>Ga0074198_1000367_pt1 | contig 51217 bp, 48 predicted proteins | sample EPASupsiteSAE323_FD_64527 | JGI IMG/M metagenome (GOLD analysis project Ga0074198, IMG submission 64527) | Bioremediated contaminated groundwater from EPA Superfund site, New Mexico - Sample SAE3-23 | ecosystem: Environmental > Aquatic > Deep subsurface > Groundwater > Contaminated ... | reverse complement strand
AATTCTGAATATGACTGGTTCCAGTTTTAGGAGAAGAGAAGAGTAAACTTTTTCGACGATTGCTATAGGGAGGGTGGTAACTTTTTTTTGGCGCTACTGAGCTAAAATTACCTGGCGAAAACAAACATTGAAAAGAACATCGCTTTTTGGACCCGGTATGTATTCTTTGTTATACAAAGAAGGCCAGACCATTTTATATAAACAATCAAAAGGAGATCCATCTACATGATGAAGAATTATTACCTTTCCCTTACATACTGATATCATTTTTATTATTGCTTCTTTAATGTCGATCATCCCAAGAGAAAAGGAGGCAAAAACGAGATCATAATTTTGACCTAATTCATCTATATTCGTATCTTCCCATCTTTTTTGTATTACGGAGATATTTTTGATATTTTCTGAAAGTGATCGTTCCTGCAAAACCGAAGCCATGGCAGAAGATGGTTCGACTGCAGTAACACTAGTAACCAATTTTGCTATGGGGATAGTAAATACCCCGGGCCCAGGTCCAATTTCCAATACGTGATAATCTTTAGCGAGATTGATCTGATTTATAATTGTGTTTATCTGACCATTTATACCTGATTCAAATCCAGAATATTTGAGATAATTATTAGCCCTTTCGGATGTATTCCAATAACCGGCAAAACCAGGATCTTCAGGTATCTCTCTACATTGCATGCATTTGATCATCTGTTCTTTCCACTGTTCGTTCCAATCATTTCGATTATTTGTCATATTTTTTCCTGAAATCATTTTATTAACCCGGTAAATTTATTAATTATAAATACATATTTAAATTCACATAAGATTTAACATTATTTATTACATTAGATCATATAATGGTTGTATTATTATTAATATTAAAATTTTTTAAAATTTTTTCTTTTATACTAATAAATAGAATTTTAGATCCAAGATAAAGTGTTAAATTTTTTAATACCAAAGAATCATTAATTTAATAATTATAATTATGTATTTTTAAGATATTATAACGCAAATTGTATTTAATTGCATTTTAATGTGCTATAAAATAACAATATTTAATATCAAAGTAATATCTAATATAAAAGGATGGTAAAATTAAGTCGATTATCAATGGTAGTATTTACTTTATTGTTCCTGTTTATCGCAGTAACTGTCAATTGTTCAGCTGCAGAAGACAAAGTTCTCAAAATTGCAACAGTGAATGATATAAAATCTCCTTCACTTCTTGGAGATTATAACACGATCATTTTCAGCCAGATCTCTAATCCTACACTCTTCCAGATGAATAGTAATGGGAAGATTATCGGTCAGGTTGTTGATTCATTTGAAGTCTCACCTGACAACACAGTATGGACATTTAACATTCGTCCGGAGCTATACTGGAGCGATAGAAAACCAGTAACCGGTGAGGATATTGCCTATTCAATTAATATGTATGGAAAGTACGGAAAAAGCGGCAGATGGCTTGGAGAAGCAATAACTGATACCAAAGTTGACGGAAATAAAGTCATTTTAACTCTTAATAAACCGTATACTAATCTGGATCGTGAATTTGCGACAATGTACGGTATTGTTCCAAAACATGTGTGGGAAAAGATAGACAATCCGGTAAACTTCACCAGCGAAGGACCATATGTAGGTTGTGGGCCATTTTATATGGATAAGATCGATTTAACAGCAGGCAAGATTATTTTTAAGAAAAACCCATACTGGAAAGGGGACGCTCCTTATTATGATCAGGTAGATATCAGTTGGTTTAAGAATAAGGATGCAGCTTCAGAAGCATTGGAATCTGGAGCAATGGATACATACTATGAGTATTCATCATCATATCCCTATGCCGCAATTGATTCTCTTATGAGCACGGGTAATTTCGAACTCCTTGAAAAACCTACAAGTGGGATGACTTTTCTTGGATTTAATATGAATAAAACACCTGTGTCTGATATTAACATTCGCAAAGCAATTGCTTCAGCAATAAATTATCCTGAACTAGTGGATATCTCAATACTGGGCCATGGCAGTGTTCCGAATGAGGGTTTTGTCCCTACAATTATGGATGGATATGTAAAAACTCCTCAATTAAAATATTCTGTAGATGATGCAAAAAAAATCCTGGCTGATGCTGGTTATAAGGATTCAGATAATAATGGCATTGTAGAAGGAGATGACGGTAAAGATATTGTTCTCAATTTCCTGAGCAGGAGCAGTTTCTCCCGTGAAGCTGAACTTATTCAGGAATATCTCAAAGCAGCGGGGTTAGGATCTGAAATTCGATCAGTTGAGGATAATACCTGGTATGAACTTAAAGACAATTATGATTATGACATCACCCTGGATCGAACAACCCCGGCTGGAATGATTATGCATGCCAGTTTAGGTACCTGCTATTTTGACAGTCGCAGAACCGGTGGTGGAGTTCTTCATAATGTTGATGATCCAGTATTCCTGAACTTGTGTGACGAAATACTTGCTACAAGGGATCAGTCAAAACTGACTACTTATGCCCAGGAACTACAGAATTATTATGCAGAGAATCTCCCTGGAATTGCACTTTACTGGAAGAATGATGTGACTCCATATAATAAAGCGATCAAAGGCTGGTACTCTAATCCAATATATGGAATTCTGAATCAGTATACTTTTACCGGTGTTAAACCAGTGGTATAACACCTTTTATTTATATTTTTACGTTTTTATTAGAAATGCCTGAACAGACTGCTCTCTTATCATGGATTATTCGGAAGGCTATCAGATACCTGATATCCGGATTCATTGTGTTGGTTATTGTTTTTTTGGTACCTAGACTGATGCCGGGTGATCCGGTAAGAAATCTTGTTGGTGAAGATGTCTGGCTTTCACCTGCAACACTTCAGGCACTTAGGAGTGAGATGGGTCTTGATCTACCTCTGAATGAACAGTTTATTCACTATCTTCTGGATCTCTTTTCCTTAAATCTCGGATATTCTTATCATTTAAATGGCCCTGTTCTTAATATCCTGTTGGGACGAATACCCTGGACTCTCCTTCTGATTGGAACATCTATCCTCGCTGGAGCGTGTTTTGGTGTCATTGCCGGTGCATTAACCGGATGGAATCCAGAAAGATGGTGGGCACGGACTCTAACTGGAAGTTCACTACTGATATCATCGATTCCACCGTACATTCTGGGACTAGCATTCCTTGCATGTTTCTCTTTTTATCTTCATCTCTTCCCAATCAAAGGGCTCTATGATACACCAGACATATTCAGTATTATATATCATCTGACTCTTCCAGTGTTGGTTCTGACACTTTTTTACGCTTCTCGTAATTTACTAATTATGAGAGGGTCAGTTATTAGTGAACGGGGACTTTTATACCCACAATGTGCCAGGGCTCTTGGGATTCCCAGACAAATAATTCTAAAAAGGCATGTTGCCAAGAATGCTCTTCTTCCTGTACTAACCCTTATAGCACTGGATTTTGGTTTTCTATTCTCTGGAGCACTATTTATTGAGATAGTCTTCTCATTGCAGGGAATGGGGAGTCTAATTTACGATGCAATTCTTCTTCGGGATATTCCTGTTCTGACTGGTTCATTTCTGGTTATTTCTGTCTTTGTTATTCTTGCAAACCTCTCTGTAGATCTAATTTCTGTTCTTATTGATCCCAGGGTCAGGATGGGAAGGGAATGAATCAGAGGGAGAATATCACAAAGAAGATTAAAGAACCGGTATTAATTATTGCCATAAGTATTCTCCTCTGTTTTCTGCTATGGTCGCTAGTACCTCAATTTTTTACCTCATGTGATGATCATACGCGATATAAACCCTATTTGTATCCATCTTTTCTTCATCCCCTTGGTACTGATGACATTGGACATGACATTCTAAGTCTTGTGATATATTCAGCCCGAATTTCTCTTATTATCGCTTTTACCGCAGGAGGATTATCTATAATAATCGGAGTTTCAATCGGTATTATTTCCGGGTTTTTTCCGGGAATAATTGACGATATTCTTATGGGCCTGACAGACATCGTTCTGATAATCCCAAAAATCCCTGTAATCATTCTGCTTGCTGCAATAACCAGACCTGATCTAATGCTGCTTATCCTGGTACTTGGCTTGTTTTACTGGGAAACCACAGCGAGGGTCGTTAGATCAAGAGTGATGCAGGTTTCAGGAGCAGGATATATTCAATCAGCAAGGTGTCTGGGTTTTTCATCCGGATGGATAATGATACATGAAATCCTTCCGGTAATATATCCTGTGGTTCTACCTAAACTTATGTTGGTAGTAGCCGGGGCGTCAATCTCTGAAGCATCACTCTCATTTCTGGGACTTTCAGATCCTACAATGAACAGTTGGGGGAAGATGATTGCTGATGCCTTTACTCATGGTGGATTTATCAGAGGGATGTGGTGGTGGTACACACCTCCGGCATTATGCATCGTACTTATGATCCTATCATGTGTCAGGATAGGGATGATATGGGAACAAACGGGTACGGAGACGGCATTTGAATGAAAAAAGATCTTTTGCAGGTATCAGGACTTGAAGTCAGGTTTATTTTAAATGAAGGAATTGTATATGCTTTATCTGACTTTTCATGTACCCTTTATGAGGGAATGACTTTAGCAGTTATTGGGGAATCGGGATGTGGTAAATCTGTTGCAGCTCATGCAATCATGAAGATTCTTCCTATAAACGCGGATATTCAGGGAGAAATCAAAATATGCGGTAGAAATATTAATGGGCTCTCTGATAATGAAATGAATAATGTACGGGGTGTTGATATCGGAATCCTATTTCAAAGCCCTGACCGCTCACTAAATCCTCTCTATCGTATAAAAAGACAGATTCTTGAACCTATTAAATCACACAACAGACTTATCACCAAGGATACGGTAAAAAATTTGTTGCGGGATGTGGGTTTTAATGATCCCGGTGAGGTAATAAATAAGTATCCCTGCCAATGTTCCGGGGGAATGAATCAGAGGATTCTACTTGCAGAAGTTGTTGGTCTCGTTCCACGTATTTTAATTGCAGATGAACCAACCAAAGGATTGGATAAGGACAGGGTCTCTGACGTTTCGGTCTTACTGAACAAAATGAAATCAGATAACCGGGGAATTCTTTTAATAACTCATGATATTATACTTGCCCGGAGCATTTCCGATCTGGCTATGATAATGTATGCCGGTGAGGTAGTGGAGTACGGAACATGCTCTGAAGTCCTTAATTCACCCAGTCACCCTTATACCAAAGCTCTTTTGATGAGTATGCCTGAAAATGGATTTGTTCCAATAGATGGAATGAGCCCTGCATTAACCAAATTACCTGTAGGATGCAGATTTTCCCCAAGGTGTCAGTATGCAACTGGTCTGTGTCATGAAAAGCATCCGAATCTTAATACAGGCAATGGAAAGGGAATCAGATGCCACAAATTCTGCTAGAAAATCAAGATCGCTATCTGATGTTTCTTCCCACCGATAGCCGAACCAAAAAGCCGCATCTTTGAGCACTATGTACTTATGTAATCTGTTGGATCATGTCTTTCTTTTTATTTCTTCATGATAACTCATAGATTATTCCTATCCGGAGGCTGAAAAGGGTTAGAATACTCTTATGATACATAATTCCGGGGGGTAATATTATTGGTATATATCTGATTTGCTGATTGTTTCCACAAAACGAGCGATATTATATTACATCATTCAGAACAGCCTTGATGTCATTCCTATTGAGGTTAAATCAGCAAGAAGGACACGATCAAAAAGTCTTCCCGAATACAGAAAAAGATATACTCCGCGTATTGCTTTAAAGACAAGTTTTGACACTATTGCCAGACATTCAGATGAAAATGGTGAGGTTTTAGAGATCCCATTATATCTTCTCTGGAGACTGAAAAAATATCTCGGATAATAATTCAGTTATTAATTTTTTCTCTACATCGTATTTTTATCACTTTGACAAAAAAATCTTCATCCTTATTGCTTTTGGAATTGAGACGAATTTTTAACATATCCTCTTCAATTATAAAGCAGGCCTCATATCATCAGTAACTGGACAAATAAACAAATATTATGGCTACAATAATTGTTTTTCCATTATATATCAGAAGTTAAGGCTTACTTCCCGGATCTATACTTACATATCTGGAAATAATCGCACCCATCACACTGTTTACCCGGTTTTGCCGGAAACATCTTTTTTTGGATCTGATCAATCAATCCCTCTACCTGTTCCCGGACCTCACATATATCCCACTCACTCACCGGAACTTTCTCTACCCTGGCATCCTCAATATATGCCACCGTTCCAGACGATACAGGACTACCCAGTATCTTTAAACCATACGCATAAATCTGCACCTGCATCCATGCAGCATCCTGACTGATCACATCTTCAGAGGTCTTATAATCCCGGATTTCGGTCCCGTCCGGATTATCGATCATAACATCAATCTTACCAACTATCGTTCCATTCCTTACCGGAAACTCGATACGGTATTCGGTTGCATGAACCCTGAGCAGGTCTTCTTTCCGCCTGGTTGCAAATTTCTTCAGTCTTTCCCTGGCCACCCGCTTCATCCCTTCATACCTGTTCCGGTCGGCATACGGCAGGAAAAAACCCGTCTCAATAGCCTTGTCCACGGCCAGTTCAACCGGAGCACCCTGTTTCAACAGGGCCGAAATCTCTCCAAGACAGAAGTGGAGTGCATTCCCGTATCCAAGATCAGGAGATAAACCCGGAAGAAAACCCCACTCTTTATTAAGCCGGTACCTGTACGGACATTGCTGATAGAGAATGAGATCCTTTGCCGGAAACGAATGAAGCTCTGCCTCAGGGTCAGGAGCCAGACAAGAGGTAACCTGAATAGGCCGGGTATAAGGCTGAAGTATAACCTGATCTCTTCCTATCTCATTCTCGATAAACAGGGATGGTTGCATGCCGTATTCGCCCTCTTCCTCATACCAACTCATACAGAGAATATCCCTGGCCCTGGTGATGGCAACATAAAATAACTGTCGTTCTCCTTCGGTATTCCCCTCGTACCTGATAGCAGGAAATAATTCTCTGGGAATAAGCCAGTTTTTTATCTCTCCGGTCCTGGAGGATGGAAATTTCCCGTCAATCAGGGCAGGAACGAACACAACCGGCCATTCCAGACCTTTTGCCTGATGAACCGTAGACAACCTGACTGCATCGATGGTGACATTCCGCTCTCCGGCTGACTCCTCGTACCGCCAGTATGCATACAAAAACAGGTACCAGTGCAGATCCTGAAACATCCTTAAAGTATCACTGGACCGGCCTCCGTAATGATTAGAAGCTTCAAAATCTGCAAGCACCTTCCCAAAACTGGCAATATTGCCCATCATCACCGCATCTTCATCTTTATCCGGATTCAATCCGTGAAAACCCAGGATTGCGAGAAGATTGTAATATGATGCCGTGATATTTGGATATTTTATGCCACCAAGAACCAGTTCTTTCCAGTACCTGAGATTTCTTGTTACCATCTCTTTTGTGTAGATTGAAGGCACAACAGCGAACCAGTCATCTATGGCTGATTTCAGCAGAAGATCTCCTGATACTGTATCTTTTCTGTTTTTCACCTTTTCAGGGAAAAAACCCCTGGGAGAAAGCCAGCAGAAGATCTTACCAAGTGCCAGGATCTCCTGCCTTTTGAAAAGGCCTACCTGACCGCTCAACGTGAACGGAATATGATACCGTCGCAGAGTCTCAATAAACGGGGTACCGCTGTTGTTAACACTACGCAAAAGGATCGCGATATCCTGGAACCGGCATGATCCCGAGTTCACAAATGATAGTATATGCTCGGCAACTCCCTCTGCCTCATCTCCGGTTGTTGGATAATCAATAAGGTAGGTCGCACCTGTATCAGATCTTGTCGCTTTCATAGGTTCATATGGACCGGTTCTGAAATGGGAAGCCAGTCTGTTTGCCAGAGTGACAATATGCGTACCGCTTCTGCGATTCTCAGGAAGCACAATATCACAGACATCCGGATACTCTCTGGCAAAACGCTGGAAACATCCCTCATCTGATCCCCTCCACTGAAAGATCGTCTGCCGGGGGTCCCCGACCACGAAAAGGGATTCCTGGCCAATAGTCTGAATTAGTGCTTCCTGGGCCGGATTGATATCCTGGTATTCATCGACAATTAAGTGGGAGACATTATTTACGACTCTGGTAAATTTTTGTAAATTATTTAAAGCAAGCCCTATCATCCTGTCAAAGGTAAGAAGATGGAACTTTTCCAGATAATCTTCATATGCCAGAACAGATGCAAAAAAATCAGGGGCATTTTCCTGAAGATCTTCCCTGAAAAGGAGATCATTATACATGACTGACAAACTCTGTCTGAATATTGAAGCCTTATCAGAAGGATTTCTCCCGGTTGTCAGACCAATTTTATCAGAAATATGGATGAGAAACGCCATCTCCTGGTTCTCATCAAGCACTTCCCATGAACTATACCCGAAATTCTCTTCCAGGATTCGGTTACAGTATCCATGAATAGTCCCGATATACATATCTCCGAGCCGGTTGTAAATCTCCACCGCCCCAAGCCCGAGAACTCGTTTGAATATCCGGTTCTTCATGGAAGCAGCTGCTTTTTCGGTGAAGGTAAAGGCGACAATTGAAGACGGAATAACTTGTTTTATAAAGAGCAGGTATAGAATTCTCCTGGTAAGTGTCTCGGTTTTCCCGGCCCCTGCTCCGGCAATTAAACGGATATACCGTGCATCTGCCAGTACTGCCTCACGTTGTGAATCTGAAAGAGGGTGAGGTTCACTTAGTATTTTTTCAAAATTGGACTGTATCATTCTGTAATTTTGACTGAATAAAGATATTATTGCGATTATTTAATGATTAATCTTCTGAGTTTTTAATCATCGGTTCATTGAGTTTCCACTGAGAATATAAATTAATACCTCGGATGTATGACTAATGGTTTTTGATATCAAAACCCTGATTCTCATCAACTTTTGTATAAATATCATCAACTGCGGAATGGTTGCCATAGTATGGCATCAGTACAGAAAGCGTTTTGCCGGTATGAATTTTCTGCTTGCCAGTATGATCCTGGAAGCTGTTGGAATTGGTTTTATCCTCTTCAACGGTATTATCCCGGATATTATCAGCATAATCCTGGGCAACGGCATAATGCTGATCGGATGGGTATTCCTGTTTATCGGACTCGAACAATTTGTAGACAAACCTGGCCCACAGATACAGAATTATATACTTATAAGCCTTTTTTTCATTAATGAGACCTATTTCCTTCTAGTTCAACCTAACCTCGCATTACGTGAGATCGGGATGGAACTGACAATCGTACTCCTGGATATCCAGATCTGCTGGCTCCTGTTCAAACGTGTATCCGGTCCGGTAAAGGCAATTACTCGTGTTATCACGGTAGTCATGGGAGCACACCTGCTGTTCAGCACAATCCTGCTATTACTTGAGATTATCTATCCTTTCAAGGCCAATCGATTCTTTTTATCTGGAATTATTGGTGAACTAATTCCCACTACCTACCTCCTTATTGGTGTACTCCTTATCATAGCTCTTATCATGATGGTGACCAGCCGATTGCTTGAAGAGGTAAGAATGCAGGAAGAGAAGTTTAACAAGGCATTTCATTCATCACCGTATGCAATTATGATAACCAGGGTTTCAGACGGAATTATTTTTGAAGTAAACGATGGATTTACCGTCATCACCGGATACCAACCTGGAGAAGTACTAGGTAAAACCACGCTTGAACTATCGATCTGGGAAAAACCAAAAGATCGGACTCTTCTTGCCAATGATGTATTAAAAGGAAAAGTCCGTGGAGTCCAGGTACGTATTCGGGCAAAGACAGGAACAATTATTTCTGGCATTTTTTCCGCAGACCTTATCACTATCAATACCGAGTCCTGCATCCTCTCCAGCATCAGCGATGTAACTGAACTGAAAAATACTGAAGAGGCCCTTATCCAGGCAAACCGGAAACTGAACCTGCTCTCAAGTGTTACCAGGCATGATATTCTGAACAGGATCATGGTTGTCATGTTTTATGGAGAAGAACTGGAAAACACTGTCACAGATGAAAAACAGCAAAAACAGGTTAATACAATTGTAAAATCGACCGGTGAAATAAGAACCATCATAGAATTTACCGGGCAATACCAGGAACTTGGAACGACAGCTCCCGAATGGCAGCGGGTGGATAACCTGTTTAAAAGACGGGAGATTAATAATCTGCTGAATAATGTAATTCTTAATCCAGATCTGGAAGGTATTGAGATTTACGCTGATCTGCTTTTCAGGAAAGTTGTCTATAATCTGGTCGAAAACTCAATCCGGCACGGTAAACATTTGACCAGAATCACCCTGACCAGTCATAAAGACAAAAAAGATCTTTTTATATGGTATGAGGATGATGGTGGTGGAATCCCCAGTGACGAAAAAGAGAAGGTGTTTGAGAAAGGTTTTGGAAAAAATACCGGCCTTGGATTATTTTTAATACGGGAAATCCTTTCAATTACCGGAATTGCAATTACTGAAACCGGAGAACCCGGAGTGGGAGTAAGATTTGAAATCCTGGTTCCGGAAGGGAAATACAGATATGTAACGAATGAGATTAAGGCATTGTAATCTGAATGATAAATATATTCTCCCAATAAAACTTTTTTAGGACTGTCTCTGCATTAATTAGAGAGTGCTCCGGATAAGGCATGATGAGAGAATTCCCGGATATTACCCGGATATTATCTTCTGAATAAAAAATTGAAAGAACAGGGGGTTACTACTTATCGTACTTCTTTCCGTCTGCAAATGCCTTGCCAATCACGTCTCCGACATCGAAATACATAGACTGGGCATAAACAATAGGTTGGATCTTTGAAATATCCGGCTTTCCATCCTTAACACAGTCCTCGTCGGCATGAATTTCCACAACCTCCCCTATGAACAGGAGATGACTCCCGCAATCAACCGACTTAAAGAGTTTACATTCGATGTTTACCGGACACTCCCGGGCAAGGGGTGCTGTCTTCAGTTTGCCGTAGAACGAATGAAAAACCTCTGATTTATCATCTTTTGTTCCTGAGACGATGCCACAATAATCACTCTCGATCACCTGCTTGTTTGTAGAGACATTGAGGCTAAAGGTCTGATTCTCTTCTATTCCCTTCACGGTATACCTGGTTTTGTTAAGAGCAACGCAGACCATTGGTGGAGCCATGCATGCAACCGTAACCCATGCGGCTGTCATATAATTTGGTTTTCCATTCACATTAGCACCGACTAGAAGGGTGGGCATGACGCTCATATACGGCATCGGGCCGAGTGTTACCTTATCCATTCCGTTCACTTATGGTACAATTTGTAGAGACAGGTATTATAATTCATCTCACTAATCTTTCTAATGGTAAAAATCCGGAAGATAAATTTTTGGTAATAGTCCAGACAACAATTCCATCATCAGCATATCACCGGAAAGTTGATTAAAACACAGGGTAATATACCCGATATGAAACGGTTTATTGGATGCACAACTGTAGTTTTGCTCATATTTTTTCTTGTGTCAGGTGTATCTGCCCATCCTCCAAGTGAACTGGAACTGACCTATAATCAGACATCAGGTAACCTTACTGCTGCATTTACGCACCTGGTAACTGATCCTACTACGCATTATCTCAAAAACGTGAAGATCACCCTGGACGGAAAAGAGATGATCAACCAGGATTATTCCTCACAGCCATCGCCAGATTTTTTTAATTATACTTATTCCCTGAATGCTATTCCCGGGACAGTAATAGATGTGTCCGGACAATGCAGTATAGGAGGATCCATACAGAGATCGCTTACGGTATGATTGACTGAATTCACCTTATCTAATTTTCATGCAGTATTAGTTTTAATTCCATATTGAAGATTCATCTGTGCCGTCAATGGACATTCTAAAATCCATTAATCAATAAACACATATTTATGATCTGATAACTCCAGTCTCATGTAATATATCTTAATAATGGAAAAAATCGAGGACCTATCTTTTTTTGCCTAGACGATGCCGGAATCTTAACTTTATAATACCGGTAATGATCACAATTCCTGCAAGAGCATCTAAAAGAATTTGAATTAAAGGATAATAGAGATCCTCACCTAGTAAATTTGCATGAATTATCCCTAAAATCAATGCCAAATATATTATCCGATGAATTAGAACCCATCTACCCCTGAGGACAGATCGAAAGACAGCGGCGAAAAACCCGAGATATATCAGAAGTATGGCAAATCTTCCTCCATTCATAAGGAATACATATGCTGAAGAGGTATCCGGGATAAAGACTGAAAAATCAGCGAAAGAGATTGCGATTAATAATGGATGAATTGTGATAAGTACCAGTCCGGATAAGACAAATACATGATGAATGGTGATAAAAGGTTGACCTAGTATGGATTTTATCTCTTTCTTTAAGAGATTCATGATAACACCAAGTGAAAGAGAGAGAAATCCAATCAGTCCGGATAATCTAATACTGCTATTTAGTATATCACCTTGGTAAGAATTCATAATTATTACGAAGAGAAGGATATAAGGACAAATGAGAGATATAATAAATAGAAACCGCCGGATCTTAAGATCCATACTATGAGAAGTATCTTTTAATATATCATTTTTTGGCTATGTTCAAAACCATATTATGTTAAGGCGGATGAAACCTATCCTTTCTTTAAATATGTTCCAGATGAAAACTCCTTTCAGATATCCGGTATAATCTCTCCAAGAAATGGTGGAGAATTAATATTGGTGGAGCATTTGTAATGTTTATTCCCCTAACCGATCCCGGCCATCCGGTAAAAATAAGAGGTATACTGGCACCAGCCTTTTATCAACCTATGTTATTACCATATATGCGATGACTGACAAGACAAGGGCGAGTAGTAACATTCCGGCACTAATTGGCACAACATAAATGAGTATAGTATTAACGATACTTGCCATCTGGGCAATTGTATCCGAACCAAAGATATATACACCATTACAGGTGGCAAAACTTCCGGCAACACGGGCTTTGCATATATCATCTTCTGCCTCATTTACTCCCTGGATAACATAGGATATCAGCTCTTCAGGTAAGACCCTTAAACCCACGGGATTCTTCCCACTGATGGTGTTTACTACATGTGTGTCGGTAGTCATTATCTCGGCCTCATCTACACTTTTCAACACCTCGCTCCTGATATAATCTCTGACACCCGGTACCATGTTATTTCCATCAATCAGAACATATGCAGTTTTCTGCTCTCCTGCCTTGATTATTAAAACCTGAAGCCCGATATCCCCTATCCCCTGGTCTCTTGTATATGGAAGAGAAAGATGGGAGTAACCCACAGATAGAGGGACAGGCTCTTCAGTCTCCCATTTTTCCATTGCTGATGTGGCAGCAGTAAAATATTCATGGGCTGTCCGTGTCCCCGGAAGGATAACATCAATCTCATTACCAATGCAGTTATGGGCATCAACAAACCCGACAAAGGGTGTTACTCTGTGACCTTCGCAGATTATTGCATGGCCTATACCAAAGTCAATATCTTCAGTCTTATCCGGAGACCTTGTACTGACCATCAACAGAACATCTCCGATCCGCTGATAAAGAAGTGAGACACTCCCCGACTGGATCCTTCCTGATCGACAGGCATTATCTTTCCAGGTCAAATCCACTCTGGTGCTATTAATTGTCTCTGTAATCTTCTTAATCTCTGATTCAGATACCAGGTTGTAGTCATGGGTGGCACATCCATGGGCTACCATCATCTCTTCAGTAAACTGACTTCGAAGAATGGATGGAAGATTTCCCCCCCCGATTTCTCCCATAGGACCGGGATGGATATTCGGGATTGTTAAGATTACATCCCTGCTTTCAGGTCTCTCAAAAAAAAGACTGACCTGCGGAACCCAGGCTTCCTGCCCGATTTCCCGGAAGAAATCCTCCATACTCTTATCACCGTCAGTAATGTGGGCAATAAAGGCGTTTAAAAATTTTAATCCGCGAATATGAAATGCCCTGTATAATGGACGTTCGATAAGCCATATCAGGATTGCAAATCCGGTTCCAAAGAAGATCAAGAGGACAGGAACCAGTATAGTAAATGATTCTGATAGTATGAATGAACCAAATATCCATCCGAAAAGACTCTGCACACCTGCCGGAAGAATCATCCTTGTTATCCGGTAATCTGCAATAGAGACGAGGACAAGGAGCCTTATCCCAAAGATAAACCCTAAAGAGACAGCATAGCAGAACTCGATCATATCAGGAATTATAATCAGTCCAATCAGCGTAATCAGACTTGAAAAAAGAGCGGATGCTACCGAAAGGAGTGCACTGCGGTTCCAGGTCATCTGCCGGTCCAGTGAAATTATGATCCATCTGGTCAGGAAAATTGCTACAACTGCTGGAATAATAAATCCAAAGATACCCAGCCATTCATATGAGGGATCAAGCCTTCTGGAGATAAGTTCGATCATAACCCCGAGAATAATTATGATGAGAAATGAAGCAGGCCATCGGGGTGCAGTAAAGATGTACTTACTCATCTTCTCCATTCGTACCGCACTACCGGGAATATTATCCATCTCTGTCTGCTCTATGCCCTTACCTTACCAGGTGTGGGAAAGTTCCCGAAAATCCTGATATATCGTTCTTTCATCGACTCCCAATCAGGAAGACCGGTCTGGCAGCCACTTCTCTCAACAACAAAAGAGGCAGTAATAGTCCCTATACGACAGGAATCAGCGGCAGAATACCCTCCTGCATATGCCGTGAGATAACCTGCCCTGAATGCATCACCTGCTCCAGTCGGATCAACACATGTAACCATAACTGCCGGGATAACTATCTCCTTCCCAGATTCATAAAGAGTACAGCCCTCTCCTCCCCTGGTCTCAATTGCCATTGGAACCCTGGATAAAAGGGTTTCATGACCTATGCCGAGGGTTTTGCACATACCTGCATACTCATGATGGTTGGCAATAAGGAGATCTATTGAGTCAAAGATCTCCGTCAATTGACCGGCTGAATATCTGTGAAGATCCTGTCCTGGATCAAAAGATGCATATCCTGAAAGTTTTGCGACTTTAACATTAAATGAGGGATCTGCCGTTGCCATATGAACAAATGGCAATACTGGAGGTGCGGATTCTTCAAAGAGCTGAGATGCCCCCCATTCAAAATACGTCATCTGATCCCCGGATGGATTTGTAAACATGAAAGCAGTTGCAGTATGTTTGGTGGGAGCCACGAAAAACTCCTGAATAATACCAAGATCTCTCATCCTGATATCATAATCACTGCCCTTAAAATCTCCTCCGACAGCACTGACGAGAGACACATCCCCTCCAAGCAGTGCAATCCCTACTGCAATATTTGCAGCTCCGCCTCCAAATGCAATAGTCCTGTCAAAAATTGAAGCCGAAGCATTAGGCCCTGGAAGGTGCGAAACCTGACAGATATGATCTATTGCCGTATGTCCTACTACAGAGATCACATCTCCTCCACTTCAATTATCTCCAATGGGATATCACGAAGAGCTCTGCCGATAACACTCTTTGCTATTCGTCCGGCATGCTCACTCGTCTCTGCATCAAAGACCTTCATCTCTAATTTTAACCCCACAAGGGCTGTCCTGGCAACTATCAATGTACTTGGAAGTTCCTCCTCGCAGAAAGGACAACCAAGAGTCCCTGCTTCAACCTCAACATACTTTGCAGAAGGATTGAGCCGCTTTCCTGCTTCGCTTATGGCAATACTAATCGCGTCATCAACAGAATCCGTATCACGTATAGTCCATGCAGACTCCAAAACCACCAGATAATTAGGCATAATCACTCCATATATCTAATTCTTCACCAGAAATCGGTATGTACATGTTCAGTTGTATCCATTCTGCAGGGTGAGGATGTAATTTCCTGGGGGTATCCGGCGGTTAGCAATGTTACAGGTCTTGCATGTCCGGGCAGATCAAGGATCTCCCTTACCATCTCATCATCAAATGCTCCTGTCCAGCATGAACCAAGTCCTGCAGCATGACAGGCAAGCATAATGTAGGTTCCGGCTATCGTTGCATCCTCCATGGCATATAATATTCCTCTCTCTCCGTATTTTGACATGGAACGGACATAATTTGCACATACAACAAAAATAACCGGAGCATTTTTCACATGCTCCTGGTTTAATGCTGCATCTGCCAGGTTTTCCTTCATACCCTCATCCGTTACTACTATAACATCCCAGGCCTCGTGGTTCCCTGCCGAAGGGGCTGATATGGTAACAGATAAGATCTCATCTATCAGATCTTCAGGTACCTGGTCCGGCTGGTAAAATCTGATCGAACGTCTTCCGGCCAGGAACCGGTTAAACTCAGACAAGTTCATGCTTTTCAAGTTCCTGCCAGGCATTCATGGCAACGGTTGTGGCATTACTTATTGCAGCCCCGATCCTTGTCACAGCCTGATCCAGATCATTTGCTTCAACAAGACTTATTGCCTGGTTCAGGTTATCAATCGACCGCTGAAATTCGTTATCCCCTGTTACCCTTAATGCAAAGGCCAGTTCCATACGTACAGACTCAAGACACTGCAACACTATTCTCCTCCCACCTGCACGCTCATCATCTTTTAATCCTGTAAGAACAGTAATCAGTTGGGAAGCTATCATAAGCTCGGATTTTGCCCGCTCACCATGCAGGTAGAATGAGACAGCTCCTTTTTTGTCCATATTACATACTGTCCGTAAGCATTAATCTATAGAACTGATAAGCAGTTCAGAAAAAGAGAACTTGATATTTGGGTTATTTAGAGCGCTGTTTCGGGCCGAGCATTGATACCTTCGGACGCCCCATTCTTCTTCGGGCCGCCATGGTTCTGAGAGCCAGGTTCTTCCCTGCCCCTCCTTTTCCCCCACGGCCGCCACGACCTCCGCGGCCACCTGCTCCGCCCCTGCTTCCACCACGCATCTCACCCGGACGACCTCTTCCTCCACGGCCAGCCGCTCTTTCCATCCTCCTGATTGTGGTCTGAGTCTTGAACCGCTGGTTAGGCCCTGGTTTTTTCGCTAGTGATTCTTTCTTGGGAACAAGGCGAATCTGACCCTTGCTGCCCTTTACCTGCATCCATTCTGTGGTACCTGTCTTGCCCATTATCTGCACCTCTCAAATGCCTATACTATTGCCTGTTATTATCAGTTAAAGATGATCAAAAACCATCCTGTATCACTGATCATTAAGGACACGTGATATTGCCTCGCGGAGAACCTGGTTTACGATCTTACCATCAACAGATCCCCTGACCTCTTTCATTACAACACCCATTACAGGTCCTGTTGCTGAATTACCCCTTTCTTTAATAAATTCAGCCCGTTCTCTGACGATTCTGTCTACGATTTCTTTTAGATCATCAACAGATACCTGAGGTGCAACTGACTCATATGCCTCTTTAAGTTGCTTTCCTCCAGCCATTGCTATCAGAATCGGTGAAAGGGCCTCCTTTGCTATCTTTCCCCTGGATATATCTGACAGGAGAGAGATAATATCTTCATTTGATAAATTATCAACTATAATTCCTTCCCTGCTAAGCTCACGAAGAGTTGAGTTAAATGCACGCTCAGCAAGAGTGGGTTTGACTCCGGCTGTAATAGCTTCTTCAAAAGCATCCCTTCGGTCGGAATACGCAATCTGCCTGGCTACTTCACGATCAAACCCGAATGTCTTTGAATATCTGGCAATCGTATCATTGATCATCTCAGGGATTTTCAGTGCCTCAAACCTCTCTTTAGTTACTCTGACAGGGAAGACATCAGTCTCAGGATACATTCTCGCTGCCCCTGGAAGAGGCCTCATATATGCCGTGGATCCTTCTTCCAGCATCTTCCGGGTCTCCTTTGGAACCCCGATGAAGGCCATATCAGCCCTGCTAATTATCTGTTTTATCGCACACCGGCATTTTTCCTGGGTGTCGGCCACCAGGATAACACAGTCATTATCACCTGCTAAAAGAGATCCTTTGATTGCTTTGACCTCATCTGCTGTGACACCATATGCTGGTAGTTCGTCCGTATGAAAAAGACCTCCCACTCCGCACTTCTTGGCATAATCTGACATCTCACTACCAAGTCTTCTCCCTGGCTGGATCTCTCTTCCGACGAGTCCGGCAAATCCGTTCAGACGGATTGCCAGAACCATTCCGGCCTTCTTAAGAATTTTACTTCCGCTACCTCTGCAAAGTTCAGTTATGTCAACCGGATCTTTCTCAATCGATGCACCCCGGGCAAGGAGTTCTTTTCTGATCTCAAGCAGGGATACCTGTCTTTGGACCTCTCTTCTGACAACCTCTGAAATAAGATCAAGTTCCTGGACTCCTTTGATCTCAACCCTGGCACCTTCGCGGATTGAGATATTAATATCCTGCCTGATTGTTCCAAGCCCGCGTTTGACCCTGCCAGTCGACCTTAAGATCATACCAATCTCTGCCGCAGTATCCTGGACATCTTCAGGAGTGTGCATATCAGGAGCGGTTGTTATCTCAATCAGTGGTATTCCCAGACGGTCAAGTGAGAATATTGTGTCTTCAATCCTTTGTGCAGCTTCCTCCTCGATACAGATCGTATCAATCGCTGTTCCACACGGGAGTTTTCCATTCAATGCCACGAGAGATGTCCGCTGGAATCCGCTGGTGTTGGATCCGTCAATGACTAGTTTTCTCATCGTAGAAATCTCGGGAACAGGAGTCATACCGCATATCTTTGCAATTGTAAGAACGATATCGAGGGCTTCATCATTCAATGGTGCAGGTGGCTCTTCATCATTCTCAACCAGGCAGGTGGTATCATAAGTCAGGTACTGAAACTTCCTGATCCTCATCATCTCCTCTTCTGCAGCCCTGTCTAGTTCCCCGAGTTCACTCTTTGTGGCACGAAGGTATCTGAAAAAAGTCCCGGATGACTCTCCGATCTCCCTGATTGAAGTCGGACACCTGCAGAATAGTTTCTCTTCAGTATTAAGCTGCTGGTGAATTTCTATCCCGGCGATAAGGCCCAGTGCTTTGAAATCCGGATCCTTTGGATTTAGAGTGTCTCCAGTCATACCCGTGACCTCCTGTTAAGTTCTCCCACAAGATTCTCTCTCATAAGTCTGGCTGTCTCATCAGGCCCATACCCCTGCCCAAGAACCCACATCAATTTAACAAGAGCTACCTCTGGCAGAAGATCTTCACCCTCAATTACTCCTGCAGAAAGAAGATCCCTTCCGGTATCATACACCCTGTCACACACTCTCCCGTTCAGGCATTGAGATACCATGAAAAAGACAGTCCCGTCTGCTATCATCTCCTTTATCCGTGAAATGAAGTCGGTCCCGACATGGCCAAGGCCCGTTCCTGTGAGAATTATTCCTTTATATCCCTTCCAGGCAGAGAGAATTGCAGGATCCATCCCGGGATAATACCAGATAAGTCCGCAGTGTTCCTCAATTTTATCAAAAATTGCCAGATCACGTTCTCCTCTCTTAACTGCAGAAGGACCAAGATTTACATTCAGAGAGGGATAATCCACGGTTCCCACAGGATCCGAACCGATTGTTCTGAATGCATCCCTTCTTGAGGTATGCATTTTTCTGACCCTGGTTCCCCTGTGAATTACACATTTATCGTCGCTTGTTGAGGCATGCATGAGCACCACGACCTCTCCGAGTTCAGAGAGGGATGCAGCAGCCGCACACATTCCGTTCATTACATTATCGCTGCTTGGTCTGTCTGCCGAACGCTGCGATCCGACAAAGACTACCGGGACAGGTGACCTGACCATGAAACTTATTGCTGCAGCGCTGAATGCCATGGTATCTGTTCCATGTGTTACTATAACACCTCCTGATCCCGCAGAAATTTCATCATAAACCGCTCTTGCAAGTTTCTGCCAGATTGCAGGTGTCATATTCTCTGACAGAATATTGCAGAGCTGGACTGCACGAAACTGTGCAAGGGAAGCAAGACCCGGGATAGCACTTAAGATATCTGTTGCACGGAACTGACTTGTTACTGCCCCGGTCCTGTAATCGATCCTGCTTGCAATCGTCCCACCGGTTGAAACGATAGAAACCAGGGGGAGATCCGTATTCTGACTGACATCCTGAATATCCATCTGAACTTGTTCAGGTGTGGAAAGCCATGTCAGAGAATCCGACGGAATTCCGATATTATACCCGGATGTCAGTTTCACGGTGGCCATGCCATCACGCGCGGTGATATACGTACCTTCACACTGACAGCCATCGAGGCTGCATCTTACCTGATCACCTGTTTCAAATTCCTGTTTGTTCATATTCCTGCTATTCTCCGTGCTTGTGACAAGAGATCTTCCCTTGCCTTAAAAATTGCTTCCTTCTTCATATTTGTCATATTTTCGTCCTGTTTGAGTTGCATGCCACGTTCATTTATTGATAACGAAGTGATATCAGGTGCCGGACCTCCGGGTAGATTTCTCACAGACAATGAAGTTTCAACCGAAAGGGCATCTTCTATCCATGCGGCGGTAACCCCGAGAGATGAAAGTGATGAGCCAAGAAATTCCATGGCTGCTTTATCGAGAGTTGAAAGAGAGAGATCGCCTTCTCTTACTGCCCTTCCGACGATATGATGTGCGGTCCTGAAAGGCAGATTGTACTCCCTTACAAGCATATCAGCGAGTTCAGTGGTAGTGGTTCCTCCATGCGCTGCCTCAACGGCCATTCTTTCACGGTTGAATCCGGCTGTCCTTATCATTCCTGCAAGAAGATCGATATCTCTTCTTATATTATTGATTCCGGACCAGAGATGCGGATTGATATCCTGCATATCCCGGTTATATGCAAGCGGAAGTCCTTTCATTATAGTTGTGGCGGATGAAAAGGTCCCGAGAAGAGTTCCTGCACGGGATCTTAAGATCTCAGCGACATCAGGATTCTTCTTCTGAGGCATAATGGAACTTGTTGAACAATATGCATCGTCCAGTGTTACAAATCTTACAAAAGAAGAACTCCAAATGACCAGTTCTTCACATAACCTTGACACATTTGTCATCAGGATCGTATCTGCCGCAAGTAATTCCTGGATAAAATCCCTTGAGGAGACTGCATCCATTGAATTTCCAAGATATCCATTAAAGCCCAGAAACACTGCAGTAAGTTCCCGATCCAATGGATAACCGGTAGATGCCAGAGCTGCTGCCCCGAGAGGAGAAAGATTTGTCCTTATGAATGCATCAGAGAGTCTTGAAAAATCCCTTGAAAACATAGACTCATAAGCCAGCATATGATGTGCAAGTGTTACCGGCTGTGCATGTTGAAGGTGTGTAAACCCGGGCATTACCGTAACCGTGTGTGATTTCGCCACCTCAAGGAGAACAGATCTTAACCGGTTAATCGCCTCCATCTGAATGAGAATAGTATCACGGGCCTGTATGCGCAGACAGGTGGCAACCTCGTCATTTCTGGATCTGCCTATATGCAGACGCCCTCCGGCATCCTCTCCGGTCTTCTGTGTCAGAAGTGTCTCTATACCTGCATGTATGTCCTCAAATGAAGGATCAAAAACCTCATCCGGAAGTCCTGATTCATAAAATATGAGCAGTTCGCAGAGCATCTCCTTAGCATGAACCTCGTTAATGATCTTCTGCCTGGATAACATTACCAGATGTGCTAAATCCACAAGAAGATCAGCGGAGGCTATATTCCTGTCAGCCTCCATTGAAGAGAGTAACGATTCTGTATCAGACGTTCTCTCACCAGATAAACGGGCCTTTCTGACAACATCTTTGGCCATATTCCTATACCTTTTTCTCCGGCATACCCATTAATTCCCACTGAACCTGTAAAGATAATAATCTTCAGGAAGAATGGATCTTTACTCCATTGTCATAAATATAATATGAGGCTAAAAATTGAGAAAAAAATATACTTTAAGGCATATAATGGATGAAAAAGGGATATTTTATGAACCAGACATGATAACATAAATTACCCAGGTAGATTAATTTGAAGAGAATTGTAATGCTGATAAGCCTCCTCGTTGTGGCTATGCTTGTCCTGCTTTGTGGTTGCACCGGAACAAATGAGTCGTCAGGTTCTGCTAACACATCCGGGAACCAGACTGCAGGTAATGAGAAGACTGTGCTAAACATTGGATACCAGCCTAGTACCCATCAACTCGCTTTCATGACTGCATATAGTAAGGGGATGTATAACGAAACCCTTTCTCCATATGGTATCAAAGAGATAAAAGCCTTTAATTTCCCGACAGGAGCCCCTGAAATGAATGCGATGATGACCGGTGATCTGGACTTTGCATATGTCGGAGCTGCCCCGTTTGTTACAGCGGCTGCAACAGGGCTTGATGGTAAGATAATAGGATCTGTACAGACCCAGGGTTCATCTCTGATTATCAGGCCAAACACGACATACTCATCCCCAACAGACCTGAAAGGGCTGACAATTGCTACATTCCCCGCAGGGACCATACAGGATACAGTCCTTAAGACATGGCTGAAGAGTAATGGTATAGATCCTGATAAAGACCTTAAAATTGTTGCAATGGGACCGGGAGACGCAACTACCGCCATGATAGCAGGTAAGATTGATGGAGCCTTCCTTCCCTCGCCATCTGACACAACCATTGAACAGGCCGGAGCAGGGAAGATAGTCGTAAAGTCAGGAGAAATGGAAACAAACCATGCATGTTGTGTCCTTGTTGCCAGCGGTAATATGATCAAGAACCATCCGGACATTGTGAAAGATGTTCTAAAGATTCATGAACAGGCAACAAATTATACCCTTCAGAATCAGGATGAAGCAGCCGGTTATATGGAGGTCATGACAGGGATGAAGAAGGCAGACAGCCTTAAATCACTTAAGGAATGGGACGGTCATTGGGTCTCTGATCCAAATATTATCAAAGAGTCAGTAACAAAGTATGCACAAGATCAGAATGTCCTCGGATATATTACTAAGAATCTGACATCTGAAGACCTGATTGATACAAGTTTCTGGTCTGATATTAACAGTTAATCCCCATACTTTTTTTTCTTAAATTATAATACAATATAGATCTTTGCTTATGGAGATCACAAAAGACGAGATGAGTGATGAATATTAATAAGTTTACCAGATCAGCTTGTTTTCCGCTTTTGTCAATAATTACAGCAATAATTCTATGGCAACTGATTGCAGTGTATGTGGTCAACAACCGGTTTATCCTGCCTTCATTTACTGACGTTATCAGAGCTTTTTTGGATTTATGTATATCAGGGACAATATTCCAGGATTTTGTAGTAAGTATGGTACATTTTTTTATCGGGCTCGGGCTGTCTTTATTAATAGGGATCCCATTTGGAGTTCTTATGGGTTGGTTTCCATGCGTGAACCGTTTTTTTGATCCGTTAATTGAGATTATAAGACCTATCCCTCCACTCGCATGGATACCATTTGCAATAGTATGGTTTGGTCTGACGGATCTTGCTGCAGGATTTGTAATTTTTATCGGGTCGGTCTTTCCCATACTGATCAATACGTATGAAGGTTTCAGGAATGTACCAAAAATCTTTGTGGAAGCCGGTAAGATGCTTGGATGTACGAATAGTCTGAAGCTTATCAGGTATATTGCATTTCCATCGGCACTACCTCATCTTGTATCTGGGTTCAGAGTGGCATGCGGGGTAGCCTGGATGTGTCTTGTTGCAGCAGAGATGTTTGGTGTCTCAAATTTCGGACTGGGTCAGAAGATCTGGTGGTATTATAATCTGCATCAGATGGATAACGTCATGGTATACATGCTTGTACTTGGATTTGTCGGGTTAATTATCGATTTTATATTCAGATTAGGAATAAAAAGAACTCTGCTAAAGTGGCGTGAAGGGGAGGTAAACTGATGGGAGTTTTAGAGATATCCCACATCTCCAGGGTTTTTCAAAAAGGAGACGATGAAGAGGTTGTTGCCCTTTCAGATATCGTACTCTCCATTGCAGATGATGAATTTGTCTCTTTTGTAGGGCCGTCAGGATGCGGAAAAACCACACTTCTCAGGATCATCGCAGGGCTTGATAAAGCAACTTCAGGTACGGTAATACTGGACGGTGAGGTAATATCTGATCCGGGACAGAGGGTCGGGATGGTCTTTCAGGAGTACTCTCTCTTTCCATGGCGGAATATCCTGGACAATGTCGGATTCGGGCTTGAGATGAGGGGTATGGAAAAGGAGGAAAGATTAAAGGTGGTAAGAAGATATATCTCACTTGTCGGATTATCACAGTTTGAAAAAAGCTACCCTTACGAGTTGTCAGGTGGAATGCGGCAGAGAGTTGCAATAGCGCGTGCGTTGGCAACAGATCCTGATCTCCTTCTGATGGATGAACCATTCGGAGCCCTGGATGCACAGACCCGTAATCATATGCAATGCGAACTTCTGGACATCTGGGAGACTAAAAAGAAGACAATTCTTTTTGTGACCCATAGCTGCGATGAGGCCGTCTTTCTGTCGGACAGGGTCGTAGTACTCTCATCAAGGCCAGGGAGAATTCGTAAAATAATTCAAATTCCTTTGAGCCGCCCAAGGGACAGAACGCAAAAGGAATTTATAGATCTCAGGCGGAATATCCTCGAAATGATTGAAGAGGATGAACAGGACAAAGAAAGAATTAAGTGCAATTCTGGTAATTAATACAAGCACATATCAATACTGGAGATAGGGATCATGGTCAGAAAACCAAACAGTATGTACAGAAACCTTGCGAAGAAAGCCTATACTCGCAAGGAATATATGGGAGGTGTCCCCGGGATTAAAGTCGTCCACTTTGATATGGGGAACCTGAATTCAGAATTTCCGATGGAAGTTCATCTTATTGTAGATGAAAGTTGTCAAATCAGGCATTCTGCCCTTGAAGCAGCCCGTATGAGCATAAACAGGAAGTTAAATAAGGATCTTGGACGTCTTAACTACCATCTCAAGCTCAGAACCTACCCTCATCATGTTCTTCGTGAGAATAAGCAGGCAACAGGGGCTGGAGCAGACCGTGTATCGCAGGGTATGAGACTTGCCTTTGGAAAGGCAGTAGGAACTGCAGCCCGTGTCCAGCAGAATCAGAAGATATTTACCGTTTATTCTAATCCGGCAAACGCTGAGAAAGTAAAGAACGCCCTTCGCCACGGGGGTCATAAACTCCCATCTTCGACCCACTTAGTTATTGAGACTAAAACAGAGGCCTGAAAGTCTCTCTTCTTTTTTAGGATAACTGTTCTAAAGCATCCCGGCAGATATATGTTCATGTCTTTCCCCGGAGATCCTGAGCTTAATAAGAGAATATCTGATGCCACATCAGAAGCGGTCAGGATATCAGAGATTTACCTCCCCCAGGATGTTAAGAGCCGACTTAAAAATGCTTATTTTAATGAGAAAAACAGTGTTGCAAAACAGGAAATTGCAAACATCATGGAGAATATCAGGCTGGCAGAGGAACGTAAGGCTCCTCTCTGTCAGGATACAGGGATTCCGGTTGTATATATTACCCTTCCTCCGGATATCGGATGGTCTCATGATATGAGAGAGGCAGTATATTCGGGGGTCAGGAAGGCCACAATCGTTACTCCATTACGCCCGAATGTTGTAGGGCCCATCTCAAGAGAGAATACAGGAGATAATACGGGACATGATATGCCCCCAATTCATCTCTCAGTCGGAGAAAAATTTACAATAACCATTCTACCCAAAGGTGCAGGATCTGAAAATGTTTCAGCGATAAAGATGATGAATCCCTCAGAGAAGGATCTCATCCAGAGATTTGTGGTTGAAACCATGCTTAAGGCAGGGGGAAGACCCTGTCCACCGGTAATTCTTGGTGTCGGGATAGGCGGGACTTTCGATATATCGGCAGCACTTGCCAAAGAGGCTCTGCTTATGCAGATCGATAGTATGACCTCTTACGAGCAGGAGATCTGTGACAAGGTAAACGCCCTTGGTATAGGCCCTATGGGGCTTGGAGGGGACACAACCTGTCTTGCTGTAAAGGTAAAGACAGCCGGATGCCATACTGCCTCCCTTCCGGTCGCAGTAAATGTCCAGTGCTGGGCCTCACGCAGGGCTACAGTAGAGGTTATAGTATGAAGCATCTTTCTACTCCATTAGGAGATGAGATCCTTGACCTTAAGGCAGGAGAATGCATAACCCTTTCCGGAACCGTATACACAGCAAGGGATGAAGCCCATATCAGAATGATGGAGGAAGGAATCCCGTTTGATCCAAAAGGTGCAGTAGTTTACCACTGTGGTCCGGTAATACAGAATAATGAGATTGTTGTGGCTGGCCCTACGACTTCAGCCCGTATGAACCAATTGACCGGGTTTATCCTTGATGCCGGGATCAGGGGACTGATAGGAAAGGGAGGGATGTCTGCAGGGGTCAGGGATCAACTCAAGGGACGTGCGGTATATCTGGCTTTCACAGGTGGATGTGCCAATCTTGCTGCAGCCAGGATGAAACTTGAAGGTGTTTATTATCCTGGCCTTGGAATGGCTGAAGCTGTCTGGCAGATAAGACTTGATAAACTCCCGCTTACCGTTGCAATGGATACAAAGGGAGGGGATCTCTTTGCAAAAGTTGAAGAATATGCAAAGAAAGCATTTCGGGATCTGTATCCGTAAACCCCCGGGATACTAATATCTTTTAACAATACTTTTTGATCAACTCAAATCTCGACTAGAAAATAATCAGAAAATTTCCATGACCTGCCATAATTACTATCAAAATTGTGAAGTATCTGATGAAAAAAAATAGTATGATTACTTATTTAGTTTTTCTAATCCAAGTTTATTGGCCTTTGCTATCTTATAATTTGGATTAATTTCTATTGCTTTGTCAAATGCCGTTATTGCTTCTTCATTCCTACCAAGATACTCTAATGCAACACCCTTATCATTCCATGCCCTGGCAAAATTAGGGTCAATCTTTATTGCCTTGTCCCATGCAACTATAGCTTCTTCATATTTTTTTATTTCATATAGTGCAAGTCCCTTGTTATAGACAGTTATGGCATCAGCCGGATCAAGTTTAATTCCCTGGTTGAATGCGATTATTGCTTCATCATACCTTCCCAGGTTAGCTAACGCAAGCCCTTTGCCATTCCATGCTTTGGCATAATATGGATCAATCATTATTGCCGAGTCAAATGCTGTTATTGCTTCTTTAAATTGACTCTGATTGCCTAATTTCATTCCTTTGTCATACCATTCTTTAGCAGTTTCTGCACCGACGGATGTACCCACGATAAGTACAGCCGACACAAGAGATACCAGAATAAGAAAAGATAAACCTCTCATACAGAGAATTTCACTTATTGGAAAATAAGGTTTTTTTCAGACAATTTATCTATAGTACCAGTGTTTTCATCCTGCTTCCCTTAAGGAGACTTATCATAAACATATTCTATGAAACACAACAGACATTTCTGATAATCTTTTATTGTGTTTGGAGACGGACATGTATTAACAAACCCCGGAATTAAAAATATGGTAACATATATAAAGCACAGTCAGTTAACTAATTACCTTCGAGTTATTTGAGATTATGAAGCTTGAAATTGACGAATCCCGGTGTAAAGGATGTAACCTTTGTACCATGGTCTGTCCTTACAAAATATACAGGCCCGGGAATCGTCCAAACCGTCGGGGGATATATGTTCCAGATATGGACAGGCCGGAGAGGTGCCCGAATTGCCGGTTACAGGCATTATATGGAAGAAGATTATGCGGTATGTGTGCACTGATATGTCCTGACCAAGCCATCAGATGGGTAACTGAAAAACCATATGAACCGATGAAAGTGGTGATTGAGTATTAGCCGTACAGCATTTATGCAGGGTAATATTGCCTGTGCAGAAGGGGCACTGGCCGGAGGATGTACCTTCTTTGCAGGTTATCCGATAACACCCTCTACAGAGATTGCTGAACATATGGCGATAAAACTACCTAAACAGAAGGGTTCGTGTTTTATCCAGATGGAGGATGAACTGGCGAGTATGGCGGCAATTATCGGGGCAGCCTGGACCGGGGCAAGATCGATGACTGCAACATCCGGACCTGGTTTTTCCCTGATGATGGAGAATATCGGGTATGCAGTGATGACCGAAACGCCCTGTGTAATTGTTAATATCCAGCGCGGAGGTCCGTCAACAGGGCAGCCTACGATGCCTGCTCAGGGAGATATGATGCAGGTGAGGTTTGGATCACACGGAGATTACAGCATAATAGCCCTATGTCCATCAACGGTCCAGGAGTGCTTTGATCTCACTGCTAAAGCCTTCAACCTTGCTGATCACTTCAGAGTTCCCGTATTTGTAATGGGTGACGAGGTTATCGGCCATATGCGTGAAAGAATTGAGATCCCTGATGTTGTGCAGGTTGAAAGATATAGACCGCTTCCTCAGGGTGTCCTGCCATATACCCCGGTTATTGATAATATTCCCGGATTTGCACCCTTTGGAACGGGGAGATATACTCATGTAACCGGTCTGACTCACGATGAACGCGGATACCCTGACACAACTAATCCAAAAAGACATGAAACACTGGTTAGACGGCTTGTAGACAAGATTGAGAGCAAAAGGCATGATATTGCTGACTATACAATGGTAAACAGGGAGGCTGAATTTATCTTTATCTGTTATGGAGCCCCGGTCAGAACTGTCCAGGAGGTCGTTGACAGGAGAAAAATATCAGGGACCGGTTACCTGCAGCTCAGGATTGTCTGGCCGTTTCCTGAAGAACTACTCGGACAATTCCCTAATGTTAAGGCATTTATCGTTCCTGAGATGAACCTCGGAATGATCTCCCGTGAGATCGAACGGCATGTCAAAGTTCCTGTATTCTCTGCCGGCAAGGTAGGAGGGGAACTCCATACCCCTAAAGAACTGATGAAGATTGTTGAACGGATCAGGAGAGGGATATGAGAGAAGACTGGATAAGGAGTGACAGATTACCCCATATCTATTGTGCAGGCTGTGGAAACGGTACAATAATAAACTGCGTACTTGAGGCGGTAGATAATTGTGGGATTAACCGGGAGGAAACAGTCTTTCTTTCAGGGATAGGATGCTCATCAAGGGCCCCCGGATATATATACACAGATTCACTTCATACAACTCACGGAAGGGCACTTGCATTTGCAACCGGAGTGAAGATGGCAAGGCCTGATCTAAATGTAGTTGTGTTTACAGGTGACGGGGATCTGGCAGCAATAGGAGGGAATCATTTTATTCATGCATGCCGGAGAAACATCGATATTACTGTTGTCTGTATGAATAACCATATATATGGAATGACCGGGGGACAGGGAAGTCCCACTACTCCTATCGTCAGAACCTCAACAACAACCCCTTACGGGGCTGAAGAAACTCCATTTGATCTTGCTGAACTTGCCGTTGCTGCCGGAGCAAATTATGTAGCCAGGTGGACTTCGTATCATGTAAAAGAGCTTACAAAGGCAGTCGAGACCGGACTTAATACACCTGGGTTTGCCCTGATAGAAGTCAGGTGTCAGTGCCCGACATCATATGGAAGACGTAACAAATACCGTGATCCTGTTGATTACATAGCATATCTCAGGACGCATGCCATATTAAGAGACAGATGGATCAGGACAGCGGAACCAGGCGAGGAAGTTCCTTCTGATTCTTTCCTTATCGGTGAATTTATCAGGAGATCCCGCTCTGTGATGGGGGTACCTCATGAGGCATGAGGTTAGATTTTCAGGCTTTGGCGGCCAGGGGATCATTCTTTCGGCTGTGATACTGGGAAGGGCTGCAGCATTATATGACAGGAAATATGTTGTACAGACACAGGTATACGGGCCCGAAGCACGGGGGGGAGCTTCGATGAGTGCTGTCATTATCGATGACGAACCTATCCTGTACCCTGAAGTCGAGACACCGGATATCTTTGTCATCATGAGTCAGCAGGGGTTTGAAAAATATGGAAGAAACGCCGGGAAAGATGCACTAATGCTTCTTGATAACGGACTGGTCCATGACCGGCCATCGTGCAAATGGACTGGAATCCCTGCCTCAGGAGTTGCAAAGCAGGAACTGGGAAAAGAGATTGTCGCAAATATTATAATGCTCGGGGCTCTTACAGGGGCGACATCCGTTGTTTCGGTCCAGGCACTGGAGAAAGCAATTCTTGATAGTGTGCCTAAGGGTACTGAAGATCTAAATATCAGGGCAATGAAAAGGGGAGAAGAATTAGGGAGAGAGGGCACCAGTAATGAAACTGAAGGAGTATGAAGCAAAAACAATACTTGAGAAAGCAGGCATCAGGATCCCGCGGGGATTATGTATAAAAAAAGGAAGTTCACAGGACTTTCAATTATCCCCGGATATACCACGGATGGTGGTAAAAGCCCAGGTTGAGGTGGCTGGTAGGGGAAAAGCCGGCGGAATACTGATGGCTGATGCAAATAACCTGAAAGAATCGGTAAACAGCCTATTTCAGGCAAATATCAAAGGTATTCCGGTCCAGGAGATATTAATTGAAGAGAGACTTGAAATTCTGCATGAATATTACCTTTCCATCACAATAGACAGAAAAAATAAGGCCCCGGTAATTCTTTTCACTTCTGAAGGCGGAGTTGAGATCGAAGAGGTGGCAAAAAGAAAACCTGATGCAATCAGGACCGCCTCAGTCTATCCTCTTTTATCAACAGTGCCCGGGTTTACTTTAAGATACCTCCTGAATGGTGCACCTAAAGAGATATCTGGTGTTATTCAGGCATTGTATAATGTTTTCATCGAAAAAGATGCCCTTCTCGCAGAAATAAACCCTCTTGTCATGACACCTGACGGACTGTATGCAGCCGATGCAAAACTGATCCTCGATGATAACGCTTTGTTCAGGCAGGGAATCGAGGAGAACCGGGATCTTTCCGAACATGAAAGGGAGGCTTGTGCACATGGTTTCTCATTAGTGGAACTTGATGGAAATATTGGAGTCATAGGGAATGGTGCAGGACTTACAATGGCAACTGTGGATCTCATTACCAGGATGGGAGGAAAACCAGCTGATTTCCTGGATGTGGGTGGCGGTGCTGACAGGAACAGAGTAGCCAAAGCAGTAAGACTTCTAGGTGCAATGCCGGATATTTCTGTTATCCTTGTAAATCTTCTTGGAGGAATAACACGTTGTGATGAGGTTGCGATTGGTATTATTGAGGCCGGGGTTCCTCAGCAGATCATTGTCAGGCTTGCAGGAACGAATGAAGCCGAAGGAAAAGAACTTCTCTCTTCACGGGGATACCAAATGCTTGATACCATGGAAGAGGCTGTTTCTGCGGCTGTAGAGGTGGCATCATGATCTATGCGGATAGAAATACCGGGGTTATTATTGGTGGAGCCACGGGGAACCAGGGATCATTTCACATGGCCAGGATGAACCAGTATGCACAGCAGGTAGGTGGCAAAGGTGTGGTTGCAGGAGTAACACCCGGGAAAGGCGGCAGGGAAGTGAATGGCGTCCCGATTTATGACTCTTATTCTGATGCAGTCAGAGAACATGATGCATCAGCAGCAGTAATTTTTGTTCCGGGATCTGCTGCAGGTGATTCTGTGATGGAAGCTGCAGATGCAGGACTTGATCTTGCGGTAGTAATCACCGAACATATTCCTGTTCATGATGTCATGAGAGCAGTAAGCTATGCTGGTATTCGTGGTTGCAGGGTCATAGGCCCTAATTGTCCAGGTATTCTTTCACCAGGTGAGATAAACATGGGAATCATGCCGGTTCATCTTGCATCCCAGGGGAATGTCGGGGTTATCTCCCGAAGCGGGACACTGACATACGAGGTGGTTCATGAACTTACCCGTTCAGGGATTGGTCAGAGTTCCATAATAGGGATAGGCGGGGATCCAGTGATCGGTCAGACTTTTGCTGATGTCATTGAGAATTTCACAAATGATCCGCTTACCAGGGCAGTAGTAATTCTCGGAGAACTCGGTGGAAACCTGGAAGAAGAAGGCGCTCGTGATGCAGATCTTCCAGTTGTAGCTTTTATCGCCGGAACCACGGCCCCTCCTGATAAACGAATGGGCCATGCAGGAGCTATCGTTACCGGTGGAGAGGGTGATGCAAACGCGAAGATAGCAAGGCTTCGTGATATGGGGATACCGGTTGCTGACCGGTTATCAGAGATTCCTGCTATCATAAAGAGGGTGCTGTAGATGGCACTTGCTGAAAAAACCAGAAATATCAGAACTGATGATGAGAGCGGGATTAAGTTAAACCCGTTCAGGCTGCTTGGTATCGGAGAGATCATGCTCCGTTACTGTGACGGAGTGAGGATCAAGGATTTTCTCTTTTTTGCCATTATCACAAGTGATCGGCTTATTTTCTTAGAGAGTTCCAGGCAGAATGAAGGAGCAATCGCAAAGGAGATTCCGATCTCGGTAATCCAGAAAGCGGTTATGGAACGTGATGAGAAAGATCGTCCCTCCCTGGTTATCTCAATGAAAGTGGGAGAACAGACACGGATTTTGCGAATGGTCTTCACCGGTCTAATATCAGAACCTGAAACTGAATGCAGGGAATGGTTTATTGCGATAAACGGTGTTCCACCTGATAATGTTGAAATACCCTCTTCACCAATACTGGTCTCACCAGAAAAAGAAGTTCCGGCGGCACCGGTTGTTGAGCAGGTCATAGAAAAACCAGAAGTTATCAGACCTGATGAAAAAATATCAGAAGAGGCCACTGTCCTTAAATCTGCAGAAGTTACTTCTCCTGAACCGGTAGCAGCTCAAAAAGTTACCCAGGTAAAACCTGCAACAATTAAGAAACAGGAACCGGTCAGGCAAAAAAAACGTACAAAGAAGGAGAGACAGGTAAAATCTGTTAATAGTGAGGATTCGGTTCAGATTTACATCGAAAAACCATCACTTACTCCCATAAGCCTTACCAGGAAGATCAGTACTCCTGCTGGTGTAATTAAGGGTAAAAGCCGGTTTTGTCTGCACTGTGGGGCAAAAATACCTGCTCATGCACGCTTCTGTTCTGTTTGTGGAAAATCACAGAACTGATTCCAGTTATGACTACATACCCCGGGCGATATCCTGAACTGGATGCAGCCAGGGGAGTAGCTGTATTTATGATGATCTTCTTTCATCTCTTTGTAGATCTCTCTTTTCTTGGTATTCAGGCCCCAAGTCCTTTCACAGGTCCTCTCCGGCTGTTTGGAATTGCAACTGCTTCGCTTTTTATTCTGATAGCAGGGATATCAGCTCATATCAAAGCTGAAAGGACATACAAGACAGATGGATGGTATATATCATTTCTAAAAAGAGGAGGAGAACTTATAATAATAGGATGCGGGATAACTCTTGTAACATATTGGTTTTTAAATGGTAATGGATACGTGGTTTTTGGTATCCTGCACCTGATTGGTTTCTGCCTTTTGTTAACTCCGGTTCTGCATCATCTTGGAAGATACAATTTATTATTAGTAGTTGGAATTTTCCTGCTCTCATTTTTATTTCCACTTCCTTTTGGCCCGGCATGGATGATCCCTATAGGAATACATCCTGCTGGTTTCGCATCAGTGGATTATGTTCCTGTAATTCCATGGGCTGGTGTTTTTATTTCCGGGCTTCTAACCGGTCAGATTTTATACCCTGGAAGTGTCCGTCGATTTACTTTATTAAAGATACCAAATTTCAGGCTGTGGTATCCAGCAATTATTGCAGGAAGACACTCGCTTGTTATTTATCTTCTGCATCAACCGGTTATGTTTCTTATTTTGTCAGTAATTTTTAATAAATTCTAAAAAGTGTCCTAAGAAAAGATTAATTATTTATACCGAATATTTTAAGAATTCCATCCAGAAGGTTAGAATTTTGATCCGCAACGGATTCGTTGCTTTTATCTTCTGATACTTCACCGGTTGCTGAAGTCATATTATTCTTAACTGATTTCAGGCGTTCTTTGACGATGGTAAGATTCGGCTGGATTTCAATAGCCTTTTCATAAGCAGACACTGCATCAGGAATGTTCTCCATCTTTTCATATACCGTTCCGAGATAATACCACGCAATAGCATTATCAGGATCATGAGAGGTTTCATTCAAAAATGCCCCTGCCGCTTCAGAGTATCTTTTCATATCAAAATAAGCCACACCCATATTCTCCCAGGCACTCGAGAGATTATTTTTTATGCTTAAAGCCTGCTTGTATGAATCTATCTCTTCATCATATCTTCCCAGCATTCCAAGAGTATATCCTTTATTATACCAGGCTTCTGCATCCTCAGGATTGTAACGTGTTGCATTATGTGCTGCCATCAGGGATTCGTTATATTTTCCCTGTCTGTTAAGGACAATTCCAAGATTATTCCAGGCATCAGGATAATTTGGTCTGATCTGTAATGCTACCTGGTACTCTTTGGTGGCGTTCTCGTACTGCCCGAATGCAGAATAGGCATTGGCCATCAGGTAATGCTCATCTGCGGTCATATTTGTAGTTTCTGCAGATGCTGATGAGACAAGAAGTAAGAGGGCGCATATTGCTATACACCACAACATTCTGTACATTTTGTACCATTTGCTATGGAATGGAATAAGGGTTGTGGATACCATATGGTATAATACAGAATATTTCTTCGACACATGTTGTAAATTTTGTTTAAACCAGATTGATTAATGATGACTTATGTAAACTATAAACCAATAACCACGTGATTTTTATAATAAAAAAGATCCCTGAATTATTCTCAAAAACAGTAAATAAGCATAATTTTTTATTGTAAATAACGTATTTATAGGTTCAGCAGAGATACATATAGAATTATGCCAGTTAACCAGGCGCAGGTCGACAGCATTATCTCTTCGGCATCTGCCGAAGATCCGGAGATACAACTTCTCAAATTGCGTGATGAAGTTGAACTGCTGAAAACCTCAATAAAACGCCTGCTGATCGATATAAGGGAACGAATGAATGATGCGGAAAATCCGCTTGTTCAGGCCCTGAAAGGAAACCCGGTTGATTTTGTGGGGCAACGCACATCGGGTCCTTCACCCATGGAGGGTTATATCGATGACTACGATGAAGAAACATCTGGTGGGGATGTATCAGAAGTGGGGGAGATGTCAGTGTCAAATGAACCGGAAGTTATCGAATCGGTTGGCCAGTCTGAGCCTGTAGAACCAGCAATGACGAGTGGTGGAGCAGCAAGTGTATCATCCGCTTTGTCCTCCCTGGCAGCTGAGAAAGGTATGCTCGAAGTATTACGAAATCAGCTCTTTTCCCAGCCGGTACAACAGCAGCAGGCAATAGAATCAGCAAAACCGAAAAAGCCACGTGAGAAGATAAAAATTCAAAAGGTATACAGTCTCTTTGAATGGACAACAAACAATGTCAAGAGGTACGGGCACGACAGGGTGGACCTCATGCTTGAGTCATACAGAGAGATGGGACATATCTCTGATGACCATTGTAAACAGGTTAAGGACATTGCCAGGCTTATGGCACCATCTATCGGTGAAGTGCATGAGATGAAAGCAGATGAATTTGTTCTGGCATTGTATGAACTTAACCGGATATTGCAACCTGAAGACGCCGGGCTTGATCGGGACATGTTGGATGTTCTGATAGAGAAGAGAAAATCTTCGATGCCTACAGGCATTGTAGAGGATGCAGACAATATTATAGAAGATGATCTGGAGTTTGAGTATATTCCTTCACGGGAGTAAGACTAATTCAGATCCAAAGTAATCACAGATGAAGAGGGGTTAAGAGGGGCCTTTTGTCCTTAATCCAGTTCTGATCTTACCTGTTTTCTATTAATATTTTGGTTTTTAAACACTATCCTGATGCCTTACAGAAGATATTTCAATAAATATCTCTCCCACACTTTTTATTTTGATTAGATCATGTCAATAATAGAAGAGTTGAAAATATTAACAGGATAATATGTAAAATGGTTGTTATCGGTAAATCCGGTCTTTTAAGGAGAAATATCCACTAGTTGAATAACTTGATATTTATCTGAATAAACATTACAACAACAGGTACATCCACTACCTGATCAAAAAGCAGGGGATGTTCTGCCAGGATTGAAGAAAATTAAAGACCCATAACTCCTTATTATTTATCACAGGTGAGGAGATCAAATGAACAAATTTTGTATAACCGGATTAATACTTACAATTGCACTATTTCTAACCAGTACAGGATGTGCTGATGTAATAACCGGCGAGAATAACACAGTTACAGAGGAATGGATCGGTACCTGGACAGATGCTAATCATTCTCTTTCTCTTGAAAAGAATGGATCGGTATTTATCGGAATTGGAACACCATTTAATCCAGATATGGATTATCCCTTCAGGTTTGCCGGCACTTTATCAGATGACGGAACACTTTTACAAACAGTCATGAATGATACAGGGACATATGAATTCAATATATCGGACGATAAAATGTCATTTTCAGGAACCGGTATACTCGACTCTGTTGATGAGAGTGTAAAGCCATTTAAGTACAGTATTAATGCTAAAAGGAACGGAACCGTTATTAATCCTGATAATATCTGGTCAGGCGAATGGTTGACTGTAGAAAATACCTTATTTACTTTCTATCAGAACGGGAGTTCTATAACCGGGACAGCATACCCTATACTAGATCCAGAATATATAGAAGAGTTTAATGGAACTGTATCAGATAATGGACAAACCATAATAATAAACTGGTCACTTTCTCAAAATGTGAACTTTACCAGGTCAGATGATGGCCTGTACCTCATAGAAACAGATTGCGGAGAGAATGAAATAGCAAAAGGACAGATTTGCTTTAACCTGACAAAACAGGTTTAGATAACAGTGTAATTGGTGGAAATCCGGACAATTCATAAAATAAGGTGTATCCAGGCAATAATTGACATGAATCTGAAAGATATTTTTTTCATTTGACTAGTATAAACAGGTTATGAAAGTGAAGTCATTATAGAGATTCTGGCACCAGGCTGGGTGATATGAATGGAAATAATGCAAGGAGTCCACCGGATCGACGGGGAAGTGACTTCTCTTTGGTTTCCACACGAATTGTTATCTTATCGAACAGGGCGGACTAGTCCTTATTAATACGGTTTTTCCAGGGAATGGAGAATAAATTCTTTCATATATTACCAGATAAGTGAATCGCGATCCGCATGAAATCCATACCATTATCCTTACATATTTTTATGTGGATCATATTGATTAACCCCATTATCTTTTATCCCGAAGATCGGAATATACCGACCGGTCAAAAAGGTCTAATTAATATATTTTTGCTTACAAGAAAATTATATTACGAAACTTGTCTGAATTATGGCCAGTACAACAAAAAACCTGTCAACTTAAAAAAAGAGTGAGCATATAATCAGCTGAATCCCGTCGGATGAAGAGTCCTTATATCAGATACTTTCCCATGACATATTGGAGATCCATACTGCTCAAAACAAAAATTTACAATATTTTTAATATATTCGTCAAAAAAATAGCCATATCCTCCATCCTGACACACTTTCTGTAAATTTAAAAGGTACTGAATAACTGATTTTGATCCCTCATTCTCTAATTTATCAGCCATTACATCAATGATGGACTCCTGAGCGCTTTCAATGACGTCTTTTACAATCTTGTTAAGATTTTCTTTGGTTAAAACAATTGTTTCCATGTAATACACCCATATTATTGACAATAGATCTTATCTTTTCCTAAATTCCGTTAATTCAACTGTTTGTATTCAATTCTCTCGCAAAAGTCTGCAATAGCAAAGCAATCTTTTATGATCTCGTGAATGTTTTCACTTAAATCCAGACAAATACCTCCGTTTTGAGATACTTCTTCCAAACAATATAGATATTGGATTACAGAATCCGATCCTTCAATCTCCAGTATATCAGCAATTACATTAGTGATAGATTCCGGAGCTGTTCTAATGATATCTTTAACAACTGTCTCGAGATTATCTTTAGTGATATTATTTGAACTCATTTGATTCTCCAATTAATTTATATTAGATTAAATGGTTTTTCCCTTGGACATTTATCTCGTATGTACTCTCATTCCGACTTTCAGCGAATAGGGAGAGATTAAAATTATATAAATACTAAATTTTTCACTCTCTGGATAATGAACTTCAATGAAAGATTTTGCGCATCTGGAGGCCCTTTTACAGATTCAAGAAATATTACAATTTTTCGTATGATCTTATTATTGTCATTTAATTGGATCCTCTTGTTTAGATTAGTGATATTTGCGTAAAAATTAGTATAGACAAATTTTAACCATTTATTTATCAAAATTGGTTTGATCCCGTTAAACGTGAATGAGTAAATTAGTAAATGATAAGACTTTGGAAATGATTGTTCGAATGAAAGAGGATTATTTTTTTGTATGTTTTGATAGATGCCGACTCCCATAATAGATCTATACAGTCATTGTTAGTAATAGTATATAAATTTAAGTAGATATGTTGGACATATAAAGAACATATATGATCGCCATATAATATTTACCAAAATAGAACCATCTTAATATGATTAGATGATCTCCAATGAAACGGAACTGGATCAATTGCATGAAATACTAAAAAGGCACCCAAAAGGATTAACAATTGCAGAAATTGCAAAAAAAGCTGATATTAACCGCCAATCCGCATCTAAATATCTCAGCATACTTTTAGGAGCGGGTATGGCCGAAGCACGGGTTTATGGGCCTTCAAAAGTTTTTTACCCCTCACAACGGCTTCCAATTTCATCAATGCTCAACATTTCAACCTCACTTCTTTTGTTATTGAACACTGATCTCTCGATAATAGATGCTAATATTGCTCTCCTGAATTTTTTTGGTCTTGATAAAGAAGACATTATTGGCAAAAGAATTGAATATTCTCCACTTGGAAGTTTTTTTGATTCAGGATTGCTATTACAGATTGAACAGGCCCTTGATTCTGCAGAAAAATATTTAGAAATAAACTGGAATATTCATGGTGAAGAGAGAAATTTTACCCTAAAAATAATTCCTACACTTTTCGAGAACGGAAATCACGGTGGAATTCTAATAGCAGAAGATATCACCGAAATTACTCAATATCGTAAAAATCTTGAACGATTAGTTGAGGTTCGCTCAAAAGAGCTGAGCACTACTAATGAAAAACTAAAAAAGGAGATAGATAATCACAAAAAAGTACGGGCAAAATTAAAAAAGAGCGAGCAAAAGTATCGCGATTTAGTTGAAAATGCAAACAGTCTTATAATCCGGGTGGACAAATCAGGAAATATTACCTTTTTCAATGAATTTGCAGAGCATTTTTTAGGATATTCGGAACAGGAACTAATCGGAAGAAATATACATGATACTGTCTTTCCAATTATCGATTCTTCTGGTAAAAATGTAGTCCGGTTTACTCAGGATTATTTGAAAACACTGGAAAATAATGTAATAAATATCTGTGAAACGAGAAAAAAAGATGGAAACAGGGTTTGGATTTCTTATACAAATAAGGTAATAAAGGATTCACATAATGATGTTGCGGGAATTCTCTTTATCGGCCATGATTTTACAGAAAGAAAAGAGATTGAAGAAAAATTAATAGCAATAATAAATTTTTTGCCTGATCCAACCTTTGTTATTGATACAAAAGGAAAGGTAATAGCATGGAATCGTGCAATTGAAACCCTTACCGGTGTGAAAGCCGAAGAGATTATTGGAAAAAAGAATAAGGAATATTCTGTTGCGGTATATAATGTAAGAGAGCCGATGTTAATAGATTATGCCCTGAAACCTGATCAGAAAATACCTCCAAACTATTTCAATTGCCAGCGAAACGAGAGTGAGTTCTTTGCCGAAACATATAGTACATACCTGGACCCGAATGGGATATATCTATGGGGGAAGGCTTCCCCTCTTTATAATTCATCCGGAGATCTCATAGGTGCAATTGAATCGTTACGGGACATGACGCTTCTTAAAAAAAGTCATGAATTATATAAATTGCAGGATACCAACTGAATGATATTATCTTTCCAGGTTATAAACATCGTTAATATTAATCCTTTAAGGCTATACTGCAACTAATTAAGATCAAATAAGATATCTCTGTTATCAGGGAGCATAAAAAAAGGGGTATTTAAACACCCTCGGAAAATCAATGAATAAACCAAAAAAATTAGTTTATTCATCCCAGTGAGCTCTATTATGGAACCACACATGGTTGAGTTGTTCCCTGAACCGACCCTCCGTTTTTCGTTCCCGAATGACTTTTGCAGGTATTCCGGCAACTACCATATTAGGGGGCACATCTTTAGTAACAAGAGCACTACCGGCAACAATAGCCTGTTCTCCGATAGTGACCCCTGGCAGGAGGGTAGCACCAGAATAAACCTTAGAATAATCTCCGATTATGACCGGGGCATAGGTACGCTCTGCATGGTTCGATTCCGAATGAGTATGTGTATAGATACGAACAAATTCTCCGATTCCAACAGATTCCCCTATCGTTACACCTCCCTTTGAGTCGATTAACGTCCCGACATTGATAAACACATTATCTCCTGCAGTGATTAAATGACCGAAATTAAAGTGGATGGCTTCAGAGCAAAAGTTTTTCCCACAATGTAAAAAGAGCTTTTTCGCAAGGATACGGCGGAAAGGAAATGCAAAGTTCGTTACCGGACCAAGCGGTGAATGTTCAAATGAGTCCCAGAGAAAATGGAGAAATCGTTGTTCCTCTGAATACGGTATATCAACTGCTTTTGGGACATATTCACTATATAATTTTATATTAGCAAGATCTGACTGATCAAGAGTTGTAATACCGATTATATTCAGGATCTCCTGTGTTCCGGTTCGATCAAGACTATTCTTCAGGATTTCTTTGATTCGTTCGAGACGCTCATTTATTGTATCCAAAGCTAAATTTGTCATATAAATCTGTTAATTTCCACAGGAATTATAGTGATCTGTTAGGTTGTTCATTACATCCCTTACTTTTATCTCTGCAGGGTTTATTTCATCTGACACCTCCTTTGAACCCTTGTTATGAGTTTATTCATAGTAAATAAGAGGATCTCCAATGGCGCCAATGTCATATGATATAATATTCCGGTATGAAAATGTATTATGATATAAAATACTCCGTTAAAATAATAATGACGGGGTGATTTTGGTGATTCCATGACTGAAAACGCTTCTGCTATTATTATTTCAAATGATACTTCATCGCTCAAGACAATTATTGATTCTATTCCTGTGGCGACACTTATCATCGGTCCGGATGGACGGTTTATCGACTGCAATAAAGCAACATTACAGATTTTCGATGCAAATAGTTACGATATACTCGGAAAACCACCTGGACTTCTTTCCCCGGAGAAACAGAGAAATGGAAAAGATTCTGATTCAGAAAGCAGAAAATATATTAAAAGGGCTCATGAATCAGGATCGGCAACTTTTTATTTTGATCACAAAACCCTGACGGGAACGGCGTTTCTGGCAAAGGTTACTCTCGGCGCGATCCTCTACGAAGGTAAACCGTGTCTTATGACAACCATTACCGACATGACTGGTCAGGTCCGGTTAGAGGAGAATGAAGCGCTTATCGGACAAAATCCCAACGCTCTTCTTAAATTAAACCCGGATCTTACCATTGCCGATCTTAATCCTGCTTTCATTAAAATATCCGGATATAAAAAGGAAGAATGGATTGGAAGGACTCTTAATGAGTTTAAAATTGTCCGGCATGATGGGCCAAATGTGATTGATGCCATTCGAACCAGAACCACTGTATTCGGAAAGATTATTGTCGATTTTCCAAACGGGATCAAAAATATGGAATATTCATATGTCCCGGTCTTTGATTCTGATGGAAATGTGATTCTCATATACGATATCCTTACTGATCTTACCGAACTTGTTGAGGAAATTACTGAAGTAAATTCCTTGATTTCAGAGAATCCGGCTTCTATTATTACCATGGATCCATCAGGAAAGATTATATCTGCCAATCCCGCTTTTCTTTCAATATCCCATATTCATGAGGAAAAACTTCTCTCCATGCGAATACAGGAGTTCAATATTCTGAAGCGTGAAGGATTACCTTTTATTGATATTATTAAATCAAAAAAGACGGCAAAAGGACGGTTGGTTGTTGATTTCGGATGGGCTGTAAAAGTACTTGATTCCACATATATTCCAGTGCTGGATGCGAATAGTGAATTAACAAGTCTGGTTGCCATGTACATCGATGTCTCTGAACAGGTAGCGTATATTGATGAGATAGAGACCTTTATCAGGGAAAATCCCCATGCAATCCTTACGATGGATCCGGATATGAAATTCACAAATGTCAATCCTGCATTTACGCATATCATGGGATACAGTTATGAAGAAAGTATGAGGATGAAACTGACCGATATAAAGATTCTCGAAAGAGAAGGACAAAGTCTGAAGGATGCAATACAAAGTAAAAAACCGGCGAAAGGGAGAATTGTTATTGACACTCCTGCCGGTATCAGGCATCTGGACATTATATATATACCAATATTGGATAAGAAAGGAACAATAATCAGATTCCTTGAGATATTTTCTGATATGACTGCAATCAGTAATATGGTAAAATACCTGGAACAGTCTGTGGAAATTGTCCAGGATAATATCAGTTCACTTGCTAAGGGGGATACGGCTTTTGTAACTAAAATCCTTGATGCTGATGAACATTCTGCATCTGCCAGGGAGCAGTTTGTAAAAATCGGAGGGGCAATAGACACCGCTAAGCAGGCCATTATTACACTTGTAAACGACTCAAATAATATAGCAAAAGCGGCAATTGCCGGAAATATGAAGTTTAGGGCTGATCCGTTGGTTCATGAGGGGGATTACCGTGCGATTATTGATGGGATGAACCAGACTCTTGATTCTATAATAATTCCGGTAAGAGAAGCGATGAATATAGCAAATATTTTTGCCAGGTATGACTTTAGTGTCAGATTTAATCCGAATATCGATATCAAAGGGGACTGGATAGGATTCAAAGAAGCACTGAACAATATAGGATTACAGGTATCAGGAGCTATTTCTTTGATTAAAAAGAGTGTGAGTGATCTCGCCGCGAGTGCTGAAGAAGCAAATGCAAGTATTGAAGAGGTTCTTGCAGGAGCTCACCAGATTGCAGTAAATACCGGTAAGGTCAGTCAGAATGCGGTCCAGGGAGGAGATGGGATAGTACAGGTACTCAAGGCCATGGAGGATTTAAATGTGACTGTTGCAGAAGTGTCCCAAAAAGCAGAATCCGTATCCATTGCTTCAGATGGGGCGAATTCACTGGCAAAAGGAGGAATCGATCTCGCCAAACAATCAGAACAGGCCATGAGTGAGATCACTGTCTCCACTAATGAGGTGGATACGATTGTCACTGATATTAACTCACAGATGAATGAAATCGGAAAGATTGTCAGATTGATCTCAGATATAGCAAATCAGACCAATTTACTAGCCCTTAATGCAGCCATCGAAGCAGCCAGGGCAGGAGAAGCGGGAAGAGGATTTGCCGTGGTAGCTGCTGAAGTCAAGTCCCTGGCCCAGGATTCTCGAAAATCAGCAGAAAATATCGAGGATATGATTGCTACACTGCAAAACAAAGCAAAGGATGCGACTGAGGCAATGGGAAAATCCACCCATGCAGTGCGGGATGGAAGTTCGGCTCTGGAACAAACGCTGTTGGCATTTAATGAGATTGCGAAGACAATTGAAGAGATTAATCAGAATATCGGAGAAGTTGCTTCAGCTTCTGAAGAACAAGCAGCATCGGTTGAAGAAGTAACTGCAAGTATACAGGAGGTCTCAAATCTGGTACAAAACACATCACATGAAGCGGGAGATGCAGCGGCAGCAACTGAGGAAGCAAGTGCCTCAATTGATGAGATTGGCAGGATTATGAATGGGGTGGTTGGCATAGTTGAAAACATTTCAGTCGAAATGGCAAAATTTAAGGTAGCCTGAGATAATGAACGAGACAGGAACACAAATTCGAAAATCTGCAACGGTTGCATCTCCAGGACAGGATGAGGAGGTACAGATCGTTGAATTTCTCCTCGGTAATGAACTTTTTGCCATCAATCTTTTTGATGTCAAAGAGATCGTTGAATATACCAAAATCACCCCTCTTCCAGGCAGTGCATCATATATCAAAGGGATTATTGATCTAAGGGGAGAAATTACCACCATTATTGATCTCAAGGAGACGATGGGGATAAAAAAAACAGAGACTGATCTTGAGTTATCAAGAATAATCGTAATTGATAATTCAGTTACCAAAAGTAAAACCGGAATCCTGGTTGACGATGTTACTACGGTTCTTTCGGTATCTTACTCTCATATCGATCAAACAACCTATGACAGGGGTGAATCTTCATATATTCTCGGAATCATCCGGCATAAGCAGGGTGATCATGATTCAAATAATTCCGAACTTATTATCTGGATAGATGTTCCAGGGATGCTCAGGGATATGGGCCAGTAATTTTATTGCCATTGTTTACTGATTAAGAACTGATATTCGTCTTTTTAGAGGACTTGATGAATAATTATATTGAAGAAAAAAAAAGATACTATCTGTTCTCAAGGAGGAAGATAAATTCATCTCTATCTCCGCGATTGCTAAAAAGACGGGATTAAACAGGCATACAGTTGCCCGTAATATGGATATGCTCGAAATACTGGGAAAGGTACGGAAGATTGAGATCGGACGTGCAAAAAAATATATGTCGGTAACTAATCTTCCGAAATCCAGTCTGATTGATATCAGTTCAGATCTTGTATTAATATTTAATTCACACCTGCACCTTCAGTATTTAAATAACTCCGCAGCCCGATACTTTAATACTTCATTAAAGGTAGTAATAGGAGAAAGACTTGAAAACTTGCATTTTTCTCTTTTATCGGGTAATGAAATTTATAAATTATTATCCGCTTTTTCATATGAAAAACCTGAACACATAACTATCCAGGATAATACCGGGTTATGGTTTGAGATAACAATACTCGGTTTTTCACTTAACCAGGCATTTAATCAGATTGCAATAATATGTACCGATATTTCGGAAAAAAAACGATCTGATGAAGAAGTTCTGACAGTCCAGGAGAAATATTCCAAGGCATTTCTCGCTTCTCCGGATGGGATCATAATGAGTAACCTTGAGTCTGGAGAAATTATTGAGGTGAACCCGGCATTTTGTAATTTACTTGGATATTCCTGGGTGGAACTGATGGGTAAAAAGGCTGTTGAATTAGGAATTCTGGAATCTGAAGAATCTCGCAAGTTTCTTATCCGTAATACAAAAATGAATGATTTTGGTAGATGTTGCTATGATCTGAAGATACAAAAACAGTCGGGAGAGATATTTGATGTATCCCTCTCATCCAGTATTATCCGAACGGAAGGGAAAGAATGCCTGCTTACCGTCATTCGTGATATCAGTGAAAGAAAAAAGAATGAAGAACTCTATCATCTCCTTGCAGATAACATCAGAGATGTCATCTGGATCCTTGACCCATATACTGAATCCTTCACTTATATAAGTCCATCAATTTTCAAACTCAATGGATATTACCCGGATGAGATTATCGGTCATTCATTTTCAGAGAGTCTCACTCCAGAATTATATAAATTTTGTAGTAATGAAATAAGACGGTTTATTCATACTTATGAGTCTGGAGATGATTCCGTAAAACACGGACAGATAGTAATAACCATAAAACATCGTGACGGACATGAGGTAGTTGTTGAAATTTTCGTTACATTTGTAGCCGGGCCCGATAGAAAGGTTATCTATATTGTCGGGGTATCCCGTGATATCACTGCCGCTGGCAGAAATATCTTCCCGGTTGTAAAATGATCGGAAAGAGGCAAATCAGATCCGTTCTCTTCCAATCAATATCAGAATCCCCCGGGATCCACAGAATCCCATTTTACCCTGGCTCTTTTAATCAGTATCCATGTTGGGATAGCAAGGATAACTGCTGAAAGGGCATAATATGGATCTGCGAAGGAGACCGTGGTAAAGATTACCAGAACAATGCCTATGCAGATGAGGTATATAAAGAGAACCCTGACATCGTAAACCAGGAGATTGGGTGAAAGGCCACAGAGCCTGGCCATAACACTCACTGCATAAAACGAGATAGAAATCCCAAGAACAACAGCAGGAAAAAGAAATGCAACCTCACCGGATAACACTGCAACTGTTGCGATAAATATGGCTGGAATTACCTGGAGAATTGCAAAAGTCGTGAGTTTGCCGGTGATCAATGTACTTACTGCAACAGGCAGGCAGGAGTATGGCCCGAAGGAGTCAAACATCGTAACCCATGTATACATCGTTGATGCGATTACACCGGTGGTGACGGCAAAAATGAATAGAAGACCATAGGGAGGGAATACTGGAGTAAGCAGGGATAAAAAGAACCATATCACTATTAGCGGGAGGAGGAATGAGAAGATTGTCTGTCCGATTAGACTCTTACTTCTGTACAGGTCAAGAATATCTTTGGCAGTAAGCGGGGGATCTGGCAGGTATGAAAAATGCTGCATTAAAGGGGAAAATGAGTCCCTGTATTTCTTCTCAGACCCTACCGATTCAGGATTAAAGAGCATAATGGCGATTATAAAAAGAAGTGTGAGAATTCCGCATGATATCATGAAGTTCACCCATGTAAAGGCGTTACTCAATAATATCGGAGGAAAAATAAGCACAGGACTCTTCCCGGTCATGATCACAAAAAGACCTGTGCATGCACAGAGTACCAGTAGTATGATCCAGAGTACCATCCTTGAGCGGACATAAATAACCGAGAGGAAGAAGACACTACAGAGGCCAAAAAGGAAAGAGAGTGTCAGGGTGAGAAGCAGGTACAAGGTAGATAAAAGTGGGACACCAATAAAGGGTGAGGCAATAATATACCCAAAACCAAACGGAAAAACCCAGAGAAAGAAGTAATAAACCGTATCTTTGATGACGAAATTCAGGAAGATAAATTTCTCTGATAGTGGAAGACTCCTTGCAGAATAGGTAAGCAGACTACTCTGGCCAAACCTGTGGTTCATCACTTCGTTTCCGAGCAGCCCGAATCCACCAACCATTATCCCAAGCATCAGGTAACTAACATGGATGAGCAAGGTCAGGGTGCCTGAAGGAAGCGTTCCCTGAACCAGGGGGATAAGAAAAGAGCCCATAAATGCTATACCAAATATCATCACCGGGAAGAGAGCAAAGGACAGACTGCCGAACATCGTAGAATGAATCCGCCATTCCTCTTTCATCATACTAGTAAAAAGTTCAAACATTGCTTACCTTCCGGACAAGTGAGAGGAAGAAATCCGGCAGATGTTCTCCCCTTCTGATCAATTCTGCAACTGAACCGGTATGAAGCAGTTTGCCTGTGTGGAGGATCGCAAAACCAGAACATATCTCCTCTGCCACCTCGAGGATATGGGTTGATATAAAGATCGTTCTCCCTTTTCTGACATATTCAGCGAGATAATCCTTTACAAGGTTCTGCGTGATCGGATCAAAGTTTATCAATGGCTCATCAATCAATGCGAGTGCCGGTTCGTGGATGAAAGCCTGGGTAAACATCAGTTTCTGACGAGTGCCACGTGAGAGATCTTTACATAGGACATTCTTCTTATCAGCAAAATCGAGGAAGTCAAACCACCAGTCAGATTTTGCCTTGATATCCGGGATTTTCCTGACCGCTGCAACAAACTTCAGGTACTCCAGTGCAGTAAGGAAACTTGGCGGAGTCTCCTGTTCTGGAATTATTCCCACCTGTTCACGAACCATGACAGGATCCCTGATTACATCGATCCCAAGCACGGTTACTAGCCCGCTGGTTGGCCTGGTCTGGCCGGTCAGCATTTTGATCATCGTGGTCTTTCCCGAACCGTTTGGACCAAGTAAACCGAATAATGCCCCTTCCTCTACCTGAAGGTTAACCTGATCCACTGCCTTTACATCGCCATAAGTCTTTGATAAATCCTTTACTTCGATTACTGCCCTCATAAAATTACTCCTTTAAGGATTGTGTATTTCGGTATAGTTTCTCCAGATTTCATCACTACCCTGTTTTTTTCAACATAAGTTTGGTCCATTCAAGATGAAAGCATTAATTCTTCGTGGCTTATGTTTAGTTTTTATTTCATCGTCAGGTAGAGATAGTCACAATCAATGGAGTTTTACCTACCTGAACTACGGAGTTTAGGTACACTACTCTCTTAAAAACCGTCGACCGGCGAATAGATCTTTCATACCCAGTGCTACTACCTGTTTTCTGACATCATTCATCACGTTCACATAGAAAATGGAATATTCCTTTCCTAAATCCACCTCTATCTTCTCTACCCTCCTCAATTTGCGAAGAAAATTCGATGCTGACAACGTAACATCCTTTGATGCCGATGAATTAATCATCCATCGTAGTGCCGATAGCAACCGATATGCCAGCGTACACACAAAAATGATCGCCCTTACTCTCGACTCGAGTCTGTGTCGAATAGGTTTCAGGTCTTCATCTGTCTTAATCGTCCTGAAAACCTTCTCAATAAAGTCCTTTTCAAGATACATCTTTACAACCTCTTGAGCTGTAAAAGCCACCTCCGTTGAGTACAGCAGAAATTTTCCGTCCATTGATCGTGCCTCCTCAACTCTGTACTGATCCACTGACCAGGTAAAACTGACCATATTTTCATCACTTGGAAATTCAACAATAAAAAAACTGCTCCATCCATTCAAAATAGATTTTACTGCATTTTTGAGTTCTTTTTGTGAAGTAAAAGTAGATTTTTCCATAAGGCGATTAAGATCCTGAGTAATTTCATAAATCGCACGATTTCTTCGTACTAACGATTTAGCCGCTTTTGTGACATTTTTATAAACAACTAACTCCCTAACTTTTCCATATAGATTCGCGTGGACTTTCTGTGCATAAAGCTCTCCCGTATTTTTACAGGGTACCAAAAAGTCAGGATTTTCAGGAATATCTGCTTGCATAACGACATTTTTGGCTTCATTAGAGATTTTAGGAATTTCGCAAATTACCTTCCATCCCATCCCTTCCAATTCCGGAACTGTTTTTTTCGAAGTGTTTCCCCTGTCCCAGATAATGGTGCCATTATCTATCGCAAAATCAGATAATCGGGGAATAACATGTTGCATTGTTGTCATTGAAGTATGGTTTCCCGGATGGACCATATGAGCTAATGGCTGATGATCAAATTTGGATATTAAAAGGGAGAGATTAATTTGTTGATGCCGCCATTCTTCGGGATTATAACCTTTTTTCGTGAGCGGACAGGTTGTCCCATATGTTATCGTGGAGGTCATATCATATGCCAGAGTTTCTGGTTCTCCTTTTGGCAACGGATGAGTATTTCGCCATTTTGCATAAAGCGATTCATCAATTGCTTTTGTATTATCGATTATTCGACCGGTTTCTGGTTCTTCATGACAGATGCAATCCAGAGCAGCAAAAAAAGCGTCCCTATCAGCACCTTTTGATGAAAGACCAGATAACTCATAGAGTGCAGTACTCTCAATCCATTCCTCAAGATTTGTCGTACTCTCATGGTCCAAGGCCCGGTTGATAGCCCATAAGGTGAGAAGTTTTCCTGGGCTGTTAGCCTTCCTTCTTCCTTTAAGACCGCAAACCCGGTCAATCGTTTCAACCATCTGTATGTCGTTAGCTATTGACCAGAGGACGGTCACATCTCCAGCTCGAACAGAACGTTCCGGAGGTTTCCAGTCAATCATCGTTTTTTTCGGAAGTGGTATCTTCTCCTGCTCACTCTCAACTCCGAGATATCTGATAAATTCACTCCGTACTTTCTTCCCTTCTCTTACGCTCCTGTATTCACAAAGGTAAATTTTGTTTCCTTTTTTTATACGGCGAACCCAGGTCATAGTAGTGTATAATTAACACTACGATATAATAAAACTATCGCTCACAATATTGGTCTGTTTAAAAAAAGGAAGTCCGAATGCCTACTTCACGCATTACTACTAAACTAGTAGTGTACCCTATCTCCTTAACTCATGTCTGGAAATTCCGAATATCAGAAAATATGAGATGATAGATCCAACTATGCCCAAAAACAGGGAAACCAAACACAAAGTGGAGATTGATTATTAAGGTGGACGAGATACATGTAGTTGAGAATATTTGATCCCAATTCGGGTTTTTCTGATATTCATGCAGTTATTGGCCCTGCCTGAAAACCATAACCATTTACAGACTGGCCAGGTTCCAGGCATCTGTTAGTAATTTTAGTCAATCAGTCCTGAATCTCTTCTTACAAATATTCTTCACCACACTACCGGACAGATCATTGCCGGAACGTGTCTGAAAAGAAAAGCAACCCCATTCTTTTCAAATGCGACAGTGGTTAAACCATCAACCGTCACTCCTTCATTACTTTGAATACATTTCATTTTTTCACCTTATATGTATAGGTCTCATCCCAAAGTTCGGGGTCTGGTTCAGTCCTTTTCACATCCCGAATACTGTGACCTTTCTTCCCTGATGCTCAATTATTTCAGTAAAGATCTTCTCTTCCCAGCTCTTCTTTTTTTCACGGTCAAATATGAGTAGGTACACTTCTTCTGCTCCGCAACGGTCAGCATATCTTATCACCTGGTCAAGTCCTTTGCTGATAGTTGCTTCCCTGGAACCGTATACAATCTTGCATTCTATGACAAACCGCTGGTATGTACCGTCTGGCAGACTCCAGAGAATAAAAAGGTCAGTCCTGCCTTTGCCAAGGCCATATTCCCGTGTTATCTGACCGCCTCCGTTCAGTATCCGCTGGAGAAATGCCTGGAGGAGGAGCTGAGGGGCGGCCTCTTTATACTGGGCGATATCGGTCCAGCTTTCGGAGTGTTCCCTGAAAAACTGTTGGAATGAAACTAGAAGGTCAAACACCTGAATACTTCCATCTGCACCGATATACCATGCCGCTTTCAGAGACATCCCTGACTGGGCAGTATAACTGAGTTCCCGGGGAATAATCTCCTGATATATCGGGTTTGCAATCGTCAGAGCCCCACTCCTTTCCTGGGTAATAAGTCCG
>Ga0074198_1000366_pt1 | contig 51487 bp, 46 predicted proteins | sample EPASupsiteSAE323_FD_64527 | JGI IMG/M metagenome (GOLD analysis project Ga0074198, IMG submission 64527) | Bioremediated contaminated groundwater from EPA Superfund site, New Mexico - Sample SAE3-23 | ecosystem: Environmental > Aquatic > Deep subsurface > Groundwater > Contaminated ... | reverse complement strand
GGCTGCGGCAAGACCACCCTGGCCCGTATACTAGGTGGTTACCAGCGGCCCCGGTGGGGACAGGTGTGGCTTAATGGCGCTCCTCTGCCCCGGGAAGGCTATCGGCCGGTGCAGTTGGTTTTTCAGCACCCGGAAAAGGCAATTAACGGACACTGGCATTTATCAAGCACGCTGAGAGAGGGCTACCGACCATCTTCGGAGCGGCTGGCGGGCCTGGGAATCGAGCAGCAGTGGCTGCGACGCTGGCCGCATGAATTATCCGGCGGCGAGTTGCAGCGCTTCTGTATAGTTCGAGCCCTGGGGCCGGGTACAAAATTTCTTATCGCGGATGAGATGACCACCATGTTAGACGCCATTACTCAGGTTCAAATATGGGAGGAACTATTGGATATTGCCCGTCAGCGCAGCCTGGGGCTGCTGGTGGTGAGTCACGAAGCCAGACTTTTGCAGCGCTTGTGTCACCGGGTAATTGAACTGCCGGTTTTAAACAATAACCAGTGAAGGCGTATTGACTCATCTTGCCCCCGTATCCTCCCCTCGGCTATAATGGACCTACCTGGAAGAACCCGGTGGCATTGCCGGCTACTTTCGAGGCAGGTTCGAGGGAGAGCGGAGTTATGGAGAGAACCGTAAAATGGAAGGCGGTAGGGGCTTTGGCCCTTACTATTATTTTTTTCAGCACCTTTGAAGTGGTTTCCAAGGAGATTACTTATCGTATTCAGCCCATGCAGATCAATTACCTGCGCTTTCTGTTGGGCGGCTTGCTGCTGCTGCCGCTGGCCCTGGCTGATCAGCGTAAACGAGCGGTGCGGCTGGATGGCGGTAAGCTTAAGAGTTTGGCCTGGCTGGGCTTCTTGAACGTTACCCTCTGTTTATCCGTCTTTCAGATCAGCATCAAATACATCCCGGCCTCTACCGCCGCGGTTATATTTTGCACCAATCCGGTATTTGTCCATATATTTGAGGCCTGGCGGGGTCATCATCGTTTCAGTCCCTTTCAGATACTGGGGCTGGCTTGCGCGCTGGCCGGGCTGTTTTTGGTGGCCTTCCATGAGGTGACCCGAGGCTCGGGCTCTTGGCTGGGAACCGGCCTGGCCATGTTCTCGGCGCTTACTTACGGGCTCTATATTGTGCAAGCGCGCCAGGCCACGCAGGAAGTGGGCAGTCTGACCGTCAACAGCATCTCCTTTATCCTGGGGGCCCTGGCCTGCATCCCCCTGTTGCTTTATTTTGGCATACCGCTTTTGACCTTTGACTATCAGGTTTGGCCCTGGATGGCCTATATGACTATCGTCCTCACCAGTCTGGCCTATTTCCTTTTTCTCTACGGGCTGGAACATCTCCCGCCGGGCGCCGGCTCCCTGATATTCTTTGTCAAACCGGTGCTGGCCACCGCCCTGGCCGCCTGGCTGCTGCATGAGAGCATCAGCGCGCCGTTTATGGTTGGGACTCTGGTCATCATCTTGGGTTTATGGCTGTATACCCGCCGACCTGAGGTTTCATAAATATCTGGCGCTGCGGAGTAGCAAGCAAAACCGGCGTTGGTCAAACTTACCATTTGGCCAGCATTGAAAGGACACCCCGGCGGGCGCGTAATAAGAGATAAGAAAACATTGCGGGGTGGATATTTATGAAACGGCATCTCACTTGGTTATTAGCGGCATGGTTATTGTTGGTCAGCCCGGGTTATGCATGGGCTGCAACCTGAGCGCCGGCTCAAACTGGTACGGGTTTGCCAGTTGACATATGCGGTCACTGGGCCGAACAGGAGATAACGAGTGTAATAGGGCATGGTTTAATGGTGGGAAACGGCCTTAACCAACAGGGCCAACCAATCTTTTCCCCCGAAGCCGTGGTAAGCCGGGCACAATTGGCGGCGGTGCTGGTACGGACCTTCAATCTGGATTATGGTGACAAACGCTTCATCAAACAGCCGCTAGCCAGCGATTATTACCGGGATGTGGACAATAAAACCTGGTATGCCGGGGATGTGGTCATGTGTGCTGTCAACGATATCTTCACCGATGAGAGTGACAAATTCCAACCCAACCGCAGCGTCAGCCGGATCGAGGTAGCCCGGGCGGTACAGCGTTGTTTTGAGGCTAAGGGCATCAATGTGGTAATGATTATGATGATGCCAGAGTATAATGATATGAAGGGGCTGAGCCAGGAAGAGACCAATGCCCTGGTTTTTGCCAGCAACACGGGAATAATGAAGGGAGACGGCGATAACAATTTCCGGCCGCGGCAGGCGGTAAAACGCGCCGAGCTGGCCCGGATCCTCAATCGCTGCACCAGCATGATGAGCGTTGATCAGAGCTACAACAATAAGGAATATAGCTTGAAGGCCGGTCAGAGCTTCACCTTGTCGCTACCCGGTAATCCCACTACCGGCTACTCCTGGACCTTGGCAGAGCCCGGCGATAAAGACCTGCTGAAATTGGCGGGCGAGGGTTTTCAAACCGGAGCGGACAGCCGGCTGGTCGGTCAAGGCGGCACCGCCTGGTGGAAGTTTACCGCTCTCAAAACCGGAACCACCAAGATAAAACTGATCTATGCCCGGCCCTGGGAGAGTGTACAGCCAGCCCAGACCTTCGAGCTAACCGTGATTATTAAATAGGGTCTATCGCTCAGCCTTACAGGTATGAGAAGCCTTGCCTAATTGTAGAGCAGGGCTTTTTGTTTGACAATGCGTATAGTATAGATATACACTATACACATAAAGAAAGATGGTGGTGAATATAAATTGGAGCGTGAGAGGGATCTGATGAAGATGGCGGAATTGGTAGCAACTACAGGGGTCTCCAAACAAACTATTCATTTTTACCTGCGGGAGGGCTTGCTTTCCCCGCCGGTGCAGACCGGCAGAAACATAGCCTATTATGATGACCGCCATATCCAAGAAATCCGCACGATCAAAGATCTGCAGGAAAAGCACTACTACCCTTTGTCCCTGATCAAGATGATCATGGAGGGAAGGCGTCAGGGAAAAGACATTGGCGGAGACGATCATCTGGAGACCTTTGACGATATGTTCGCTAAAAGTTCCGAGGGTTCGGAATCCCGCTTAACCTACCGGGAATTAAGCGATGCAAGCGGTTTGGGTCCAGAAGTGCTGGATAAGTTGGCGGAAGCCGGATTGATCGGGATAGGAGCGGGCGATTCGCTTTTCACCAGCTACGATCTTGACTTGGCCCGCGCTTTAAAAAAGATCGTCGATCTTGGCTTGGCCGGGGATGACCTTCTGATTTACCGGGATTACCTGAGTTTAATGCGCCGGGAGGTACAGCTGGCGCACGACCGGATCATCACCAACCCGGTGAGACAGCCGCATCCACCCCTGGCTGAGATCGGGCAGGCACTGAATCAGCTCAAGATCCTGTTAACCAAACAAGCCTTCCGGGAAATGCTCATGGAACATAAAGAACATGATGAGCGGGAAGAAGGAGGAGAGGGAGATGCTTGAGTTTTATGCGGCCCATAAGGTCTTGTTTTGGAGCAGTTCAATAATAGCTGCCTTCGCAGTATGTATAATACATTATTGCTTATTTGTTCGTCCGGGGGTGCCGGCCGATAAACCCCGGCCCGGCCGATTGATCACCCGTTTTACCATCGGGGAGCAGATCTCTCACTGGCTGCGTATAGTGATGTTTGTGATCTTGCTCATTACCGGAATGGAGATGCTGTTCCAGCCCCGCGCCGACCTGGGGCCGCATCATGGATTCCTGGGGGTGGCTTTTGTTATAGTCTTGATCATTAACCTGGTCGCCTGGCGGGAAGATGTGACACCGCGTCAATATGATATGGTCTGGCTGAGGAGCATGGGCGGATACTTCTCCCGCCAGGAAAGGCATCTGGCTGCCGGCCGCTTTAATGCCGGACAAAAAATATACTTCTGGTTGATGTTTGGCGCAGCCATCATTCTGTTGATTACCGCTATCGCCATGGAACAGGATGCGCATCACACCCTGGCTGCCCGTCAGAGCCTGGCCTGGTTTTTACATGGAATGGTTGGCTGTTTGGCTGCCTGCATGGTGATTGGCCATGCCTACCTGTCCATAGTGGTAAATCCGGCCAGCGCCCGCGTGCTGCTGGATGGCAAGATTGATCAGGAGTATATCATAAAACATCATGGATTATGGCGGAAAGCCAATTCGGGACCGGAGAGGAGTAAAACCAATGATTTTTGTCCATCCCAGAAGTGATCACGACCATAAAGGCGGACCCCGCAGCCATCTGCAAACCGGGTTTGTCGAAATACAAAGCCATATGTGCACCGCCTGCGGGATTTGCGTGGATGAATGCCCCAAAGGGGTAATAGGCCAGGTAAGACTATTCCGTCATGCTCACGCCCATATCGATCGGGCGGAGCTCTGTATCGGCTGCCGGAAATGCGTAAAAGCCTGTCCTCACCAGGCAATAGTGGAATCTGCGCAGCCTGGGTGCCTACAGGTGCAAGTAAAATGAAAAATGGTGTATTTACTTGTATCGCATTATATGAACTTATCAACTGCTCAACTTGCCTTATGAATATATACTAAGACTGTTTTGCAGATTGTCTACAACAGTATCCCGCAGCCATTCTGGTTCAAGTATTTCAATTGTCGGTCCCCACATCATCAGCCAGGGCAGCATTTCTTCCGCTCCCTTTACCTGACGACTTCATGGCTTCCATCGGTTAATTCGTATATTTGCTGACTTGAATGATAGCGCGTAACCTTGAATTTCATTCAACGGATTTTTATGATTTTAACGTTATTGTTATAGGATGTGCTAAAAAGATTTGAGCCGCCAAAGAAGTGAAAATAAATTCGAATAAAAGATTTTTTCGAAAATACCTACGCGTTCTCGTTGTTTATGTTGCGTTTGAATATTGGTGAGTGTAAAATATACAGGAAATGTTTTACATAGAGGTGATTCCTTTGCATGTTAGCTATAAGAAACTATGGAAATTGCTTATTGACCGGGATATGAAAAAGAAAGATCTTTTAATGGCTGCTGGAATAAGCCAATCCTCTCTATCGAAGATGCGCAGGAACGAGAATGTTTATATGGATATAGTAGCCAGGGTATGTGTAGCACTAAACTGTGATATCTGTGATATATTAGAAATTTCACCTGATGAAAGAAAAGGAGAGCAGACCTAATGGGTTCTTTTGATATTAAGAGAAAAAACGGTAAAATATTTTGTCCATTGGCTAATGCATCTTGGCTAATAGAAACGCCAGAAGAAAAAGTTCGTCAAACGTACATAAAAAAGTTAGTTGAGGATTATGGTTATTCTCTAGAACAGATGGCTCAAGAGGTAAAAGTAAATAATTCCCAACGCGGACAGGGTAAGGCCAGAGCCGATATTGTAATTTGGAAAAGCAAAGAAGACAAGGATGCTGGGAAATCAGCATTTATTGTTGTGGAATGCAAAGCTGAAAATGTTCGTATCCATGAGGAAGACTATTATCAAGGTTTCAACTATGCTTCCTGGGCTGGTGCGAGTTTTTTCGTAACCACAAACGAAAAAGAAACCAAGTTCTTTAATGTTGACAAAGATTATCTTCCGAAAGAATTGGTGGAAGTTGTTGCTTTGCCAAATGCGTCTGATGTTTTTGATGAAAAAAGAATTAGATCTTTACTGAATCAAACCAAGGTGTTTACCCGCGAAGAATTCACAAAAATGCTGCGTACATGCCATAATATTATTCGCAACAACGATAAGCTATCACCCGAAGCTGCTTTTGATGAAATTAGCAAGATTCTTTTTATGAAAATAAGATATGAGCGCGATCAAAAAGGTAGCGAAGTTTTTACAAAGAAAAAGTTTAAACAACTTGAAACCGATTATGAACAATACACTCGCCCTACATTGCGAAAACAGGGTGTTGATCTACCATACATGCAGATATTATTCAACGATACCAAAGATGTATTTAAAGAAGATCAACTTTTTGACAAAAATGAAGTTATCAAAATTCGCCAAAATAGTTTTGAACAAATCCTGGAAAAATTGCAGTCATATAACCTATCTGATACTCAAGATGATGTGAAAGGTATCGCTTTTGAACAGTTCTTGGGTACAACATTTCGAGGCGAATTGGGACAGTTTTTCACACCCCGTACCATTGTTGATTTTATGACTAATATTCTTGACCCAATGGAGGGCGAAGTTATATGTGACCCTGCATGTGGTAGTGGCGGTTTTTTGATTAAAGCATTTGAATATGTCCGAGAGAAGATAGAAAAGGACATCAAAGTTGCAAAAGAGGAACTCAGAACTCAAATTGCGGGGAACAACTATGATAGTAAGAATGAAATAGAACAGGTTGCTATAAACCAGCGGATAGAAGAAATGCAATCATTAATAAACAAAGAACTTGATACCCAAATAGAGGGTAGCCGCCTATATAACCTTTCCCATTACTGCATTTATGGTACTGATGCAAACCCACGTATGGCAAGAACATCTAAAATGAATATGATAATGCATGGAGATGGACATGGGGGAGTACATCACCATGATGGGCTTTTAAATGTCAACGGCATTTTTGAAGAACGTTTTGACGTTATTCTTACCAATCCACCTTTCGGATCACGAATTGATAAGAACCAGAAGGTAACGGAGGCTGATCGTTTTACCGACACAACGTTGATAGATAAGTATAGGAAATTGTATGGTGATGCCTATGATAATGCACTAAGACAAATAGACAATAATATTGGAAAAACACTATTATCTCTTTTTGAGGTTGGCTTAATGTCCGGGCTGACAGAAGTACTATTTATGGAGCGTTGCTTGAAGCTACTAAAAAAGGGCGGTCGAATGGGGATAGTATTGCCGGAAGGTGTATTAAATACCTCAAATCTTCAAAAGGTACGTGACTATTTTGAAGGTAAGGCAAGAATAATTTTAATTTGTTCTATTCCTCAGGATGTTTTTATTGCTGCCGGTGCAACAGTTAAACCAAGTTTGGTTTTCTTTAAACGTTTCACAGATGAGGAAGAAAAGAATTATAACAAATGTGTATTAAAAGCAAGAGCAAAAATTAGAACTATATATGAAAATGAAATTGCTAGCCTAAAAGGTGAACTTTCTGGTATGACGGACAAGACAACTAACAAAAATGCCCGAAAAAAGGAGATAACTAAACGTATTGATGAAATTGAAAAAATTATAGCTGAAGAGGCTAAACCACTTATTAAACAGTACTTTGATTATGAAATACCAATTGCAATGGTTAACGATGGTGGAATAACATCTACAGGTCTGCAAACCGAAAATATGGAGTTAAAGCAGTTGCAGACAGAATTTGCCAACTACAACAGCAAGTCGCCGCTATGGCAACGCTCAAGTGTTATGGTTTCTTATAAAATGACCAAAAACGGCAAGATAATTCGTATCTCCGATGGTAAGGAGGTTGAGTTGCTTTGACAAAAGAGGGATATAAATATTTACAATTAATTACATACAACGATACGCTAAATTGGAATATTAAACACCTCCTCTCTAATAAGAACCATAATTATTTGTTCGAAACTTCTATTATTGGCAATATAATGGCAAGAAGGAAAGAGGCAATAACTGTTCAAGATGAGCAATCATATAAACGGATAACTATTCAAACAAAAGGCGGGGGGGTTCATGTACGCGATTGTTTGGCAGGCAAACATATCAAAACAAAAGAGCAATATCTGATTCATTCAGGCCAGCTTGCTATTTCTAAAATTGATGCTCGGAATGGAGCTGTTGGAATTGTTCCTAAAGAGGCTGAATGCGCAATTATAACCGGTAACTTTTGGGTATACGATGTGGACATTAATAAAGCAAATATAGAATATTTAGTCCTGTTGCTATCTTCCTCTTGCTTTGTTAAGGTATGGCAGGAATGTAGTAATGGTAGTGGCAATAGACTATATTTGCAAGAAAAGCTGTTTCTCAATTATGATATTCCGTTGCCCCCAATAGTGATTCAGAATATGCTTATCAACAAATACAACGATGTTATTGTCGAGGCCGGCAAATATGAGGATGAAGCTGATCTTCTGGAGAAAAGTATAATTGAGAAATTAAATAGTATGCTCGGAATAATTGATATGGAAGCAATCCGGATTAAGGGTCTTTCCACAATAAAATATTCACAAGTTCATAAATGGGGCATTGATTTTTTGACTACTCAACGTTCGATATACAATAAAAGATTTATGGTAAAACCCCTCTCTTCTATCTGTGATGTTGGAAGTGGAGGGACTCCAAACCGCAGCAATCCAGCTTATTATAACGGTAACATTCCGTGGGTTAAAACTGGTGAAATTCTTAACGAAGTAATCATGGGTACCGAAGAACAAATCACTGAGACTGCAATTAATAATAGTAGTGCAAAAGTCTATCCAAAGGGCAGTTTGCTAATAGCTATGTATGGACAAGGCTTAACAAGAGGGCGAACTGCAAAACTTGGCATTGATGCTGCTACTAATCAAGCCTGTTCTGTTTTATATAATATTGATACAAATAAGGTTTTAGTTGATTATTTATGGGTTTATTTGCATGGTGAGTATCAAAGGATTCGTGCATTAGCATATGGGAACAATCAACCAAATTTAAACGGCCAGATAATAAAAGATTACCCTGTCGTTTTACCGCCGATGTATTCAAACGATCCAAATGCAATAACACAGGAAAGTATCATAAAAGAGGTTTTTGCCATCAAATCTAAAATCAAGTCCCTTCGCCAAAAGGCCGCAAATTTACGGGAAAAAGCTAAAAAGCAGTTCGAGGAGGCAGTTTTTGGTGAGAATTAAACGGCTCTATATTGCTAACTACAAGAATCTCCATGGACTAAATCTTGATTTCCAACCGGGTCAGGGACTTACTATGCTTATTGGTAATAACGGGAGCGGTAAGAGCAATGTTCTTGAAGTAATAAGTGCAATATTTTATGATGCCCACCGGAAATCAAGACTTTTTTTTTCAGGAAGTGATGATGATTACTCTATTGAATATGAAATTGATGGGAATACCGTAAAGATTGAGCGACTGCGAGGACGGCGGTATTTTAAATTGGGTGGTGTAAACATTACACAAAATAGGTTTATCCAAGCGGGATGCCTACCTAATAATGTTATTGGCGTATATAGTGGAGAAGAAGATCGACTTTGGACAAGTTTTTACAGGCCCTATTATATGGCATATATAAAACGCATTAAGGCAAATATGCCGCAAGAAAGAATGAAACTTTTATTTGTAAATAAATATTATTGGAACATTGCTTTACTTATACTTTTACTTTCCGAGAATGAAACTATTAAACCATTTATTGAAAATAGTATATGTATATCTTCTATTAACCAAATAAAACTGTGCTTCAATCCTCCAAAAGTAAGTCTTTCCGTAAATGAAAGCTTAAAAGCTTTTGCTTTGCGAATAAACCCATCGCTCCTTACAGTTATTTCCACCGATTTAGAGCAACTGAAAAATATACTATATTATGATCACATAACTGATGATTCAGGAGAGTTACTCAAGGATATTGATGGTAATTATGTTATGGCTAGAAACGGGAACCTGGATAGCGATGTTTTTAATTGGTTTACACAGGCATATATGCCAAAATATGATAAAATTATCACCGAAATAGGGATTACCTTTAACGACGGAATTACTACTGAAGCATTAAGTGAAGGTGAAAAGAAGTTGATTTTGGTGAAAGCCGTACTTGAGCTACTCGCTGACGAAAAGACGCTTATTTTGTTTGATGAGCCAGATGCTCATATCCATGAAGGAAGGAAAAAAGATCTATATAATATGATGTTTGATTATAAATCCTACAATAGACAAATTGTTATGACTACCCATTCGCCAACTGTAGCACAAAATGCAAATGCACACGAACTAATTATGCTTGAAGCAAGTAATGGCAATGTTACAGTAATTCCCGCTGAAAAGTTCGAAAAGGTTAAACAGCTAACATCTGATACATGGTCTATTTCGGAGCAGACATTGTTTTTTAACTCTACTAAACCGCTCATATTGGTAGAGGGTCAAGGTGATGTTGCTTATATCAAGAAGGCTATACAATTGCTGTCATCAATTAAACAAAAATATAGTTCGCTGGATATTGAGATATTACCTTTCGGTGGGGCTGCAAATGCAAAAGTATTTATTGATGAATTTAAGCCTTGCGTTTATCGAAATAAACAAGTTATTGTTCTTTTCGATCGCGATGAAGCTGGCGGCGATGGTATGTACAGGGTAATAAATAAAGGCAAAGACCGAGCAGATATGGATACATATATTTTTAACGATTGGTATTATTTGAAACTTCCAAAAACGGCGGAACATACCGAATTAGACTTTGTTATTGAAGATTATTTCTCAAAAGCAAAGAAAAAAGCTATTGCGCTATCTATTATTAATAAATCTGATGGTGTTTATAATGATTATCCTAAAGAACTACGTGAAAATATAAAAAAGGCACTCGCAAATAATATCGATCAGTATATTGCTGATGATTTTAGCGGGTTTGAGGTATTACTTGATAAAATAATTGCTATAATCGATGGATATGAAATATTTGTGCAAGCTTAAAATAACATTATTGAATAAGTTTCTTGTTCAATAAATTCAAACATTAAGTCAACTCCAAGCGCCAACAATTTATCAAAGTGATGAAGGTGCCAGTTCTTCAATTTGAGCAGCCCGATCAGCGCCCGACGGCAAGCTGATTAATCCGCTCCAAGACCTGTCCCCATTGGGTGACCCGGTAGACATTTTCAGCTTCGATATGGCGGTTGTATGGGTAGTCAAATACAATCACCGGGAAGGCCTCGGCCAGTTCCAGAATCAGGTCGTGATGGTCCTCGATCATTACCTCCACGCCATGCTCCAGACAGACCTCCAGCTTGCTGAAAAAGTGCATATTGGGGGTGGCGTTGAGTATGAGGCCGTCATAGACGATACCATAGCGTTCCAGCCAAGCCAGGGTTACCTGTTCCACCTCGGGGAATTGCTGGTTGCGGGAGGTTATCAGCAAGAGCTCATGCTCAGCCTTTAATTTGCGCATCACCTCTACCGCCTGTTCCTTGGGCCGCATCTCCCGGTATATCCTGCCCAGGTAGCTGTTGAGGAACTCCTCGGCGATATCCTTATCCCAGCCCAGCGCGTCCTCCAGGTAATAATAGTTGGGGTCCGCCACCGTATTCAGGCCGTGCTCCTCGCCGTATATCCGGGCATAATGCATGATCATCTCGGTGGTATGAGTAATGGTATTGTCAATGTCTACGCCAATTTTCACAACATGTCCTCGCCTTTATGAGATTTTGGCTTTGAGCAGCCGGGGGTCGTGTAGGGTATAGGCCAGCCGGCCGTTTTGTTTAAAATGCTCCCAGGGGATAGCCTCACCTTCGATCGGCCCGGATATTTTCCGTTCATCCATCCAGGCGGCCAGCCGCGGCTGAATGGACTGGTCCCAGTAAAAGCGCGCCCCCGGTCCTTCGCGGAACAACTGCCAACCCTCGGGGGAGATCATCTTCCACAAAAGATCATAATTGAAGGGAGCGTCGCCGGCCAGCAGGACCGGACCGGAAGCGGTGGCCGCCTCGACGATCTGGTGCCCCTTGGTATGACCGCCGGTCCGGATAAGCTGAAGCCCCGGTCTTAATTCCACGTCACCCTCCACCACTTCGATCTGCGGGAGCAGCTTTAGCCAGTGCGCCGGGCAGAAATAGGTTTCTTCATTGGGATTCAACTGGAATAGGCCGCGGAATTCATCGGCCTGTACATAGAAACGGGCCGCGGCGAAATCCTGCATGCCGGCGGTGTGGTCCCAGTGCAGGTGTGTCATAATAACTGTTTTTACCTCAGCCGGGTCATACCCCAGATTCCTGATGGCTTGTGGCAGCTTATGTTCGGCCTCCTGCTGTGAACTGGTGATCAGACCGGGTATATATTCCGGGCTGAATCCGGTATCGATCAGAATAAGCTCACCGTCTTCGCCGACCAGCAAAAAGACGAAGCAGGGGATGTTTTCCATCGGACGAACCGATTTGAACATGATATTAAAATACCCGTTGAATATCTGATGTATCGCGTACTGCATTTTATTCCTCCGGCAATGAGTTCTTCATAAATTATAACTTATGAACTCAAGCCGTAAAAGGCCAAGTCGATCGTCCACCAAACTTCTCCCGGAAACGTTTATCCGGAAAAATTGCCGCTACGTTCCGGTATTTGCGGTTCAGCTTCAAAAAAGATGAAGGGAAAATGGAAAATCCTGCACAGCATTGTGTGGTATAATCATAAAAGCAATTATTATCATAAGAGGAGGTATCTTTAATTGAAGAGACGAGTTAGAAGAGCAGCGCTGATAATCATGGCCTTGCTGTTAGTGGCGTTGGCGGGTTGCAGTGCAGACAAGAACCAGGAGAAGGCTGCCCCGGAAAAAAGCAGCCAACAGATTAAAATCGGTATCGTGCAGATTGTCGAACATCCCTCGCTTGACACCATCAGGCAATCATTCTTGCAGCAGATGGCCCAAGACGGCTATAAGGAAGGCCAGAATATGGTGGTCGATTATCAGAACGCCCAGAATGATCAGACCAACCTCAAGACCATCTGCCAGAAGTTCGCCAATAACAAATATGATCTAATTGTGGCCATAGCTACCCCGTCTGCTCAAGCGGCGGCCGGTGAAACCCAAACCATACCGGTCCTGTTCTCGGCCTGTACTGATCCGGTAAGCTCCGGCTTGGTAGCCAACCTGGAGAAACCGGGCGGCAATGTGACCGGTACTTCCGATGCGGTATCGGCGGAAAAGATTATGGAACTGGCCAAGCGCATAACCCCCGATATTAAAACCATCGGTGCATTGTACAACTCCAGTGAAACCAATTCGGTATCGGTAGTCAATGACCTTAAGAAATATGCGGCTAAGAACAACCTGAAAGTGGTAGAGGCGACGGTTACCAACTCCGCCGATGTCCAGCAGGCAGTTACTTCGTTGGCGGGCAAGGCTGACGCCATTTTTTCACCGATTGACAATACGGTAGCCTCGGCCATGCCGGTAGTGGCTAAAGTGGCCAATCAGGCCAAGATCCCCGTATATGTGGGGGCTGATTCCATGGTCAAAGACGGCGGACTGGCCACCTATGGCATCAACTATACGGTGTTGGGTCAGGAGACGGCCAAGATGGCGGTGGAAATACTGAAGGGCAAGAAACCCGGAGATATGCCGGTTAAACTGATGACTGACATGGATATCTATGTCAACCAGGACACGGCCAAGGCGATCGGCGTTACCATTCCCGAGGATGTCTTAAAGGAAGCCAAGACTTTCGGAAAATAGACCGGACTGGCGTCTAACAAGATAATTGAAAAACCGGCGTGGGGGTTTTGCCCGCGCCGGTTTTTACGTTTTTAATAAACCTTTAACCTAGCAAAAACAGGAGCAGGCGCCCGGACTGGTAGACCAGGGTGCCGAGCACGAAGGCTAATAGCAGGGAGATCACTATGGAGAACGCAGCGAACAGCGTACTCCGGCTTTCCCGGCGGATGGCGGTCACGGTGGCCAGGCACGGGGTATAGAACATAAATATCACGAGAAAGGAGAGGCCAACCAGGGGGCTGATGTGCGCCGCCAGGATGCCGGATAAATTGCCCAGTCCCTCTGAGGCATGATACAAGACTCCTAGGGTGGAGAGGGTAGTTTCCTTGGCAAAGAAGCCCAGTAAGAGCGCCACAATCAGTTGCCAGTTGAGCCCGGCCAGGCGGCCCAGCGGCTCCAGACCCCGGCCGATCATAGCGATATAGGAACCCGTAAAACCTGCTCCCGCCGGGAAGCTGGACAGAAACCACACTACCACCGCACTGATGATGACGACATTTTTTATCTTATTCAGGAAGTCCAGGGTCCGGATCAAGGCTGATTTGGCTACATGGCTGATCTGGGGACGGTGCAGGGGCGGCAGAGTCAGCTTGATATCCAGGGATTCAGAGCGGGGGAACCCAGCTTTGATGGCATAGGCCACCAGGGCGCTGACCGCCCAGCTAAGCGCAATCAGGCTGGTCATGACCAGGGTGGCGGTCAGTGGTGAGAAAAAGGCCGCGGCAATGTAGAGTATCACCCCGAAGCGGGCCGAGCAGGGGGTGAAGGTGCTGACCAGCATCATGATGAAGCGGTCCAGGCGACGGGGGATATTCCGGGTAGCCTCCACGGCCGGTACATTGCAGCTATAACCTATAAAGAGGCAGGCGAAGGCATCGCCCTGCATGTTCAGACGGGCCATGGGGGTATGCATAATATGGGCGATGCGGGAGGCATAGCCGGTATCATTTATGGCTGAATAAAACACATAGAAGATCAGCATCTGCGGAAAAAAGGCCAGAGCCGAACCAATGCCGCGAAAGATACCGTTGGATATCAGACTGGTAAGCAGCCAGGGCAGGTTGAGTGCAGCGGCCCATCCCTCAAATGATTGCACCAGATAATCCAGCAGCAACCCCAGCCAGTTGGAAACCGGCTTGCCCAGAAGAAAACTGGCGGCGAAAAGGGCGGCAAAGCAGAGCAGCATAATGGGAAATCCGCTGTAAGGATTCAGCAAATAGCTATCCAGTTTGCGACCCGGAGTATTTTCCGGTCGGGCTTTATCGCTGCCGTATTTATCATCTTTCCAGCTATTATTTGGCATAGCGGCCTACCCCCATAGCGCGATAATGATAATTATTATCAACATTATTATATTCTTTTCTTAGCCAAAGGGTCAATGGCAATTAAGGGGCTGGTGCATGGCGTTAAGCTGCTCACCCGCCGACTGGCTCTGGAATTATCGCGCAAAAACGTTATACTGGTTCTAGGCTTTTAAATAGCGCGGAGCCAAAATAAACATGGCGGGAACAGGGGATAACTGCATGACATTCATGACTGCGGCATCATTTGCCAGTACCGTTGAATTGGGCATCATTTATGCCATCATGGCGTTGGGCGTATTTATTTCGTTTAGGACACTGAATATTCCGGATCTTACGGTAGACAGCAGTTTTACCTTGGGGGCGGCCTTTTCGGCGGTTCTTTGTACCTCGGGGCATCCGGAACTAGGACTGGGGGCGGCCCTGCTGGCTGGATGCCTGGCCGGCTGCGTGACCGGTCTGCTAAATACCAAATTGAAGATCCAGCCCCTGCTGGCCGGTATCCTGGTTATGCTGGGCCTGTACTCCATCAATCTCAAGGTTATGGGCGGCCGCGCCAATATTCCTTTACTGAACCAAACCACGGTTTTTGATATCCTGCAGGGGACCTCGCTGGCGGGGTACGCTGAATGGCTGATTCCCTTAGCTATGTTGCTTTTCGTTACCCTGTTTCTTTTGTGGTTCTTAAAAACTAAACTGGGCTTCGTTTTACGGGCTACGGGAGACAATGATCAGATGGTAAGGGCCCTGGGGGTCAATACCGATACCCTGATTGTTTTAGGCCTGGCTATATCCAACGGGCTGGTGGCGTTGTCCGGTGCCTTGATTGCCCAATATCAATCATTTGCCGATGTCAGTATGGGTATTGGCATGGTAATTATCGGATTGGCTTCGGTGATTATCGGCGAGGTGCTCTTCGGGCTCAACCCCTTGTGGCGACGCTTGCTGGCTGTAATAATGGGGGCGGTCCTCTACCGCTTGGTGATTGCCTGGGCTCTGGAATTGGGCATGCCGCCTACGGATCTGAAGCTGGTATCGGCTATAATTGTTGCTCTTGCCCTAGCCATGCCGGTTATTAAACGCTACCTGGAACAACTGAAGAGAAAGCTGAACGCTGCCAGGCAGGAGCGGGGAGGTCGGGTCTGATGTTAAGGATTGAGGGTATCAGCAAAACCTTTGCCAACGGCAGTATAAACGAACAACGGGCCTTGGACCGGGTCAGCCTGTCGTTGGACGCAGGAGAATTTGTCACGGTTATCGGCGGCAATGGGGCGGGAAAATCCACCTTGCTCAATTGCATTTCCGGGGTCTATGAGATTGACCTGGGCCGGATATGGCTGGCGTCGCGTGATATAACCTTCTGGCCGGAATACCGGCGTTCTTGCTATATCGGCCGGGTGTTCCAGGACCCTTTGAAGGGGACCGCTTTTGATATGACCATTGAGGAAAACCTGGCGATTGCCTTTGACAAAGGGAAAACCCGAGGCCTCAGACCCGGTATTGCTAAAAACGACTTCCGGCGCTTGCGGGACCGCTTGGCGCTCCTGGAACTCGGGCTGGAAGACCGCATGAAACATAAGGTCGGACTGCTGTCCGGCGGCCAGCGGCAGGCTTTGACCCTGTTGATGGCTACCATGGCAGAACCGAAGCTGCTGTTGCTGGATGAACATACTGCCGCCTTGGATCCGGCGATGGCTCGCAAGGTCTTGCAGCTGACCCGCGAAATTGTCCAGGAACACCACCTGTGTACCGTGATGGTCACGCACAACATGAAAGCGGCCCTGGAGAATGGCAGCAGAACCATAATGATGCATGAGGGCCGGGTGATTTTGGACCTCACTGGCCAGGAAAGAGCCAATATGACCGTTGCAGAATTAATAAAGCAGTTCAGTAACAAAAGCGGCGAAGAGATGGATAATGACCGCATGTTGCTGGGTTAACCCGGCATCATTTATTTTCCTCAATAAGATAGATATGAGGTTTTTTTAAAAGGGGGAGAAACCATGGAACAATTATTTGAGCGCATTACGCTGCTCAGCAACGGCAAGTATCTGCTGCCTTACTGCAACTGCCTGGTGCTGGAAGACGACATTACCTGCCTGGTGGATTCCAGCCCGCACCCCCAGGAGAGACCCTATCTTGAGGGCAAAAAAATCGAGCTCATCGTCAACAGCCACGGGCATAGCGACCATAATTCCTGCAATTATATGTACCCGGAAGCCCAGGTACTGCTGCATCCGGCCGAGCATGAGCGGGTGGCCTCGGGAGAGGCCTATCTGATTGCCTACGGATACTATTTTTACCCGGATGAGGCGACCCGCCCCTTTTATCTGGATGCCGTGCAGTATCATGAAAGACCGGCGGATGGGATCCTTACGGACGGGCAAAGACTATCAACCGGTAAGATCGAGTTCGAGGTGATCGCTCTGCCCGGCCACAGCATCGGCCACTGCGGTTTTTTCTTTCCCCAGCAGGATTTTGTCTATACCGCCGACATTAACGTGGGTATAAAACCGATTTACGCCATGCTGGACAGCAGCGTGGATGACTACCTGAATTCAATTGAAAGACTGCGGCAACTGAAGGCCGCTACGCTGGTGGGAGGGCACGGACCGGCCCGATATACGGAAAACCTGGACGAGTGTCTGTTGCAATACCGCGATGAGATCCTGTCCCGTGAAGAGCGGATATTGCAAATAGTAAAGGCCGGTGTTCATGATATCCCGGCAATCGCTGAGCAAGGTGTTTGCTTTTCCGGGCGTTTTCCCGAGCCGCGCAGTGTTTACTATATGCATGAATGCGTGATGGATCTGCACCACCTTGAGCGCCTGGAGCGTCTGGGCGAAGTGGTCTGCCATGAAGGGCAGTATTATACTCGCTAGGGAAGCGGGGAAGGGTTTGGCTTATGGATAAAATGGTTGCCGGGGCGATGAAAAAGCATTTTGGCTACGATAGCTTTAAGCCCGGCCAGGCGGAGATTATCTCCAGCATACTGCAGGGCCGTGATACCTTGGGCATCATGCCGACCGGCGGCGGCAAGTCGTTGTGTTACCAGTTACCGGCTCTGGCCTTGCCCGGCCTGACCCTGGTAATCTCGCCCCTGATCGCCCTGATGAAAGACCAGGTGGATGCTCTGCATGCTCAGGGTATACCGGCTTCCTTTATCAATAGCTCCATTGGCTCGGCCGAGGTAAGAAAGCGACTGCAGTTGGCGGCGCAGGGTAACTACAAATTGCTTTATGTGGCCCCTGAGCGTTTGGAGTCGGAGAGCTTTACTGGGTTGCTCGGGGAACTACCACTGGATCTGGTGGCAGTTGATGAGGCCCATTGCATATCCCATTGGGGTCATGATTTTCGCCCCAGCTATCTATCGATAGGCCCTTGGATTCAGGCTTTGCCCCGCCGCCCGATTTTAGCGGCGTTTACCGCTACGGCTACCGAGCGGGTCCGCGAGGATATCAGCCAGCGTTTGGGCCTCTTCCGGCCGCAAATATTTGTAAACAGCTTTGACCGTCCTAACCTGCGATTTTCCTTGGCTAAAGGGACGGAGCGCAGCCGCTATATCCGGCGCTACCTGGCCGAGCATCCTGATCAGCCCGGCATCATCTATGTGGCTACCCGCAAGGAGGCGGACGCGCTCTATGATGAGTTGAACCGCCAAGATTTCTCGGTCGCTCGCTATCATGCCGGTCTGAGCAATGAAGAACGTACCGCTGCCCAGGACGATTTTATCTATGACCGCTGCCCGCTGATCGTGGCTACCAACGCCTTCGGACTGGGTATCGATAAATCCAATGTCCGATTTGTTATCCATCACAACATGCCCCGCCACCTGGAGGCCTATTATCAGGAGGCCGGGCGGGCCGGCCGCGATGGAGCGCCGGCTGACTGCATCCTGCTGTTCCAGGCGGGGGATATCCAGATTCAGAAGTATTTGATTGAGCAGACGGCGCTTAATCCCGAGCGCAAAAATATGGAATACGCCAAACTCAGAAGTATGGTGGACTATTGCCACACTTCCCGCTGCCTACGCGCCTATATCCTGGAGTATTTCGGGGAAGATTCCCCGGGTGAGAATTGCGGTAACTGCGATCACTGCAGCGATTACGAGGAGCGCGATATAACAGTGGAGGCGCAAAAGATATTCTCCTGCATCTATCGCATGCGTCAGCAGTACGGCAGCGCACTGGTAGCGGCGGTGCTGAAGGGCTGGGAAGAGAAGCGGGTCCGTGAGCTGGGCCTGGATCGGCTGTCCACCTATGGTATTATGAGCGCGATGAAGACCGGCGAGATCGTCGATATGATCAATCTGCTGGCAGCCGAGGAGTACCTGGCGGTTTCCGGCGGTCAGTACCCGGTGCTCAGATTGACGGGTAAAGCCGCACCGGTCCTGCGCGGAGAGGCCGGGGTTGTCGTAAAGATGCCGCCCAAACCGGTTGCCGCCGAAGCAGAAAATCCGCTATTCCAGGCTCTGCGCCGGTTGCGCCTGGAACTGGCCGCTCAGTATGGGGTGCCTCCCTACGTTATCTTTCCGGATACTACCCTGCGCGAGATGGCCGCAAAGTTGCCCCGGGACCGTGAAGCCATGCTGGCGGTGAGCGGGGTGGGCGAGGTAAAGATGGAGCGCTATGGGGAGCAGTTTCTTCAGCTTATCAACCGCTACTAATAATGCCAGCTATTTGCCATCCGCATCGCCCGGCTGAAAAGGGCGAAAGGGTTTAATTCTCTCGCAAAATATCCTCGGCTAAAATCCGGTAGATTTCGGTGACCTCATCGATGCGCAACCTCACCAGCCCACTGCTGGAAGGGGCTACAAAGTCCCGGACACCCTCCGCCGTGGCTTGGGCTTGAAATCCCCATTCCGCCTCTTTCCGGCCGCTATAGAATTGATAGACTCCCTTGCCGACAAAGCAAACGGTATCCGGGAGGTACTGGACGATCTTGCCGGCTAGTATTTCGGCGCCGGCCTGGTACTCGGCGCGGCTGATATCGGCAGCGGCCCGGCTGGGGCGGGCTACGATATTGGTAAACCCATAACCCAGTTCCAGCAGGGTTCCATCTTCCTCAGCCCGGTACAGGCGCGGGGTCAGGCCGGCCTGGTATATTATCTTCCAGAAGCGATTGGCGGGATTGGCAAAGTGGTGACCGGTCTCGGCGGAGCGAAGACTGGGATTGAAACCGACGAATAATATTTTTAGTCCCGGCTGTAAATAGTCGGGCAGGGGTTGATAAATCTGCTTGCTCAAGCTTATATACCTCCGGTTGATTGTTTCCTATGGACAAGATGGCGGCGCCTGGATTAGTTAGTACGTCTGTAGCCGGAAAAATGACTAGGTCTCATCCAACATCCGCAACAGGGTGCGTTCGAAGTACTGGTCGTCAGCGGAGCTGCGTTTGCGAGGGCCTTTGGTGCGACCGCCGGAGCGGCGGACTTTGGCCTTGACTTCGCGTTCTTCCAGCAGGAAGTCCATGGTATGGTTGTTGTACTCGCGTCCGGCCGGGCTGAGACAGCGGGCGCCCCGGCCCAGCAGCATGGCCGCCAGACCCCAGTCCTGGGTGACCACGATATCGCCCGGCTCGGCCAGGTTCATAAGTTTGATGTCGGCTTCCTGGGAGGCGTTGCCCACTACTATATGATGGTCCGTATCGATATTATGATTGAAACTGGCTACCGTCCATATTGGTATGTTTTTTTCCTTTCCCCATTTCAGACAGATCTGCAGGACCGAACGGGGACAGGCATCGGCATCTACCAATAGTTTCATATCTTGTCCTTCCTGAACTCTTGTAGTTTAACTGATTGTTATTATAGCCTATTATTACCTGACCGCTTTCCCGAAAGAGAGGATTATTTAGAAGTGCAAATAACGAAAAGGCGGGAGCAGATTGAGCAATTCATGTTTTTTTCTCGATTTTCGACCGCTGGCGTCTTGTGGAAACCGCTCCTTTTTATCGATAATAATAAATAAGCGGATTTTGTTGAAGAATGGGGAGTTTGGCCTTTGCTTGGTTACTCCGATTATATCCTTTACACGTTTGGCTGGGTGGTTTTACCGAAAGGCTACGGCACCGGGATCCTAATAGGTTTGGTGCTGGTGGTGGTCCTGTTCTTTATTGCCAGCCGATTTTTCCAGCGATCGTTTTACCGCTTTCAACAAGTGCGTTGTGAAAACCTGGAAACCATACTGCGGGATATGGACGTTATCTTCTGGTCCTATGATATAGCTTCCCACCGTTATTTCATCTCCCCGGGGACGGAAAGGCTTTGTGGATACACTGCCAGTGAGTTGACGAATCAACCCGGATTGTGGCGAAAACTGGTGCATCCCTACGATGTGCCGCGGATCCGCGAAGCGGAAAATGATCTGCGAGCCGGAAAGAAGATCATGCTGGAACACCGCATCCTCCTGGCGGATGGCAGCAGCCACTGGATTCAAAATATGGCCTCCCCCCTGCGGGATTCAGGCGGTAAACTGTACCGCCTGGAAGGCATCATAATCAATGTCACGGAGCAGAAGGAACTGGAAGAGAAAATGAAGCATCTGGCCTTCTATGATGCCCTGACTGGTTTGCCCAACCGTAGTATGTTCGAGAACTATTTTGCCAATTTCATAACCCGGGGCAGATTCTTCGAACAGAAGATGGCGGTGGTATTTATAGACCTGGATGCCTTCAAGGAGGTTAATGATGAGTTGGGGCACGATGCCGGAGATATCGTGTTGAAAGAGGCCGCGGTGCGTATGAAGTCATTATTGCGGGGCTGTGATCTGCTGTCCCGGTTGGGCGGAGATGAGTTTGTAGCTCTGCTTACCCGTATTACCAGTGATTCACCGGTTCTGGTCGGCCAAAGGATTGTCGAGGCTTTTTGGGAGCCTTTCGAGATAAATGAGCGCAGTATCAGTATCGGAGTTAGTGTAGGCATCAGCATCTATCCCGATGATGGGGAGGATCTGGAGATCTTGATCAAGCATGCTGATGAGGCCATGTATATGGCCAAACGGAGAGGTAAAAACACCAGTTGCGTATATAATCCGTCAGCCTTGCCTCGCTCCTAAGCTATGATCAGGAGGATTCACCATGAGCTACACCTTGAGCGATCTCATAGAGATTGATCCCCTGGAGAAATTGCTCGACCATTTACACCGGATAATCGGCCTTCCCCTGGCTATTACCAATGCCGACGGCAAACTCCTGCTGAGACGGGGCGGCGAGGATATCTGCATGAAATTTCACCGCGTGGGTGGCCCCAGCCTGCACCGCTGCCGCAAGAGCGATCGGTTGATCATGGAGCGCTGGCGGGAAGGGGCTTATATCGGATATCGCTGTCTCAACGGGCTGATGGAATATGCCGCCCCGATTATAGTGGAAGACCAGCATATGGGAACCGTTTTTACCGGACAGATACTGCATGAACCTCCGGACGAGCTGTATTTTCGCCGGCAGGCGCTCGAACTGGGATTTCCGGTCGCTAAATACATGGAAGCCTTGCGCCGGGTACCTATCATCCCCAAGCCCATGGTTGAGCCCTTTATAACCTTCATGGCACACTTTGGCGAGGTCCTGGCCTTTATGGGTCTGGAGAGGCTGCGTCTGCTGGAGACCCAGCAGTCCCTGTTGGAAACTCAGGAACAAATGGAAGAGAAGATCCGGGAGCGCACCCATGAATTGCATGAAATGAGCCGTAAGATGCAGGGTCTCTCCCGGGAGCTGATGCGGGTGCAGGAGGAGGAGCGCCGCCGGCTGGCCCGAGAACTCCATGACGAGGTGGGGCAGGCTCTGACAGTGGTCAAGATAAATCTGCAGTCCCTGCTGCAATCCACTGACTTACCCCCGGAAAGGTTGGAAGACAGCATTGGGATTGTTGACGATACCCTGCATGAGATACGCAACCTGGCCATGTCACTGCGACCAACGCTGTTGGATGATCTGGGGCTGAACGCCGCTTTGCATAACTATTTGGCCACCTACAGCCAGCGCACCGGTTTGGGTACCCAGTTCAACACCGCTCTGGGCGGTCAGCGGCTGCCGCGTGATTTGGAGACCGCTTGCTTCCGGGTGACCCAGGAGGCCTTGACCAATGTGCTGCGCCATTCGCATGCCAGCAGGGTACAGGTCGATGTGTCGGCGGACGAGGATAATTTACTGCTGTCGGTTATTGATGACGGCTGGGGTTTTGATGTGAAAACGGTGACGGGCAAATCTCAGCCCGGCAAGAGCATGGGGCTTTTGGGCATGGAGGAGCGGGTGGCGCAAATGGGCGGACACCTGACTATTGACTCCGCGCCAGGCGGGGGCGGCACCAGGATTCTGGCTCGCTTTCCCCTGCATGACGCATAGCAGGCTGGCAAAGGGAGGGGCAGAAGATGGAAGCACTCAAGGTTGTAATTGCCGATGATCATCGCCTGGTCAGGGCAGGTATCCGTTCCTTGCTGGAGGAGATCGCTGATGTAGAAGTAATCGGGGAAGCGGGGAATGGCCGGGAATTGTTGGAACTGCTGGCGAGTTGCCGGCCGGATCTGGTCCTGGCCGATATTGCCATGCCCGAGATGAACGGGCTGGAGGCCGCCATGGCCATTGCCTCCCTTTACCCTGATGTCAAGGTGATGATCCTCTCCATGTATGCCAGTGAGGAATATGTATGGCGGGCCTTCGAGGCCGGCGCTGGAGGGTATCTCTTGAAGGATGCCGCTCCGGTCGAATTGGAGCTTTCCATTAAAACGGTTATGAACGGATCCAAATATATGAGCCCGGTTGTCTCCCAGCAGGTGGTCGATGATTATGTACGCCACAGCAGCGGTGGCGTGAGCTGGAAGGAGATGCTGACTCCGCGCCAGCGCGAGGTATGGCAATTGATTGCCGAAGGGAAAAGTACCAAGGATATCGCGGCCGAGCTGCAGATCAGCCCCAAGACCGTGGAGACGCATCGGTTGCAGCTGATGGAACGGCTGGGGGTTTACGACGTGGTGGGCCTGGTTAAACTGGCGATAAAAGCCGGGTTGATCGCACCCCGCGATTAGTCCCACTTTTAGTCATACATAAGTCCCTCTTCAGGCATGACCATCCGCCTGACGATAACCATGCCGGAGATATGCTGAGATAGGACTAAGCAATTTGCTGATATCGTATTTACCGGCTCTCGCCTATAATTAGTTCAACCCACCGAAATAATATCCGATGGGATAGAAGCTATCGCGACCTCAGATCTCTTCCGATACCCCGACGTCAAGAGATTTTAGCACCGTAATCTTCCGTGTATCTTTCTGCGCGGGTTCCCGCTGAGGTCAGAAGCGCAACATTTATATGTTTAAGGAGGAATTATTAATGTCCGGAGCCAACAACGTATTTGAAAACCCTATGACCCGCAGCCTGCAGATGGCATCTGATATGATGTCCAAGAGCAATGACATGTGGCAGAACTATCCGGCCATGCTATCCAAGGCCTGTGAGCAGTATACCGAGGCGAACGCCAAGTACCTCGGATATCTGCAGCAGCAGCAAAACCATCTGATCGAAAACTACAGCCGGATGATGAAAGAGATGTGCACCAGTATGAATCTGATGGCCAACTCCATTCAAGATATCCAGGTCCCAGCTATGGAGAACGGGAAAATGCCTGGCTTCCTGAGCTATTTTGAACTGGCCAAGCAGGTCGAGGAACTGAGCCGCCGTCTGATGGATGCTACCACCGCTCCGCTTAAGTCCAACGCAAAGTAGAGGCTGATATCCCCGTAGGCTATCCTGCCCTATATAGCAATGTCCAAGCCCCCTCTGGGGGGCTTTTGGCGTTTCTGGACGGGGTGACCGTATATTCCGTTCCCGGTTGTTCCCCGGCAGCTGTGGTAAAATATAACTCAGTAAGAAGCGGGGAGGGCACATGGTGCGGATTATTCACACGGCGGACTGGCATCTGGGCAAGGGTCTGGAGGGGCGCAGCCGCCTGACCGAGCAGAGCGAGTTTCTGGCTGAACTGGCCCAGATCGTTGATGAACGATCAGTCGATATGGTGATAATAGCTGGTGATGTATTTGATACCAGTAATCCGCCGGCCGCTGCCGAGCAATTGTTTTACCGGGCACTGGACCGTCTGGCGGATGAAGGACGGCGGGCGGTGATAGTTATTGCCGGCAATCACGATCACCCGGAGAGACTAGCTGCAGCTGCGGATCTGGCGCGCCGCTACGGCATCGTCCTGGCCGGCTTGCCGGGGTCACAGGTACCGGTAAGTGATTTTAACCAAGACCTGGTCAATATTGTGCAGAGCGGATCAGGATGGCTGGAGATAAGTCTGCCCCGTTGTCCGCAAAACGCGGTCATTGCTCTTCTGCCTTATCCCTCAGAATCCCGTCTGCAGGAAGTCCTGACCGCGAGTCTAAACGAAGAAGCATTGCAGAAGGCCTATGCCGACAAGGTCGCACTTATCCTGGAACAAGCCGCGGAGCACTTTGCGGATAATACGATAAACCTGATTGTGAGTCACCTATATACCGCTGGCGGCGCTGTCTCCGAATCGGAACGGGATATCAGCCTGGGCGGTGCCCTGGCCGTGGGTCCGGATGTTTTTCCGCCGGCCAGCCAGTATGTGTCTCTGGGCCACCTCCACCGCTGCCAGGAGATCGCCGGTGCCGGGCCGGTTATACGCTACGCAGGATCTCCACTGGCCTACAGCTTTTCCGAAGCGGGACAGGCCAAATCGGTCACCTTGATCGAAGCGGAACCGGGGCATATCCCACGATGCGAAGAAATATTCCTGACCCGGGGGCGTCCCCTGGTGCGCTGGCGAGCGGCCAGCCTGGATGAGGTCAGGGCCTGGTGTGCGGAAGGCCGGGACGCCGATGCCTGGATCGATCTGGAGGTTCATGCGGCGGTACCGCTTTCTCTGGATGAAACGGCCGAATTGAGAAGCCTGCACCGGGGATTTGTCAATATCCGGGCGATACTGCCTGGAGCTGAAGCGCTGATAGCGGAAGATGAGCAGACCAGCCACAGCCCCGAGGAGATGTTCAGACGTTATTATTATTCTCGGTATGGAAACTGGCCGGATCCCGCGATGGTCCAGCTGTTTCTCGAATTGCTGAGCGATACCGGGGGTGTGACAGAGCCGGAGGTGGTCGCATGAAGCCTTTGGAACTAAGGGTTAAAGGACTCAATAGCTTCCGGGCGGAACAGAGTATCGACTTCAGACGGCTAGGAGAGTATAGTCTCTTTGGCATTTTTGGACCCACCGGGAGCGGCAAGTCCAGTATCCTTGACGCGATCATCCTGGCTCTTTATGGCTCGGTACCTCGAGCCGGCAGTGGGGCAGCGGGGACCATCAATCAGATGGAGGATGCCGCTGAAGTGAGCTTCCGCTTCGAATTGAACACCGCGGAGGGGCGGCAGGAATACCTGGTTCAACGGCGTTATCGCCGGGACAAGAACAATCCGGACAGCAGCCACTTTGTGTCCGGGCGCTTGACCCGGGTGACGGATACGAAAACCGAGGTGCTGGCAGGCAAGGATTCCGAGATAAAAAGTCGGATAATAGAATTGCTGGGGCTTTCAGCCCAGGATTTTACTAGAGCGGTGGTCCTGCCGCAGGGGCGGTTTGCCGAATTCCTGGTTCTGAAAGGCCGGGAGCGCACCGACATGCTGGAGCGGATCTTTGCCTTGGAGCAGTTCGGAGAGCGCTTGAATCGCAGTCTGAAAATCCGGCTGGAGGCCGCGGCTTCGGCTATAAATATGCTGAACAGTGAGATGACCGGTATAGGCGATGCCTCAAATACCGACCTGGAAGCGGCCCGGTCGGCGATGGAACAGACCCGGGAGGAGGCAGCCGCTGCCGAAGAGGAGGAAAAGGCGGCCCGCGGCCATTATGAAACCCAACGGCGGGTGTGGGAACTACAGGCGGCCATCCAAGAGGTGCGGAACAACCTGGATCACTTACACTCCCGCGGCGATGAAATAGAAATGATAAGGCAAATGGCCGATCATGCTCGTCGGGCGGAAGGGGTCAGGCCTTTTCTGCAGGCGGCCGAATTGCTTGCCCGGGAAGCGCAGACGGCAGAAGGCGAGCTCCGGGCAGTTTCTGCGGAAGAGGGGCTGCAGCGCCGGGAAGCTGAAGCGCTGCAAAACCAACTCCGCAAAATTGAGCAGGAATGGCAAGTGGAGGCACCGCAAATCAAGGCGCGAATAGAGAAACTTCGTGAGGCCTTGAAGCTGGAAGAGGAGAGCGCCCAAGGGCACCTCCGCCTTTCCCGCCTGCAAACAGAGATGCGAGATTCTCTTGAAAAGATGGACCTGCTGCAAAAACGGCTGGCTGAGTCGGAGAGACTGAAAAAGTTTGCGGAAACCGAGCAGGAGCATTTGGCTGAGCTCAGACGCGACTTGCGGGTGGATCCGCAGGTAAGGGAACAGGTCAATCAGGCCATAAACCTTCTGCATTATCTGGAACAGGCACGAAAAACCAGGTCCATGGCTGCCGGCAGCCTGGAAGAAAAGGTACGGGAACTGCAGGCTGGTGAAGCGGAGTTGGCCAGGGCCGGCGAGATTTATGAAGGATTGCATAGGCAGGCGGCAGAGGCCCGGCAGGAGTCGGATAAGCTAAGGGCCGAGCTGGATTGCTGCCTGGAACCCGCAGAATACATAGGTTATCAAAACAGCCTGGAGCAATTGGAACAGGCTCGCCGCAACCAGCGCCAGGCCCAGGAACGGATAAAAGAACTCGAGCTTGAAGGTGAAAGCAAGATGCGGGAATACCGAAGCTTACAGGTACAAGCAGAGGAATGGGAGAAAAAAAGAATCGCCTGCCAGGAGGCTGCAGCGGAGCTCAGCCAACACCTTCAGCGGGAGAACGACCTCAACCAGGCTGCTCATCTGGCGGAATTACTGGAGGCGGGAGAACCCTGTCCGGTCTGCGGCGCCCTGGATCATCCCCGGCCGGCACTTTTCCCCGGAGCGGACCGCCGGCCCGGATGCGCAGTTGAGATCGACCGTCAGCAAGGGCTATTGAAGGAAAGTGAAGCGGCCTTGGTCGTGCTCAACAGCAAATTGGGCGCAGTTCAGGCGTCCTGGGACATGCAGGAAATACTGCGGCAGGAGAGCATTGAGAAGGCGGAAGCAGCCGCTATCAGCGTGGCTGCTTGCCTGGAGAAACTGCCGGCCAATTTGCGGGAACTCGCCGCTGAAGGCGCCCGGCGGTGGATTATGGATAAAAGGGAAGAATACGAGCATAAGCTCAAAGCAACCAGGGAACAGGAACAAGACCTAATCGAGCTGGAGCGCAACCTGGGGTTGGCCCTGGCGGAAAGGGAGAAGCTGAGCGGGATACTTGATCAGACCCGCCGCCTGGTGGAGGAATTTACATCTGGTTTGGCAAGGGCCGCCCGCGAAGAAGATGAATTGACCCTCCTGTTTGAGGAAAAGGCCGGGGGCATGGATGCGGTTTCTCTGCGGGAACAAGAACAGTTAATCAGGGACAAGGATCAGAAAGCTTTGGAAATCGAAAATAACTGGCAGACCCTGAGTGATCAGCTGCAGAAGACCCTGAGCGATCTGGACGAAATGCGGCGGGAAACCAATCGGGCTGGACAGGAACTGGCGCTGAAACAGGCGGAGATGGAAAACTTAGAGCAAATCCTGACCAAGCTGGATGGACAGATCGCCGAGGCTGCCGGTGGAAAAGCCGTGCGCGATGTCATCTCCGCCCTGCAGGAGAACTTGCAGAACCAGGAGCAAGTACTTACTGACTGTCGCCAGCGGGCGGAACACCATGATCAATCACTGGCAGCGGCGCTAGTCAAGCTAACTGCGGCCCAAACCCGGGCTGAAATAGCCTCCCGGCGCTACCGGGAGGCGGAGGCTGATCTTGACCTGGCTCTCAGTCGCTGTCATTTTGCCAGTGCCGGTGAGGCCAAAGCGGCCCTGGTCACTGGGGAAGAACTGGTCGCCTGGGAGAATTCCGTCAAACAGTTTAACGACGAAGTCAGGCGCCTGCATGATCAGAAGGGCGCGCTGGAGGAAGGCCTGCAGGGGCAGGCGGTGACCCGGGAAGAGTGGGAAGGGGCCGGAGATCGTTTGGCATTGTGTGTCCAAAAGGCCAAAGCGGCACTGGACCAAAGGGCCATAGCGCGGGAACGCTGGCAGGTGATGGAGGAAAAGAACCGGCGCTGGCAGGAAATAGAGCAGGAACGACTACAATGGCAGGAACAAAATAATCGTCTGCAGCTGCTGCAGTCTACCCTAAAGGGCAAAGACTTTGTGAAGTTCATCGCTGGCGAGCAGCTGCGCTACATCTGTCAGAGCGCTTCCCTGCGGCTGCAGCAATTGAGCCGTTCACGCTATGGCCTGGAACTGGACAGTGAAAACAATTTCGTCATTCGCGATGACCATAACGGAGGACTGCGGCGGGCTGTCGCGACTCTTTCCGGCGGGGAGACCTTTCTGGCTTCCCTGGCCCTGGCGCTGGCCCTGTCGGCGCAGATCCAGCTGCGTGGGCAGTACCCGCTGGAATTCTTCTTCCTGGACGAGGGCTTCGGGACGCTGGACCCCGATTTGCTGGAAACGGTTATCAGCTCTTTGGAAGGCCTGCGCCATGAACGTTTCATGGTCGGGGTGATCAGTCATGTACCTGAGCTGCAAAACCGGCTGCCCCGTCATCTGCAGGTAATACCGTCTGAACCAGGCGGCGCCGGGACCCAGCTCCGCATGAACTAATGAGCAGAAAGTTATATTTGCTGACATAGTGAGGTAAGCGATGGGCAGCAGCGGGAGCCCGGTCATCAACACCCAGGGGCAGGCGTGCGTGGTGGTCTACGCCATTACAGATACACAAAAGGATGGCCAGGATATCCGATATTCTCTGGCCATCCCGACGGAAGTGTTAAAGGCAGCAAATAACGCTGGTATCTAAGCCGTCCACTCTTCCCAGTGGACGATCTCTGACAGCTCGCGCCGTGGAGGTCCGGCCGGGTCCTCGTCAGCTACCCCCAGGGGCACCAGGGCGACTACCCGCATACTGCCCGGCAATTTGATAGCTTCCTTGACCTGCGCTTCATTGAACCCGCCCATCCAACAGGAGCCATAACCCAGGGCATAGGCAGCCAGCAGGATGTTTTCGGTAGCGTTGGCGCCGTCCAGCATACAATAATAGTTCATGCCTCTCTCGCCATAATAGGAAGAACGTTCCGGCTCAACACAAACCACAATTACTACCGGAGCGGTACTCAGCAATTCCTGGCCAAAAGCGGCGGTCTGAATCCGGGCCCGCGTGGCCGGGTCGCGCACCACCACAAAGCTGCAGGGTTGGAGATTGCCGGCGGAGGGCGCCATACGCGCAGCCTCTAATATGTCCATGAGGTCGGCTTCTTTCACCGGTTCGTCCTTGTAGCGGCGGATACTTCTCCTACCCATAAGAGCTTGCAAACAGTCCATTTTCATACCTCCAGTAATTACTAATTAGAAGTAACACTATTCTAAAGTGGCGAAGCCCGGACGTCAATGCCGGAAGGCCTTGGGGCTTGATTATAATTATGATTCTCAGGAAAGGTCAGGAGATTAACCAATATAGCCAGGTTATAAATAGAATTACCTGGCTTACCAGCTTGCTGTATAATATAACCTTGCGGTGATTTCTCAATCGAGATGCATGCCCTGGCGGCGAAACATTTGCATACAGGCATCCACCACATCTTTATCATAAAAACGGCCTGCATTGGAGGAGATCTCTTCTATAGCTGATCCGATGCCCAGGGAGGGACGATAGGGACGGTGGGAGGAAATAGCGTCAACCACATCCGCCACGGCAATGATGCGGGCTTCCAAGAGCATATCCTGGCCTTTGAGACCGTTGGGATACCCGCTGCCATCGCATTTCTCATGATGCTGAAGGACAATGTTGGCGATGGGATAGGGAAAATCAATGGCCTTGAGCATTTCATAGGCTACTCGGGGATGGGTTTTAATGATGGTAAACTCGATGGGGTCCAGTTTGCCCGGTTTACTGAGATATTCGGCCGGTACGGAAATCTTGCCGATATCATGCAGTATGCCAGCTATGTAAATGCCCTGAATTGTATCGTCGGGAAGATTCATTTCCCGGCCGATATTACTGGCCAGTTGGCTAACCTTTTTCTGATGTCCCGAGGTATACGGATCGCGTTTTTCCACCATCAAGGCCAAGCTCTCCACGGTCTGCAGCAAGACCTGTTTAAGACTCATTTCCGCCTGTTCGCGGGCGACGATGTGTTCCCACTCGCGCAGGGCGCGCATCACAAAATCCGGCATGTGGGCAAAGGCATCCGGCGATTTGACTATGTAATCCAGCGCTCCGGCCTTCATGGCTTCCACCGCGAGCTCCTCATTGCCGTGACTGGTCATGACCACAATGGGATATTGACGCTTTTGCTCTGGCAAAGGGATTATCTCGATGCCCCTGCCGTCCGGCAGCAGCCAGTCACACAAGACCAGGTCTGGGGTATTGTCCTGTAAAAAAGCCCGGGCTGCGGTCAGGTTGTTCTTTATGGTCAGGGCAAAGTTACCCCAGTGCCCATCAAATGACCGCCGGATTAACTCGGCATGGGCCTCCTCGTCTTCTATTATCAAAATCCGGACCTGCTTTTCCATAGCTCCACCCCCAGCGACCATACTATTGATAAGGATTGGTGTTCCAACCCAACCAGTACATGCCCAGTTCCTTCATCAGGGCCGCAAATTTTTCAAAATCCAGCGGTTTGACCAGGAAACTGTTGACGTGGTTCCGATAGGCCAGTTTCACGTCGTTTTCCGATTCTGATGAGGTCAGTACCACCGTAGGTATGCTCTTTAGCTGTTCATCAGCCTTAACATAGTTTAATACACCCAGTCCATCCAGTTTGGGTAAGCGCAAATCTAATAGTATAAGATTGGGCCGCGGGCTGTCTTCTTCACTGCTGTATACCCCCCGGCGGAAGAGATAATCCAGGGCCTCCTCGCCATCCTTGACATGGTAGATGTGATTGGCGATACGATGGGCGTGGAAGTTGCGTTTAACCAACTCGGCATGATCATCGTTGTCTTCAACTAATAGAATAACCAGGGGTTGTCCGCTAATGCTCATATCTATCCCTCCCGACTGCTGAATTGATTATCTATGGGAAGAGTAAAATAAAAGGTCGCTCCTTGTCCGCTACCCTTGGATTCCACCCAGATGCGGCCTTTATGTAACTCAATAATACGCTTGACCAGGGATAAACCGATGCCAGTCCCTTCATAGTGAGGGTCGAGCTGGTCGAACAGACCAAAAATCCTGTCTTGGTAGATGGGCTCGATGCCTATTCCGTTATCCCGCACATAGAAGAGGTGCTCGCCCGCCAGCGGTTCATAGCCTATCTCAATCAGGGGATTACTTTGTGATCCCATGAATTTTATAGCATTCTCAATAAGATTCTGTAAAACCTCCTGGATACGGGCCTCATCGATAAACAGGTCCGGCATATCAGGCTGTGTCTTTATCTGCACGCCGCGAGCGGAAAGACTGCCGGTCAGCAGTTCAATCACATTGTTGATCAATGAACTCATGTTAGTCTTGTTGTAGCAATTGAGCATGCGCCCCACCCGGGAGAGCTCCAGCAGGTCGCGCAGCAGATGATCCATTTTATCAGCGGCGTTGCAGATACGCTCCAGGTCGCCCTCCATTCGCTCATTCCGGTTATTTCTCAAATCGTCCAGCAGCAATCCGGCAAAGCCCTTTATGGTTATCAAGGGACTGCGCAGATCATGGGACACCGTATAGGTAAAACGCTCCATTTCAGCGTTCTTACCCTCCAACTCCCGCAGTTGTTCCTGAACGGTTTTTTCTGCCCGCTTGCGCTGGGTGATGTCGGAATAGATAGCGTAAAAGCCGTAGTCAAGCATGTTGACCACTCGGATCATCACATCAATCCGCTGACCGTTTTTAGCGCTGCGGACACTTTCTGTGTTGATGGATTCTCCGTTAATTACCCGCTGGTTTATCTCGTCAAACTCTATCAGCAATTCCTCGGGGACGAGCATTTCGTTGATATGGCGGCCGCGGCATTCCTCCAGGGTAAAGCCGAATAATTCATAGAAACTTGGGTTAATATCCACCACCAACTGGTTGCAGTCGCAGAAGGCTACCGCATCGGGGGTATGGTGAAAGAGGGCTTGTAAATGACGATGCTGCTCGCTGATCTTCTCCCGGGCCCAATAGCGTTCCCGCAGGTCTCTAACGGTAGAAGCCCGTACTACCCGGCCCAGGTAGTTGAACATGCGCCCGCGGATCGCGACTGGTATATGTTCTCCTCGAGGACTTATAAAATTTGCTTCATAAGTCAGTTCATAGCCTTCGGCCATATGCTTGATCACTTTATCATACGATTCCGGCGCTGCGAAGCTGGCGGTGGGTTGGCCGATCATGTCCTCTACTTTTCGCTCCAGCAGATCGGCAATGGCCTGGTTGGCCTCGATGCAGATACCGTTGTCGCTGATGACGATGCCCTCGAAACTGACCTCGGCCAGCGCGCGAAAGCGAGCCTCGCTGGCCCGCAGTTCCTCTTCGAACTTTTTGCGCTGACTTATTTCATAAGCGGAGACCATGATAGACGGCTTAGTTTCAAATACAACCGGTGCCACGCTTAGCTCGATCCATTTGGATACGCCGCTTTTACTTACCACATGCAGTTCATAATGCGAGGGCATGTCATCGCCCTCCCGGGGAGGTTGGCGTAGTTGACGGGCCAGACCGCGGTTCTTTGCCATTTCGCGGTGTTCGGGATGTACAACATCCCACCAGTCCATGGTTTTCAATTCCTCATCGCTATACTCCAGCATAAGGTTAACCGCCGGGTTGGTGTAGGTAAAACGATCACCGGTCAGTATGTATATCAATGCCTGAGAGTTCTGGGTCAGGGTGCGGAATTTCTCCTCGCTGGCTTCCAGTTGCTTCCGGGCGATGATCATCTCAGTAACATCTCGTGCGGTGCCCTGGATGCCAACCGGCTGGTCGTTATCAAAGATGAGCCGGGTACTGAGACTGAGGATGGCGCTGTCCCCCTTGGCACTTATCATTTCTATCTCATAGCTGGTGGTGCGGGAGCCCTCCAGTTTGTCCCGGATCTTCTGAAAGGCCATCTGACGCGAATCCAGCCGCATATAATCAAAAGCCGTGGTATTGAGGGCCTGTTCCTGAGTCACTCCCAAAAAGATTAGAGTCGCTTGATTGACGCTAGTAAACCTGCCATCCAAATCAGTGGTAAAGAGAATATCGGATGAATTATCGAAAAAATCCCGGTATTTCTTTTCGCTGAGTTCCAACTCGGCCAGGCGCGCCACCAGTTCCTGCCGGGTGGCCTCGGATAGCTTCGAGGAATGATCAGCGTTCATCGTTATCCCTCCATTGACAATGAAAGTTTTCGACATAATCCGGGTTGCAAAAAGAAATCAAATCTAACCGAGGATAAAATGGAAAACATTACTGGCGTATTACAGCACGCTGGTTATGATCACTTCAATAATTGGCTGCAGCTAGAATGGCTATCCGGAGAAGCAGAAGCTGCCAAGAAAAATATCCATAGAAAAATAAGTCTCCTGGTAAACGTTAGTTATAGAGAAGGATTTATGAAGAGATATTCTATATAAAGTTTAACATAGAATGGTAACCGTGCAAGCGTTTTCGACATTAATCGTCGGACTGCTGCCCGATTATTTATACTGGGAGAGGATACCTTGTGTTGTGGATAAGGCCGGCGGGAATGGTCGGCCAGGCCCGCCAGGGGAAATGATGGCAGCCGCGCCTCTCTGGACAAGTGGCCGGCGTGGTTATTGCCCCGCTCCGCCCTTGTTCAGAGATTTTTCCAACTGCTGCAAATTGTCCTGGGCGATATCCCCCTTGATGAGGAGCATATTCAAATCTTGCTCACTTATGGCCGTCTTTAGATCCTGCAATGAGTAATCACAGCGCTCCAGCAGTTTGGGGTCGGCCTTTTTGGCCTGGGCCTTCAGCAGGCCCCAGGGCTCCAGGGCAGCTTCGATAGAATTGCTGGCCGCATCCCATTCTAGCCTGCTGCCCGCCGCCAGCGCCGCCATGGTCCGATACTGAACCTGGTAGAATTCGGGTGGGGTGGAGAGGGTAAAAACCTGGGAGATTCCAGCGGTGTAGCGATCATAGAGATCAATAGCCGCCGTAAGACTCTCCGCGGTTTTTTGTGCGCTAACGCTTTGGGTGAGCTGCCCCAGGGTGTCTTCAAAGTCGGTTAATGAACTGGCAGGCAGACCGGCGGCCATGACATCCGGCTCCAATTCGTTCCATTTCTTGTGGATATCCATCAGGCTCTGGCCAATCTTCTGCCATGATTGCTGCTGCTGTTCCTGGCGGGAAAGAGGCTGGCGGCCCCCGCCGCTGGCGCCGCCGGCATTGCCGGAACCTGAACCGCCGGAGGAACCGGTTTGCCCGGAACTACTGCCCTGACCCTGCTTGCCCCCTTGGGCAGAACCGCTGGCTTGCCCGGAGCTGCCGCCTCCCTGGCCACCTGAGCTTTTGGATTGACCGCCCTGACTGGCCGAAGAAGATGCTTCAGACATCCAGGGAGCCCGGGCGGCCTTGTCCTGTTTATCCAATTCCCCAATTAGGGTATTGATGTCCTTTAATATGGCCTCGGCTGCTTTGGGGGCCTTGGGCTTCTGCGCGGGCGCATTCGCCTGTGGCTTCTGCGGCGGAGAGGATTTTTGACCGCACCCGATCATGGATAAGCCAAATAGTAAAGTTAGAACAACCAGAAGTACAATATTTCTTGATCGTGACAAAACAATCACCTCAATATAATTATCCTTAATTACGGCGGCGCTGCCGCATGGGCGGGTTAAACCCTACCTGATACCGCATATTTTGCCCTTTAAATAAAATAATGATGCGAAGTGATTTAATTATCTGGCGGTATATTTCCGATACTGATATTATATTATTAAATATTTTGCTGCGGGAGGTTTGTGCCTATGGCATCGAATTTTGCCTACAAAAACACCAGAGACCTGAAATTCATATTGAAGGAATGGCTGCCCCTGGGGAAGGTATTGGCTTATGACCGTTACCGGGACAACTATGCGGTGGCGGACGTGGATATGCTGCTGGATACCGTGTGGCGAATAACCAAGGAAATGATTGAGCCTTCCTCGGATGATGGTGAAAAACACCCGGTGCGCTTTGAAAACGGTCAGGTAATCGTACCGCCGACTATACCGCCGATTTTCAAGAAACTGCAGTCAGAGGGCTGGGCGGCCAGCAATGTCGACAATACTCCGGGAGCAGTTGTTTTGCCGCAGGTCGTGATGTTTCCCCTGTGGGAGATGCTCTCGGCCGCTAATCCCTCGCTGACACCTCCCTTTATGGCTATGACCCAGGGGGTTTCCATGCTGGTGCAGGAGTTTGCTTCCCCGGATATAAAGGCGAAGCTGCTGCCCAAGCTCTTTAACGGAGAATATGCCGGCACCATGTGTCTGACCGAGCCCACGGCCGGTTCCGATGTGGGCGATATTCTCTCCAAGGCCTATCCGACCGAGGACCCCCGGGTCTTTAAGCTCAAGGGGCAGAAGATATTTATCAGCGACGGCGACAACAACTTTTCGGAAAATATCATCCATATGTTCCTGGCCCGGGTTGAGGGGGCTGTGCCAGGAACTCGTGGTATCTCACTCTTTATTGTGCCCAAGTACTGGATCGAGGACGATGGCAGCCTTACCCCCAATGACGTTACGCCCACCGGTATCGAGCACAAGATGGGCAGCCACGGCAATCCGACGGTGGCTTTGAGCTTTGGCGACAATAATAATTGCCGCGGTTACCTGCTGGGCGTCAATCCGCTGGAGAATGAAGGCCGGGGCGACGGTATGGCTCTGATGTTCAATATGATGAACGAGGAGCGGCTGGTCACCGGGGCCCACTGCGCGGGATTAACCGCCAACGCCTTTTACAACGCCCGCGATTATGCGAAAGAGCGGGTCCAGGGAGCGGCCTTTACCAATCCCCGGGCCGGCCGGGTGCCGATTATTCAGCATGAAGACATTAAACGCGCCTTGCTGCGGGGCAAGGCCCATGCCGAGGCCATGCGGGCCATGACCTATTATACCTACCTGCAGGTAGAGATTAAGAACTGGGATCCGGACCCGGCCGCTCGTAAGAAGGCGGAGGATCAGATTGCCGTAAACATTCCGCTGTGCAAGGCTTACAGCAGCGAAGAGGCCTGGGATCTTATCGGGGCCGAGGCTCTGCAGGTATACGGCGGCTACGGCTACTGCTCCGACTATCCGGTGGAGAAACTGGCCCGCGATGTCAAGGTCAATACCCTGTGGGAGGGTACTACCTATATCCAGGCCATGGATCTGGTTGGACGCAAGTGGACCATGGAGAAGGGCACGGTCTTTGCTCGCTGGTTTAACGACATCCGGGAATTCCATACGGCCAATAGCGGCAATAAAGACTTCGTTAAAGAGTTTAACCAGTTGGGGCGCGCCCTGGATGCTTATGTTGAAATACAGCAGGCCGTAGTCGGTTTCTCGGGCTCCCAGCCTGGACTTATTCCGGTATACGCCAAGCGTATCTTAAAGGCCACCGCTCAGTTATATGCAGGAAGGCTGCTGCTGGATCAGGCCTTGCTGGCCAGCCATAGCCTGAAGGAACTGCCGGCGGATCATTACGACGTTAAATTCTACCGCGGCAAGGTACTGGCCGCCCGCTGGTACCTGCTCAATGTGGTCCCCGAGGTCGCCGGTCTGGCCGAGATCATTAAACTGGCGGACGACTCGGTGTTGGAGATCGATATCGAGTGCTTTGATTACTAACAGAGGGTGTTGGTCGCCAGCGTCTATTAACTTCTATTTATTAAGAAATTATCAGGGCAGTTTTACTTTTCATCCGGGACGTTTAAGATATAATAAGAACATTATGAACTTAAATATAATGAAGAATTAATCATTCAAGGAGGAAAAGCATGGCGGGAAAGAACCAGGATAAAGAGTTTGTAAAAGAGATCACCAATATGGAGGATGATTTTCCCCAGTGGTATACCGATGTAATCTTAAAGGCGGATCTGGTGGATTATTCATCAGTCAAAGGCTGTATGGTGATCAAGCCCTATGGCTATGCCATTTGGGAGCGGATACAGGCCATCCTGGATGCGATGTTTAAAAAGACCGGCCATACCAACGTATATTTTCCGTTGTTTATCCCGGAGAGCCTGCTCAACAAGGAGAAGGAGCATGTGGAGGGCTTTGCCCCGGAGGTAGCCTGGGTGACCATGGGCGGCCATGACAAACTGGAGGAGCGGCTCTGTGTACGTCCCACCTCCGAAACCCTCTTTTCCACCATGTATGCCAAGTGGATCAATTCTTGGCGCGATCTGCCCATGCTCTACAATCAATGGTGCAACGTGGTGCGCTGGGAAAAGACCACCCGGCCATTTCTGCGCACCTCGGAATTCCTCTGGCAGGAAGGCCATACCGTACATGCCACTCAGGAGGAGAGCGAGGCCGAAACCCTGCAGATGCTGAACATCTACGCCCAGTTCGCCGAGGAAAGCCTGGCTATCCCGGTGGTCAAGGGTCAAAAGAGCGAGAAGGAGAAATTCGCCGGAGCCAACGCTACCTATACCATCGAGGCCATGATGCACGATGGCAAGGCTCTACAGTGTGGGACCTCACATAACTTCGGCCAGAACTTTTCCATGCCCTTCGATATTAAATATCAGAACAAGGAAGGCAAACTGGAGTACTGCTGGCAAACCTCCTGGGGCAGTTCCACCCGCTTGATCGGAGCCATTATCATGGTGCACGGCGACAACCGCGGTCTGGTCCTGCCGCCGGCGGTAGCGCCGTACCAGGTGGTCATGGTGCCAGTAGCCCAGCACAAAGCCGGCGTACTGGAAGCCTGCGGCAAAATTTATGAAGAACTGGGTAGGGATTTCCGGGTTTATATGGATGACCGCGACAACTACTCGGTGGGCTGGAAGTTCAACGAGTGGGAGATGAAAGGGGTACCCCTGCGCATCGAGATCGGTCCCCGCGATTTGGAGAACGGCCAGGCGGTTATCGTCCGCCGGGACAGCGGCGAGAAAGTTACCGTGAACTTGAGCGACCTGGCGGCCGAAGTCGGTCGGCTGCTGGGAGATGTTCAGCAGTCTTTGTTTGATAGAGCCTTGAAAAACCGGGAGGTCAGAACCTCTGTTGCGGTTGATTTTGCGGATTTTGTGAGTAAATTGGAAGCTAACCCCGGCTTTATCCGCGCCATGTGGTGCGGAGATCAGCAGTGCGAGCTGGAAGTCAAAGAGAAGACCGCGGCCACCATTCGCTGCATCCCCTTTGAACAAGGGAAATCCGGCGGCGCTTGCCTGTGCTGCGGGAAACCGGCCCAGCATGAGGTGGTCTTCGCCCGGGCCTACTAAAACGATACCGGGAAACGGAATGAAAATTGAGGGGTCTCTGGTTCATTTTGAGAAAGTGAACGAGAGACCCCTCTATTTGTTAAGCGATAGCATGTTTAAAACTCATGGCCGGCGGGGCATCTTATAAAAAAGTTCTTATGCTGAAAGGATGTAAAATATGGACAGTAAACGAGTACGGGAGGTCATGCAGGATTCAATAATTTATGAGGTTCGTTTCAAAGGGGCCCCGGTATGGATCGAGGAACTGAACGGCACGGAAGCCCGGGTACGTGCCCTAGACACCGGCCGCTATTTTGATGTAATGGTTCACGAACTGGTCGAAGGAGAAGGTATGCCCGGCAAATAGCAGCAATAAGGATATAGATAGGGGGACGGGTTTGCCGGATGGCTCATAACATGCATGAGTTGACCGGCAAACCCGTCCCCGCTTGCGTTATAATAAAAAAAATATGATTGTCATAAAACTGTCCCATACATTGTCATAGTTAGTACAGGGCCCTGTGGAGTGGAGGGAGCAAGACGAAGAGGAAAGATGCAGCGGACGAGGCCGAAAAATTCTATAATCGTGAATATCCCGCCCTATTTCGCTATGTATTTTATCTGACCGGAGAGCGGGACAGTGCGGAGGAGATCTGCCAGGAAAGCTTTATGCGCTGGTTTAAGCTGGAGGATCCCAACGCGATAGACTATCCCCGCGCCTGGCTGAAAAAGGTGGCTGGACGGCTGGCGATAAATCATTTTCGCCGGCAGAGTTTGCGCACCACTGTGGAAAAACCACTGGAACCGGAGAAGATGGAACAAATGGCAGTTGACATGGAAAGAGATCTGCAAAGATTGGAAATTGAGGATGCCCTGTCGCGTTTGCCCTGGCGGGATCAGCTATTACTTAAACTCCGCATGGAAGGGAAGTCTTATCAGGAGGTGGCCCAGTTGCTGGACCTTACGCCGAGTTCAATAGGTACCATGCTGGCGCGGGCCATGCAACGATTTCGAGTTGAATATGAAGGAAAGGAGGCGGGCCAGCATGAAGTGTCCGGACGAGGGAACGTTATTAGGCTATTTGGATAGGGAGCTGTCCCCGGAAGAGCAAAGAGCGGTAAGGCAGCACCTGGATTACTGCCAGGAATGCGGCGGGCTGCTGCGGGAACTGGAAGACCACCTGGATTTTAGCCGGGAAAGGCTGGGGGTTTTATTTGAAGCGAGTCAATCGGCGGAAGTCAGCGGTCAGGACCGGGTATGGGCCTCTTTGCAGCCCGTGATCCGACCGAGAAAGAGAGGGAAGATGTACATGAATCTGAAGAGATGGTCAGTGGCGGCGGTAGTGGTTCTGGTAGTGGGAATCACCGCCTATGTACCTTCATTTCGTACTGCGGTAGCTGATATGCTGCAGGTATTCCGGGCGGAAAAGATAGAGACCGTGACCCTGAGTGCTCAGGATATCAGGGACATTCAAAATGCTCTGGATGCAGGCAGCACCAATATCGATATGAAAAACTTCGGGCGTATTGAAACCAATGGAGAGCCGGTCGAACGCAAGCTGACCCGCGATGAGCTGAATAGTCTGCCCTTCCGGCCGTTATTGCCGGCAGGTCGGGAAGGGGATTATAGTTTGGTCCAGAATCCGTCGGTGGAGATTACCCCGCGAGTGGACAACGTGAACCGTCTGCTGAAGAGTCTGGGTAGCCAGGATCTTATGCCTCAGGCCCTGGATGGCAAGACCTTTACCGTTACTATGGCAGATACCTTTATGGCCGATTACAGCGACTTCCGTTTGATGGAGGGAACTTCGCCCGAACTCCAGGTACCGCCCGGGGTGGATATGAAAGAGGTTTTGCGCCCTCTGATAACCTTGCCCATCTGGCCGCAAGGGGTTAGGGAGCAATTAGCCACTATCGATGATCTGGAACACACCCTGGTGATCCCGGGTGAAAAGGTGGAAAAGGTGTCCGTACAAGGAACCACCGGAGTGATCAGCCGGGATGGCGGTCAGGCCGAGCTGATCTGGCAGAAAGACGGATTATTCTATATCCTTTCCGACAAGTCGTGGGGTAAGGCTGATTTATTGGCTATTGCTGAATCCATGCAATAAATAGTCACAATAGCCCCGGCAGTCGTCAATACGATTGTCGGGGTTTAAATTGAAAGGGAGCCAGATTATGATCGCGCTGGCGGAAAACATATTTAAATACTATGGACCTACCCTGGCCTGCGAGAATATTTGCCTATCCCTGGAACCTGGCCACGTATTCGGTTTATTGGGGCCCAACGGCGCTGGCAAAAGCACCCTGGTCAAGATTTTCCTGGGCATGGTGCGGGCTGATTCCGGACGGGCCGAGATCAATGGCTATCCGGCCAGCAGCCCCAAAGGCAGGAAGGCGGCGGGATATCTGCCCGAGTTGTTCCGTTTGTATGAATGGCTGACCGGGTATGAGTGGTTACGTTTTAACGCCCGGGTTTATGGCATACCCGCCCGGGAAGAAGCGGACGCTATCCAGCGAACCCTGGACCTGGTCGGCCTGGCCGGGCGGGAGCGGGAACGTATTCAGGGTTATTCCAAGGGCATGCAGCAGCGTCTGGCTCTGGGGGCCGCTATCCTCCACCGTCCGGCTCTGGTATTCTTGGACGAGCCTACCTCGGCCCTGGACCCGGTAGGCCGGATCGAGGTACGGGATATTATCGGCCGGCTCCAGGCCGAGGGTACCACGATATTTCTTAACAGCCATCTGCTGAGCGAGGTGGAGATGACCTGCACTCATCTAGGTTTTATTCGCCGGGGGCAGCTTATCGCCAGTGGAGCACGGGAGAATTTCATGCAGTCCAGCAGCGAACTGCGCTTGGAACTGGGCGGCCTAAGTCATGATCTGCTCGCTTATTATGATAATCAGGGCATACTGATGGCCCATGATGAAAAGGGAATCACCCTGCAGGTGAGCGACCCTGAGGCGGTTCCCCGGATAATCCGGGAGATAGTCGAACAGGGGATAGCGGTTTACCGGGCCGAGACCAGAAGCCTGGGCCTGGAGGAAATATTCCTCGCTATGATGCGGGATTAGAGGTGTTGGGAATGTCACACGTTTTTCTTTTAACCTTAAAAGAAATTGCCCGCAAGCGCATATTCCTGGTGGGCCTGATATTGACGGTGTTATACCTGGCTCTATTTGCCACCGCCCTGCACTATACCGTCAGAGACTGTAATTCCAATGGCCTGCAGACCTTGTTTTTAAAAGAAATGGGCTATCAGTTTATGTGCCTGGGCTGGTATCTGTCTACCTTTATGGTCGGCGCGCTGGTAATAATCATTGCCAGCGGCAGTCTGTCTCATGAAATGGAGACCGGGACCATTCTGGGCCTGGCCTCGCGGCCACTTAGCCGGGGAGCCATATTAAGCGGGAAATTCCTGGCCTACCTGTTAACCGGCGTGCTTTACAGCATGGTCCTGCTATTTTCGATTGCCTTGCTCTGTAATCATTATTTTAACCTACTGCTGCCCCTGTCCGGCGTATGGTTGGGTATACTCATATTTCTGCTCTTTCCCCTGCTCTTGCTGGCGATAACCTTTCTCGGTTCATCCAGCCTGGGGACCATGGCTACGGCCGTGTCTGGCTTCTTTATATTCTCATTGGCCATTATCGCTGGCTTCATGGAACAGATCGGCGCCTTTATCCACAATGCCAACCTGGTAACGGTAGGTATAGCTGGCAGCCTGATCATGCCCGGTGACGCCGTTTATCGCCTGGCGATCTATCACGCGGGCGGCGATCTGGGATCCTCGCCGATCGCCGGCTTCGGACCTTTCGGCACCGCTTCCCTGCCCAGTAACTGGATGCTGGTTTATACGATTATCTATATAATAATTGTAATGGTAATAGCCTGGCGCAGATTCGTCGCCCGTGATCTATAAGGGGCCTACTCCTCGTTCTCCGTCGGCTGCCACATGCAGATGAAGTCCACTGTCAGCCAGGGGTCGAACTGGGTGCCGGCACAACGGCGCAGTTCTTCCAGGGCCTCTTCGTGGCTGATCGGCTTGCGATAGGGGCGTTCGTTGGTCATGGCGTCGTAGGCATCGGCAATGGCCAGTATCCGGCACTCCTTAGGGATATCTTCTCCCTTGAGACCCAGCGGATAACCCTCGCCGTTCCACCACTCGTGATGCTTGAGAATCCATTCCGAAATATGGCGCAGATGCGGGGCGGCTTGCGCGATGCGATAGCCGATCTCGCAATGACGCTGCATTTCCGTATGTTCCTCGGTGGTAAGCTTGATCGGCTTAAATAGCAGACTGTCCTTTACCCCTACCTTACCGATATCGTGAAAACGGGCCAGCAGACGTAGATCATTGATCTGGCTGGCGGACAGGTTGCAGACGGCGCCCATATTGGCTACCAGTTTTTCCATGCGGTCGGCATGACCGCTGGTGATAAAATCTCTTTCCTGCAAGGCCTGCATCAAGGTAGACACTATGGCGCTCCGGCCGCTGGTGTGCTGATGCAGTTTATCCCTGTACATATTGCCGGCGGCCTCCACCAGTTTTTCCTGAATGGTGTTCTTGGCGTTACCAGCCGCACAGCCTAGCGACAGGCTCAGCGGCAAATCGGGGTGTTCATCATTGAAGATTTGGATTTCAGCGCAAATATCTCGACAGATGGCATCCAGCAGCGAGATGTCAGCATGGGGTATGAACATGGTAAACTCATCTCCGCCAGTGCGGGCCGCGATGGCACCTGATGGCGTGCAGGTATTCATTATTTCAGCGGTGGCGATGATTAGATTGTCACCGGTCTGGTAACCCATGGTGTCATTGACCAGGCGCAGGCCGTTAAAATCGCAGCAGATCGCACCAAAGTCCGGCATGAGCTGTCGATCAATCTCGCTGACAAATTGACGGAAAAAGATCCGGTTGTACAGGTTGGTCATGGGATCATGTTCAGAGAGATAAATCAGGCTATCTTCTGCCGCCTTGCGCTGGGAGATGTCACGGCTAACGATGACTATACCGATGATTTGATCACTATCCGAGTCCCTGAGCAGAGTGGTGGTACTTTCCATCCATATGTAATTACCCTGGGCATGTTTTATACGGCAAACCGCAGTGCTGGTCAAACCGAACTCTATCATATCCAACATGGTGTTGCGGATCCCCTCCTTTTCATCCGGGTGAATCAACTCATAGACCGAATAGCCGATAAGCCTTTCCGGCTGATAACCCAAATTGGAGAAAAAAGAAGGGCTGCAGTATTGTATAGTGCCGGTCAGATCGACCAGCGCCAGCGTATCCAGCATATTGTCGGTAATGCGGTGCAGGTGGATATCATTTTCGATCAGCTGTTTATGGGTTTGCTCCAAAGCTGACAGCATATTGTTGATGGAAGTGCCGACCTGGCTGATTTCATCATTTCCATCAATATCCACCCGGGAATTGACCTGATCAAAGTTTTTTATCTGTTGGAGTTCCGTATTGAGATGAGTAAGCCGTTGGAGGATCACCTTCTCCAGCCATAGCATGGCCAGACCAATAAAGACCAGCCCAATGATGAGTAACGAAATCAGGAAATAGTTCATGCTGGTCTTTCCTTGTTCATATATGCTGCGGGGAAGATTAAGGCTCAGGACCAGAGCGGGTTGGCCGTTGATATCATTGAATACCTCAAAACCCTTCAAGTGCTGGTTATCAACTTCGTAGGTAAAGGGTTGGCGGGGAATACTGGTTTTTAAGGTCGCTATCGCTCTTTGATCCAGGGTGGAGTACCAGGAAGCATAGGGGGTTAGATTCAGGTCGAAGCTCGTAATGCCGGCTAGTTGTTTTATAAATCCATCATCAATTAAGCGCCCCAATATCAGGGTCCCATGCACGGGGCCTTCGCCCAGGTTGTTCAGAAGCGGATGGGCGGAAATAAGCAAGGTTTGTCCGGACAGGCTAATCAGACCCCGGTGGGTATTGTTTATGGGTGGTTGGATGAGAAAGCTCGCATTTTTCCTAATGGCGGCATCCAAAACGGAAGCCGGGGAGTCCGGGCTGGTGTCATTGTTGCCGACAGTCTTTTTATAGATCAAATGCATCGAGTTGTCGTAGCATAATACCACATCGACATCGACATTTTCGAAGGTGGCGTCGTTAAGACTGGCGGAGAATTGAGGGTCCGGGTTCACGGCAAAATTATAGATTTGATCCCAATTGGACCAGTCCCGGGTTATTGAATCAAGATTTATCAACTGCTCGTTAAAAGCATTTGCGGCTCGGGTGACTTTACTGACGCTGTCGTATTTCTCGAGCGACAAAAAGTTATTAAGGAGGAAATAATCCGAACTGGCATACATCACGATCAACAGTGAAGCCAGGGTCACGGCAACTATCAGGGTGGTTTTAGTCCGGAGAGACAACAGCCGCCACCTCGTTTTTTCAGAATTTTATGATATTACCTTCGGCATAAAACAGCGCATTCCTCTGTTTATTTATGGGAAAATGGTCTTTCGCTGCGATGAAGAGGGCAGATGAGAAAATTTTAGCAAAATGATTGACAAAGTATAATAGCGTGCTAGAATCTACTCATAGATATATTTTGATACTCAAAACATCTGGTGGGGTTGATACATGAATAAGGAAACCGATATAGAGGTTCTGGATAATTTTTTTCGGATGTTGGTGGAAAAGCATCGGCAGACCGAAGAAGGCTACATAAAAAGACATGGATTGGCGCATCTGACGCATGCCGATATCAGAGCTGTCCGCCGAATAGGGATCGGACGCCGCGAGCGGATGAGCCACCTGGCCAAGGCGCTAAGACTGACTATGGGAACCCTGACATCTACCGTTGACCATCTGGTAAACAAGGGCTATGTTCAGCGCTGGCGGCCGGAGCATGATCGCCGGGTGGTGGAAGTGAGCCTTTCCGAAAAGGGCATCAAGGTCTTTAAAGATATTGAAGAGGGCAGAAGAAGGGTAGCCGAGAAGGTTTTTGGCGATCTGGAGCCCGGTGAAAGGGAATATCTTAAGCACATATTTAACAAGTTGATCCAGGACTAAATTTTTTTACTCTAAAAGTTTGAATATCAAATAAATAGATTATCAAAACAAATGAGCTAATTTCCAAATAATTTGAGGAAATAGAATTATCAGAAGAAGGAGGGGACAGATATGAAGACCGCTATCGAGAATCGTCGCCAAGGTCTAAGGCAGGTCCTGGCAGCCGTTATTGTGGTTTGTGTATTGATTCTGACTGGCATGGCGGAGCCCCAGATGCAGCGCGACTTGAGCGCCAATCTGCCGGCTGATCTGACTAGCGTGCAACAGGCCAGCTTTACTCCGCTCTATTAAAAGAACATAGAGAATTGATCATCTCCCGGGCGTGGCGGAGGTCACGCCCGGCCAAGGGGCTATATTAGGGAGACTCCTGCCAACCGGGAGTTTCCCTATATATTTGGGAAAAAGCTCCCCCCAGATTATGTGAAGGAGGAATGATGCCCGGTGAAATCATTTGCCAATGGGGTGGTAAAACACTACAAAGCCATAATGGTCGTCTGCATTTTGCTATTGATACCGGCCGTTTATGGCATGATAAATACCCGGATCAATTATGATTTGCTGACCTATCTGCCGGATAATCTCAATTCGGTTAAGGGCCAGCACATTCTGGAAGAAGACTTCCGGGTGGCCGGCAATGCCTTTCTTATGATTGAAGGCCAGGATGATTGGCAGGTCCGGCATTTGAAGCGGGAAATCGAAAAGATCCCGGGGGTGGAAAAGGTTATCTGGGTGGACCAGTTCGCTGATATCACCATTCCCCGTGATTTTGTGCCGCAGAAGGTAATCGACCAATTTTACAAGGGTGACGACACCCTGATGCAGGTCCAGTTTGAAGGCGGGGCCGGTGATGAGAAGACCGTTGCCGCCATCAAGGATATCCAAAAGCTGTTGGATCAGAGCTCCTATTTGGGCGGAACTTCCGCCATCATCGCAGATCTGCGGACCTTGATCGATCATGAGCGCATTTTATACCTGATCATAGCGGTGGTACTCATTTTCCTGATCCTGGCCCTGACCATGAGTTCCAGCATCGTGCCGCTGCTCTTTCTCCTGTCGATCGGCGTGGCGGTCCTGTACAATCTGGGCACTAACCTGTTTTTGGGCCAGATATCTTATGTGACCAGCGCTATCGCGGCGGTGCTCCAGTTGGGGGTAACCATGGACTTTTCGATTTTCCTCATGCATCGCTACCTGGAGGAAAAGAAACGCTCCAGTAACAAAGAAGAGGCTATGGCCACCGCGATAGAGAAAACCTTTGTCGCTATCGGCGCCAGTTCGCTCACAGCTATTGCCGGCTTCCTCTCCCTGGGCGTTATGCAGATCGGCCTGGGCCGGGATATGGGTACGGTAATGGCCAAGGGGGTAGCCCTGGGGGTTCTGGTATCCCTGACCCTGCTGCCGGCCCTTATCCTGTCCACGGATGACTTTATCAATCGTTTTCAGCATCGCATCTTTTTGCCATCCTTTAAATGGACCAGCCGGCTCGTCTCCCAGCGCTACTGGGTAATGGTGATACTGCTGGCAGCCCTGATCTTCCCGGCCTGGTATGGCAAGGAAAACGTCAAGGTATTCTACAGTTTATCAGACGCCCTGCCCCGGGACATGCGTTCTATCAAGGCCACCGACTATATCAAGCAGTGCTTCGGCGAGGCAGATACCCTGTATCTGGTTACTCCTTGCGGCGAGGAATGGAAGGTGCAGGAACTGACTAATGAAATCAGAGGATTCCAAGGGGTAGTAGGGGTAGTGGCTCCCAGCGATCTCAGCGATCCGGCCATCCCGGCGCCTTATATCCCCGAGAAACTGCGCAGTAGTTTCAGCAACGGCCAGTATGATTATACGGTGATCCAGTCCAAATATCACCCGGCCGAGCCGGAGGCTACGGGGCTGATTAAACAGATACGGGCGGCCAGCGACCGGTATTTTACCACCAGTTATCTCAGCGGTGAATCGGTGCTGACCGATGATATGATCAAGCTGGCCGGCCATGATCAGAAGAAGGTGGACCTGTGTTCGGTGGGGGCTATCCTGGCCATCCTGGCGTTGGCCTTTACCTCGCTATCCCTGCCCTTTGTCCTGGTACTGGTTATTGAGTTGGCCATACTGATCAACCTGGGCATGCCGTTCTTTTTGGGCAAATCGATCTCATTTATCGCCCTGATGTCGATCGGCGCCATTCAATTGGGTTCTTGCGTAAATTACGCCATCCTGATGGTCAGTCGTTTCCGGGAAGAACTGGCCTATCACGACCGCTTTACCGCTATTCAGAACGCGGTAAAGGGTACTGGCGGCTCGATCGTGACCAGCGCCCTGGCCCTGTCATCGGCCACCATCGGCGTAGGTATGATTTCCAAGGTGCAGATGATAAGCTCGCTGGCCAGCATGATCGCCCGCGGCGCCTTTATCAGCATGTTTGCCATACTCTTCTTCCTGCCGCCATTACTGGTGGTTCTGGAAGGAGTAGTGAGCCATACCACCTGGCGCTGGCCGGGGGAACATAAAATTGGGGAGGGATTGTCCAATGAAGAAAGTATTTAATCGCCACACCTTGCCGCTGCTCGCGGTGTTGATTATAGTTGGTTCTTGTTTTGGCTATGCGCATTATAACCAGGAACTATGGGGAGCCACTTCCCCCGGCACCGGTAAGGCGGCCGTGCAGCAGAAGATGCCGGTTCAGCTGGCGGACGGGACCGCCGATAATAAACAGATCACCAAGAATGAAACCGTATATGTAAAATTGACTCCGGCCGGAGAGGTTAAGGATACCACTGTAGTGAGCTGGCTGCATTTTGCCGGCGAGGTCCCCGGCCAGGTTGTGGACCCGGTAAAGCTTTCGCAGTTCAAGGCCCTGAATGGAGCCTTTAAGCTGGAAAACACGGCCGAAGGGGTCCGGGTAAGCGACCTTGAAGCCAGCCAGCACAATGTGTACTATTCCGGCGCCAGTGACAAGAAGCCGCCGGTTAAGCTGGCCATCGACTACTACCTGGATGGTCAAAAGATCAGCCCGGCCGCCTTGGCCGGCAAATCGGGCCAGGTCAAGATGGTATTTAAACTGGACAATCAACTGGTAAAGTATGCGGCCATTGGCTATACCGATGCAGCGGGGTCAAGAGCCACGGCGGGCAAGGATATCTATACGCCCCTGGCAACCATGATTTCTCTGGAATTGCCGGCCGAGCATTTTTCCGAGGTTAAGACGGAAGAGGGTATGGCTACGGCCGTAGGAGAAAGTATGAAGATCAACTATATACTCTTCCCGTATCCGTCTACCACCGCCACGCTTACCATGCAGGCGGAAGACTTCGAGCTGGCGGGGATAGATATCGTGGTTCAGCCCCATATGCCGCCCCTGCTCGATCTGAGCTCGGCGGAGAAGTTAAGCGACCTGCAGCAGGGTTTGACTCAATTGGATCAGGCCTTGGCCAGATTGGAGGAAGGCAGTGATCAACTGGCCGGTGGACAGGGCAAACTGGTAGATGGCCTGAAAACACTGCAAGCGGGCACCGACCAACTGATTATCCTGAACCAGGCGGAGGAAAAGATCGCTCAGGGAGCCCTGGTAATCAGCAACCTGATGATAAACGGCGTAAAACCGTTAGTTGGCAATCCCGTCGCCCCGGAACAGGTAAAGACCCTTTATGCCGGGCTGGAAAAGCAAAACGAGCTATTGACCACTCTGGTCAACGGCGGCCAGATTGATGACAATCAGGTGCCGCCTATGTCCACTACCTCCACCGGTCTGGGCCAGGCCAAGGAAGGACTGGACCAGTTAATCAAGGGCGGGGAAGAGTCCCAGGCCGGATTGCAGACCTTGCACCAGGGGGCTTCCGATATTCGCAGCCAGGGCATTAGCCAGCTGAGTGCGGGAGTGGCCGATTCCCTTAATGAATTACGGATCGGCCAGGGCCAAATCAGCCTGATGGAGCAGGCGGTCGAGAACTATGACAGCTTCCTGGGCAAACCGGCCGGCTCCCGGGGGCAGGTCCAGTTCATCTACCAATGTGAAGCCATAAAATAAGTAAAGCAGGGGCAGGTGTTTTACCTGCCCCCGCTCAGACCGTCAAAAAACGCGAATCGCAGCTCTTTGCCATCCATGGCACCGCTGCACTAGTCCATCCTTGGACGTCGCTCTTCGTTACAAGAAACCCCCGCTCAATCAACGTACCCCAGTACGCCTCAATCGCGGGGCTTTCTTGTGCCTCAGCTCTAGGTTCTACCGACCGGGGTCACCGAAGATCGAGTAATCTCCAATGTTAGGGTAGCTTCTCATCTTTACCTCAACGGAATAATTGCTTTACTACTTTACCTTCGCGCTTTTTGCTCGGTCTGCCTGCTTTTTTTGTTTATACTACCGCCGTTGCTAGATTTTGCCCAACATGCTGTGGAAGAGCAGCATGGTTAGAACCCCGGTAATTAGCAATATCAAGGCTACCGCTACTCCCAGTTTGTTATTGACCAGAAATGTTTTGATCTTGCTCAAAATACTGTCACCTGCCTTTAATCGTCTTCCTTTAATGCCTGCCGGGCCTCTTCCGGCGTCTCAAAAATATGGGGAGATAGATTCCGTTCTTTTAAGGTGTCGCCCAGTTTCATGCGCAGGAAAGCCCCGGTGGAATAACGGGTCACGTTTTCATAGTATTTACTCACTACGAATTGCACCATCTCCATATACTTGTCGACCAGTTCAGGCAGGATGTCGAAGTTGTCGTAGTTGACCACGGTATAGACCTTTTTACCCAGCGGTTCCATCAGGCTGGAGATGTGGCTGCGGATGGATTCGATATCTTCCTCGGAACGGATGGATAAACCTTCAAAGTTATTAAAAAGAATATTATCTTCTTTGCTGTAAGTTATACGGTCGGCAATGGGGATTGCCAGCATGTCATCCTTAAGTTCCATAATATCATCCCGGAATATTCGGTGGTCCATGGTCTTGAGATGAGGTGACACCTCCGGTCTGAATTCCATTAGATCAAGGATGTCTTTTTGCAGGTCGATACCAGGCGCGATCTCGGTCAGGACCAGGCCCGTGGGACCCAACACGAAAACACAGCGCTCCGTTATGTAGAGGACGTTTTTGTGGTTGGCCCGGGCTACTTTGCCGGCAAAGGTGATCTGCTCGACAGTATCCACAAATTTACGGGATTTGCCTTCGTTTATGATTTTGAGCTGTTCATTTTCTACCGCTATTTCAAGATCGCCGGCGGTAAAGCTGCCGCAGAACACCACCTTTTTGGCATTCTGGCTGATGTTGATGAAGCCGCCTGCCCCGGCCAGCTTGGGACCGAAGCGGCTGACGTTGAGATTGCCTTCCTTATCCGCCTGGGCCAGGCCCAGAAATGCCACGTCCAGACCGCCCCCGTCATAAAAATCGAACTGGTAGGCCTGATC
>Ga0074198_1000365_pt1 | contig 51714 bp, 83 predicted proteins | sample EPASupsiteSAE323_FD_64527 | JGI IMG/M metagenome (GOLD analysis project Ga0074198, IMG submission 64527) | Bioremediated contaminated groundwater from EPA Superfund site, New Mexico - Sample SAE3-23 | ecosystem: Environmental > Aquatic > Deep subsurface > Groundwater > Contaminated ... | reverse complement strand
ACACGCTCATTGCAACGACCCTCAAGGCCAACGCAACGACCCCGACATGGGCTCCGTATAAGGTATGGTCAGATGCAGCCTGCACCCCGACCGCAGACCTCGTAACCCTTGCCGGCCAGATGCGGCGCGAAGGATACCCCTATCGCCTGACTGATGTCTACGTCAACTCGACGAACTACTGGGAAATGATTTCCCGGCTGACGGCACAACTGACAAACACAGACATTGCATTCCGTGAAATCACGGGTGTTCCCTCTGCAACAGGTGAGGAACGGATGTCAGTGCCGGTCATCGGTGGAGACGTTCACGGACTCCTGTCAGGTATTGACGAGGGGTATATCCTCGGGCTTGACCGGAACAACCCCGCAGGCACGTTGTTCTACAACAACAACCCCAAGTATGCCCCGCAGCAGATTACCTACTCGGTGATTGACCCTGCGAACCCCGGCAGCCGCATCCAGAAGACCATCGACAACTTCGGGTTCTCGTTCAACTCATACGTTGAGCCGGAGAGCCACGATACCGTCATGCAGTTCTGGATTGATACCGTGCCGGTCGTAAAGGAACCCTACGCTGCCCTGTATGACAGCGGCATCTAACCCCATTATCATTTTTTCAGGTGAAAATGGAGGAGATAAATGCGAAGAATGGGAGGAAAGACTGATACGACGGACGGCGCGGAATTTCACACGGTTACGAAGATACTTCTCTGGCAATCCATCGCTCTTTTGGCAAGCAAATTAAACGTCTGTGAAGACGATTTCCGGGATGACCCCGACCCCTTGACGCAATTTCTCTTTCAGGGATACCTCTGGTGGAAAGAAAACGAGACCAGAGAGAACCGGAAGCAGATTATCGGAACCCTTATCCTCTTCGTGATAAAGGTCGCAAGGAACGATTCGTTCTATCGGGAACGGCTCGGGGGATTCATCTGCTGGATAATTGACCACGGGAGCGAGTTCAGGAGATACAGGGAGTTCTCCCCGGATAACTGGTATCCGAAGACGAACCGTATCCATTACCTCGTTCACGACAAGAGAGTGTGAGACCATGGAAAAACTGACAGAAGCCGACAAGCAGTTCGTGATGGACAAGACGGAAGAACTCTATGAACACCTCGAAATGTTCTTCAGGGACAGCCCTCGGCTCCGTGAGATTCTGAACTCTGACGCTCTGAAGTTCCATGCGACGGATGCGGAATACGCAACCCCTCTCGGGAGAATCCTTCTCAAGATGCAGATGTATCCCGAACTGGTAGAGGAGAAAGACCCGGGAACAGAAACCTTCGTCTATCTCCTGAAACTTCAGGGATGTCTCTTCGAGAACAACCAGTATTTCCGTGACCGTATCGGGTGGATGATGTATTGGTATTACGCCTATGTCGGGGTCCTTGACCGTATCTTCGAGGACAACTTTCAGCCGAGCGCGTGGAATAAAATCTTCCCATTCAGGAGGAAAAAACAGTGACAATCGCAACCGTAGACGTGGCACTCGCAGCAGTAACCCCGTTCACAAAAGGCACGGGAAGGATGACAGACGCTCGATATGCGGTCCTTCTGGCTATCGCTGAAGAGGTTTTTAAAATCTGTCCGGGAAAGAACCTGACGGGAGACCTCGCAATGACGGCGAAGGCGTATATCATCGCTCATCTCCATGTCTCACTCGAAGGTGACCTCGACAAAGCCTCGGTTAATACCCTGAATATGTCGTGGACTCGGAACGGCGCAGTTCCCCCGGAGAAAACGTCATACTGGCTCTCGATGGAACAGATTGCGAACCTTCAGAAATCCTCGGTGGCCGGTGGAAGTGGCAGGGGAGACGTTCTGGTTCAGAGGAACGACATCTCGAACGATTCCTTCAGGCTGGACAACAATGACACCGTAGATTACCCCGTTGATGTCGGGGAATATACCGGAGGATAACCGTGAACGTCGAAGGTAACTTCATTCACATCTGCACGATTCGGTCTTTCGGCACGCCCTCGCAGAACGGAGCGGGTGAAGAAATCCCGGGCACGATTACCGATGTTACAGGGGTTCCATGTCTCTTCGGTCAGCCGAAAGGACAGCGACAGGATACGACGACCGGAACGTGGGTAAAGAAGTTCCCTACGGTGAACCTTCCCGGATGGGCAACCATCACAGAAGGAAACCAGATTATCGGGACCACGGCCCCGGGCTACGAATACACGTATCGCGTCGAGACTGTTGAGCCGGTAGGGTTGAGACAGATTGATTACTACGTCGTTGAACTCAAGAGGGTGACATAATGGGGATGCTGACGGATACTCACGACCAGACCTTCTTTGAGTTTGATTCCAGCCAGTTCCTCGCAAACATCAAGGGACTCCAAGCGGAGTATATGGTAGAATGCGAGAAAGCGATGCTGAACGGCGGAGAAATCATAGCAAACGAGGCCAGAAAAAATATCCGTCAGAACTTCAGGGAGCAGCCCACCGGAACCCTCGAAGCGTCAATCGACGTTCAGATAGGAGAGGTTGCGAGCGACCACGTTGACGTTCTCATCGGGACAAACATGATTTACGCCAAGCAGAGGGAATATGGGGGATTCATCAAGGCGAAGAACAAGCCGTTCCTCGTATTCAGGCTCGCAGACGGGACATGGATACGAACGAAACAGGTCTACCAAGCCCCGAAACCGTATCTCCGTCCAGCCTTCGACGTAATGAGGGAGAAAGCGATGATGTATATCGCCGCTCATCTGAAAGCAGCCGTCGAGAAATCGAACTATCAGGGAGTGACAAGCGCAGGGGAGGGATATTACGGTGAGTGACATTGTTGAAGCCGTTAGGAAAGTAATGACGGATAACGCCGCAATCTCGGCACTATTCAGCACGAGGATTTATCCGGGGAAACTTAACCTCGGAAAACAACTCCCTGCCGTATTCTATCAGGTCGTTTCAGAAGTCCTTGAGGATGAGTCAGGTATCAAGACATGCCGGATACAGGTGACGAACGTCGCAACGACCTACCTTGCAGCGAGAACAAACGCCACGGTTATCTGCGGAGATACCACGGGAGAAATCGCTCCTACGGGTCTTCACGGATACAAGGGCACGAAACTAGGGGTGAGGATAAAGAGTATATCATTTATGAACAAAACAGAGGATGATGACGGAGAGGCGACTGCGGTTGCCTCGGTATATTTCGTGAACACGGATTACCAAGTGGTATTCCGGTAATTTCAGGAGGAAAATAATGGCACAAACTACCATTCAGAATGCAGAAGCAATCAGGCTCGGCTCGATGAAGATTGAAGTCGGAGCGACTGTCGGGGCACTTCAGGATTTCGGCGCAATCAAGAACGGGAAGTGGGTGGAAGCCCAGACGGAGTTCACGATTGACTCCGATAACGCAGGGGAAATCCTTGCCGGTGTCTCTGACCAGAAAGCCACTATCACGGCAGACTGGCTTGAGCCGGACCTTGCGAAACTGAACGTTGCCCGTGGAGGTATCGACACTTACACCACGACAGCAGCATCGCCAGTCTCTGTCACTGATGAGGCAGTCACGTTCGCAACGGTAGAACTCAAACCCGTGGCTCTCCTTCACGCGAACGGAGACGGGACCGTGGTCTCAACTATCGTCGTAACTGACTACGCAGGGACCACGACCTATGACCTCGGAGCGGATTACACCGTGACCGTGGATGCAAACGGAAAGACCTGTCTCTCCCGCCCTGCATCTGGCTCTGATATCACGGACGGCCAGATATGCAAGGTGGATTACGCCTACACCCCGAACGCCTCGAAGAACCTCTCGACAGGGGGGAAGAGGGACGTTGCCTACCGGGTTGTCCGGCTGACCAACCTTAACGACGCTGGAAAGAAGTTTGAACTCACCTTCTACAAGGCGAGAATCAAGAAGGGTATGGAGATGTCCTACAAGTCGGACAAGGCGACGGAAGCCAACGTCATGCCGATTGAGATTGAGGCTATCTGCGATATCTCACGGACTGCCGGCGACCAGTTACTCGCCATCGTCGATGAACAGGGAGCGTAATCATGGCAGAATCTCATTTTTTAGAGGACCTGACTATTGTCCTTCCAGAACCAAAAGTCATCCGTATCGGGAGGAAAGATGACTATCAAGAGGTTGACATCGGGGTATTCCCGGCTTCAGCGATGCTCAAGATGGTAGTCCTTTTCAAGAGTGGTCATCAGCCGACCGTCGAAGAGATGGCGGAAGTTGCTGCGGATGCGTGTTCCATCGCAAACCCGAAAATCACGAAAGAGTATCTCATGACGAAGATTACACTCCCGCAGTTATCGAGGTTCTGCGAGGCCGTCTTCGTATACGGGAATAAGCAGATAACTGACTTCAATGACCAGATGGGGGTCCGTGAAGGAAAGAAGGTGGAAGGACAGGGTGAACCCACAAAAAACTGACCATCGGGGAACTTATCGTCCAGTTGGGAATATTATTCCCGTGGGCGACCCCGAATCATCTACTGAAAAAAATGACACTCGGGCAACTGTTCTTCTTCTATCGGAAGGGCATGGAATTTGACCTGTCACGGGTGAAACTTCAAGCGAACCTCACGGGCGCGGCAGCGAACGGGATTATCATTCCTGACGAAGAACCCGAAGAGGAAAAACAATCGGATACCCCGGATAAAAAAACGTTATACGCGGCACTCTGGGGGAATAAGAACGCAAATATAAGGAGAGTGACATGAGCGGGCCGGGAGGAGCATTTGACGCAGGAGACCTCGTAGGAAGGTTACGGGTAGAGGCATCTGGGTTTGAACAGGGGCTTCAGGAAGCGAAGACGATGGCGGCAGAGGTTGGCCGTGACATCGCAAAGTCGTTCGGTATCTCACAAGAGGGTCTTATTGCCCTTGAGGGGGGAATTGGTGGCGTTGTAACCGCAATCGCAGCCGCAGAGACCGCAGCGTATGCAATGGCGGCAGCATCGGCGGAATGGGCACACGAACTCGAAGACGCTACCTACTGGACCGGCTTAAGCACAGTCGCCCTTGAGAAATGGCGGAGGGCATGTGTTGATACCGGGGCTGATGTCGGAACCCTTCAGACAAATATGCTCTTTCTCTCAAGATTTTTAGGGAAAGCAGATTCAGACACCGACCCTGCGATTTCGGCACTCCACAAGATGGGTATTGCCGCGAAGGATGTAAACGGACAACTCCGTGATATGGACGACCTGATGCCCGAGATTATCGCAGGTCTTGGAGAGGTAACCAACCAGCAGGAACGGGCCGGTCTTGCCTCGCAGTTATTCGGGCGGAATACGCGAGAAGTCCTGAAACTCGCAGCAGAATCCGAACAGGTGGCAAAGTCCCTTAAGACGGCATCAGTTCACTCTCCTGAAGAGATTGCGAGGGCGGCAGAATACAAAATCGAACTCGATAAGATTCAGGCGGGGTTTGACAGGATTTGGCGCGATGTCGGACTTCAACTCATCCCTGCAATGAAGAGAGACATCATCCCTGCAATAAATACAATCCTCGAACTAACGAGGAAAATAGCCCCTATTATTGTCGATGTAATCAACGGGTTCCACATCCTCGGGATGACGGTCCTCTCTGTCGGAGACCTCATGGTATCGGTTTTCACTGCGTTCTGGAAAGCGATGCAGGGGGATTTCGGCGGGGCATATTCAACGATGACAGATTCTTGGTCTCGCGTCTCAACCTCATTCCTCGACTTCAGAAAACAACTTCAGGCTGACCAAGACCAGATTACTGCCGATAACCTCGCCAGGAACAACGCAATGTCTGAGTCCCTTAAGGACGAGACCGGCGCTGTAAAAAACCTCGGGGATGAATACGACGAAACCTCGAAGAAAGAACAACTCTCTGCATCACAGATACGGGATATTAACCTCGAAGTTGACAAGATGACGAAGAGGACAATCCCTGACCAGAAAGACCAACTGAAAGCGTTAAGCCTTGAATACGCAGGGTTTTCTGATAAGGGGAGTGCAGCGGCAAAGGCAGTCAAAGGTAAGATTGACGATCTGAATTATGCCGTTCAGGAGAATTACAATAAACTCGATGACTGGAACGAGAAACTGACCGGAATCGCAACGACGATATCTGGTATGAATGTCGGAGGGTCTTCGTATAATGACCTCTACAAATCCTCGATTAATACCGGCGGTGTCGGTCCGGACACGGCGGGGTTCTCCGAAATGGCGAAGATGTCACAGGACGAACTTCAGAAGATTGTAGATAAGGGATGGGGTAAAGACGCGAAGACCGGAGTCACTGGATACCTCGCAGGTCAGTCGAAAGCGACAACCGACCTCGCAATCACGTATCTTTCTCTGATGAAAAATAAAACCGTCGAGGCGAACAAAGAAGTAAACGCATCAAATACGGCGGCGGCGACAACGGCAACAGCAACCTCGAACAAAGCCGTGGCCGGGAGTGAAGCGAAAGGAGAGGCTGCGAAGGATGCCGCATCAACGGCAGTAACCGCACAGACCGAAGAGAACAACAAAATCAAGGCACTCTATATCGAGATGGAGGGATTCGCTGCCATACATTACACGGCGATGACAGAATATCTCAAGATTGCCGTCGAGAACATGACGAAGAACTGGTTTGACTTCGTGGCGGCACTTGCGGCGAACCCGGCGATTGCGAATATCGGTATTGTTCAGTGGACGAAGAACGGACCGGACTGGAATCCTACGGGGAACGCGGAGTTCATGCAGACCTCACGGATTGCGGCAATGCTGGCTTCTCTCCCATCCTACAAATCGGCAGATTTCTCTTCAGTCCAGACACTCGGAACGGCATCGAAAGAAAGTTCTGAATCCTCGAAGGAAACTACGAAGGAGTCTACAGGAAGCACTCTCGTCATTCAGACGACCGTGAATAATCCTGTCGGAGTGACGACCGGAGAGAGTGTCAGGCAGGCATCCATTACACAGGCGAAGTATATCCGTAATGCGGGGTTGAGTAACTGATGACAGGTCATTATTTTTCTTGGATTGATGCACTCGGAAGAAGGACGGATTTTATTGAACCAACATACGTCCTGACAGATACGTGGAACGTTAGCGATACTCCGGTAGAGAACCAGACTTCGCAATCCCCGTATCTCGATGGTCTTGACCTGCTGGATACCATTTATTCCCCCAAACCGATGTCTCTTCAGTTCTGCGTTAAAGCATCGACGAAACTTGACATTCGCGTTCTTCAGAGGGCACTCCTCGCAACATTCAGCCCCCGGCTCGGTCAGGGATGGCTCTACTGGACGCAGGAAGACGGGACCGTATACCGTATCCAATGCACGGCAGACTCCCCCGGATGTCCGGTATTCGGCACGAAGAAAGAGAGAGGTGAGACCTGGCACGTTATCACGCTGAACCTTATCGCCTATGACCCCTTCTGGTATTCTGGGGAGCCCCATCTTGAGTTCCTCGGGTCCGTCGGGGCAAGTATGTTCCCCTTCGGATTCCCGTTCAGCGTCAGGCCGTTGACGTATCAGAAGAGTTATACGAACCTCGGAGACGTTGACACGCCGGTTATTCTGACGGTCTACGGGAACGTTACCAACCCCACAATCACAAATCTATCGACGGGGGAACTCATAAAAATAAATAACGTCGTAGCGTCAGGGGAACTCTTTGTCGTAGATACCCTCCCCAGAAAAATCTCATACGTGAAATACAGCACGGGGGGAGTTGCGTCAAACGGGTTCCAGTATCGGGACAGTTCTTCCGTTCCGTGGATGATGAAGCCCGGCGAAAACTCGATTGCATTTACCTGCACAACCTCGGGGTCAGATGCAAAATGCTCGATTCAGTGGTCAGATAAATTCACGGGGGTAGGAGCGTAGGATGGCAGAACAGTCATCGGCGGTTATCGGGAACTTCGTTCTGGGATATGCAGTCCTCGGAACCCCGAACACTTACATTCCTACCGTCAAGAAACCCTCAATTGTCATATACAGTTCTGCGATGGTTCCTCTCGTTGAAATTATGGGATACGAGACGTTCACGTATATCGGGAACTATTATGATATATCGACGTGGGAACTTACGATAAACCGGAGCGCAAATGGAACCGTCCACCTCATAGCAGGAAATTATATCGGGTTCTTCAGACCGGATGGAATCTGGGATACGGGTCTCCTTGAGAATGACACGAAAATCCTGTCGAAAGAGGGGAAGGTCAGTGAGGTATGGACGGTATCAGGGAGGGAAACGCTTGCCCGTCTCGGGAAGAGAAGGTGTATGCATAAGTTCTCTACGGGAGACGGGACAGATGCCTTCGATACGGCTGCGACAGAAACTATCATCAGAACTCTCGTAGACCACGAAGCAATCAACCCGACGAACGCAAAAAGAGTCCTTCCGGGGCTCACACTCGCAGCGACGGATACTGAACTCGGAACAGACCAGACCCTCACATTCAGGACGGAGAGCCTTCTTGAATCCGTCCTTTCATTGAGAAAGACGGGAGGAATCAGTTGTTATCTCCTCTGGTCCGGCTCTGGACTAAACCACGTCCTGACGTTCTTTGAAGGGGAAGACCGTTCGACCGCGCCCGACCAAGTAATTCTCTCGGTGGACTTCAACAATATCGACGCATACAACTACGCCGAATCAATCGTTGACAAAATTACCGTTGCCTATGTCGGAGGGACAGGAGACGGGGCAGCGCGGGTATTGCAGACTGTGTATGACGGGACGGAACCCGAAGGTGATGACCGATATGAGACGTTCGTTGAGGCGACAGACTGCACGACGACAGACGAGTTAATTCAGGCTGGAACTGACGTATTGACAGGAGAAACACAGACCCTTGAGTTCGAGTTCAACGAGAGGAGCGACACCTTTCATTACGGGGTAGATTTCTTCCTCGGTGATATTATCGTCGTAGAGTTCCCGGGAGTGGCGACGATGACAAGCAGACTGATTTCCGTCAAGATGGAAATTACGGCAGCAGGACGGAAATTAACTCTCGGGGTGGGGAAAGAGACCCCGGACATGGTGAGTATCGTGAGAAACATCAACTCAAAAATATATCCGACTATCAGGAGGTAGGACATGACAGAATACAGTAGATTTTTCGACCCATCGGCATATGACCAAGAACAGTTTGCAGAAGTTTTCTCTCAACTCCGTAAGACCGGTATTGACGCAACGAAAGGCTATCTGCTCAAGGTATCGGCACAGACCCCGGCTGCAATGGCCGTCAATGTAGCGACTGGGGAAGCGTGGATAAAAGGACACTGGTATCAGAACACGGCAACGAAAGCCATCTCGATAACTGCAGCACACGCGACGTTGCCGAGGAAAGACCTGATTATCCTTCGTATGACCGTTACAGGGTCTCCCGGCAAAATCGAGGCCGTTGTTCTCACAGGAACGGCAGCAAGTTCCCCTGTGGCAGAAGCGTTAACTCAAAACGCATCTGTCTACGAAATCCCTCTGGCTCTCGTTGACGTAGCGGCGGCGGCATCGTCAATCGTAGCGGGGAATATTACTGACTTGCGCCCCGGTCTCGTAGGTGTTCCAATTCCGTTCTTTATCGACGAAGGAGGAGACCCATTAACGACAGGAAAGAAATGTATGGTTGAAATCCCGTTCAACTGCACAGTTCTTGGTCATACGATGCTCTCTGACGTTACGGGGTCTATCGTCGTCGATGTCCTCCATTCGACCTATGATGACTATCCGACAACGGTATCAATCGCAGGAACAGAACTCCCGACAATAACGGCGGCAAGAAAAGGACGAGTAAAAGAAGTTACCACTTGGACACTCATTGACCTCGCAGAAGGAGACATCCTTGAATTTGAAGTTCTATCCTGCACGACAATCACGAGAGTAACTGGATTCATTCACGCAGCACGGAAGGATTGAGATGACGGTTGTAACTGCGGTATTTACTGCGAACGGTCAGTTTGTCGCTCCTGCCGGCGTGACGCACGTTGATTATATTATCGTAGGTGCCGGGGGGCCCGGGGGGAATCCTGTTTCTAATGCATCAGGTCTTGGGGGGAAGCACGGGGAGATTAAGACGGGGAGCCTTACACCGGTATCTTCCGGGTCAACCTACAACATTGTTGTAGGACAAACCTACGGCCAAAGTTCAACCGCATTCGGGGTTACTGCCGAAGCAGGTGCTATGGGGGGGCATCAGGTATTCGACAGCCCGACTGCCGGTGAAAATGGATATGGTAGCGGAGGAAACGCTCAACCCGGCGGGAGCACAGAATACGGGGCCGGAGGTGCAGCCGGTGTAGGATATGGTGCCGGGGGAGGAGGCGCGCGGTATTACGACGGTGACGGTGGGGCTGGTTCATACGGATGTGTAATCATCACCTATAACCTTCCGGTCCTCTCTGCAACGGGAGACCCGCTTACTGGAAACAAACCACTTGAGGTAGACTTCTCGGCATCGGCAACAGAATCCCCTCTTTCGTGGCTCTGGTCGTTTGGGACAGGAGAGGGAACTTCAACCTCGCAGAACCCCACTCACACGTATACGCTGACAGGGACGTATTCGGTAACTTGCACGGTGACGAACGCCTATGCCGTGGTTTCATCGACGTTTTCCGTCAGGGTGAAATATCCGGCAAAACGATGGGCAGGATTGTTCATGACAGACGTTAATAGGAGTGTTTGAAATGGCTTGGGATGAGATAATGATTGATTTCGACAACGCTCATCCTATCCTCGCGTCGAAATGGAATGCCATGATTGCCTTTATCAAAGGGCATATGTCAGCCCATATCGAAGGAGGGGCTGATGAAATTGCGATTGAAGACCTTGCATCGAGTAACCTTACGAAAGGGGATGCAAGTATCACCAAACACGGTCTGATGCCGAAACTCGACGGGAACGCAAACCACGTTTTTCATTCAGACGGAACCCAGAAAATCCCACTCGGAGGTATTGGATGGGGGGGGTCTACCGGAGCGGTTGACCGTGCTATCCTCGTTGCTGACGGAGAGAATACTGATACTATTGACGGGTCTGGGGTTATCATCGTTGAAACTCTCGGAGATGATGATACAACAGTTCCTACGAGTAAGGCCGTTGCTGATGCTATAGGGACACCTGGAGATGTTGTCGGCCCTGCATCTGCAACTGACGGGGCAATGGCCCTCTTCGATGAAACCACCGGAAAACTCCTGAAAGAAGGAGTGAACCCGAATACTCCGAAACGCACGATATTTCTATCATGCGTTGGCGGATGGCTCCCAACAACAGCCCCGGCAGGTGCAGTCACAAAAACAGAAACTTCAACAAACAAAGTGAATTTCAACGGGGCTCTTTTCGCAGCGGGGGCCTCGGATGTCTTCAAGGAATTCGGGTTGCCGATGCCGAAGAACTACAGTGGTGGCGCGATAACGGCAATACCATATATTTTCGTCCCGTCTTCAACTGATGCCAGTAACCACACGATTATCCTATCTCTCGCAGGGGTGGCCTATGCAAGCGGCGGCGCAGGGGATGCAGCATACGGGACAAAACAGGAAAGCACTATCACCGTAGCATCTTCAATCGCCGGGAAAGTCGTAGCGGGTCCGGCAACAAGCGCTATAACGATTGCCGGGACACCTGCGGGGAATAACTGGACCCAATTCAGGGTAGGCCGCACCGGGTCGGATACCTATACCGGAGACATCACTGTCCTCGGGTGGCTCATCAGTTACACGACCAACAACTTCTCGGATGAGTGATTAAATGGCTGTTGTATGGAGCGACCCCGTAATAGACGGAAATACCACGCGGTATGATGGGGTTGATGGGCTGTATCTCCTCCATAAATGGATTTGGAGGGCTACAGATGGGACAACTACTTGGACCCCCCAAGGAGGTTCCGCCGAAGTTGAATATTTGGTAATCGCTGGGGGTGGTGGTGGCGGAGCGTCTGGAACAAATATCGGTGCTGGCGGGGGAGGGGGCGCCGGAGATTATTTTTATGGCACGGGGCTTGTCGTTTCTGGCCCCCAGACAATCACTATCGGTAGTGGGGGTCCCGGGGGGTCTGGGAGCCAAACTGCGGGTAGCGATGGAAATGACAGTATCTTTGGGTCTAAAACCGCCAAGGGGGGCGGTGGTGGTGGAGGGACAACCGGAAGGAATGGAGGTTCTGGGGGTGGGGGTGCAGGGAAATATACTGGTGGAAATTCAGGAGGAACTGCCATATATAACGGAATTGGACATAACGGAGGGACCTCGTCTGGATATGATGGTGCCGGTGGGGGGGGTGCAAATTCTGCCGGGGGTGGAGCGATAACCGCAGGGCTTGGCAATGAAAATACAATATCGGGGGCTTCGGTAACTTATTCTACGGGGGGTAGCGGAGGGATAAATGGAACCGCCGGAAATGGATCTAGCGGAACGGCAAATACGGGCAATGGGGGGAACGGAGGGAACCAGAACGCCGGGACGTATTCAGGTGGAACTGGGGGAAGCGGGGTCATCATCATCAGATACCTCACACCCTCTACCGACAATTTATCAGGTGTCGGTATGGGAAGCGCGAACATGATGGCCTGCGGGTGCTAAAAATGATGGAAACAACTTTGGAAACAGAACTGAATCGTATCGTCTATGCAAAGGTAGCCCGGGGAGAATACCCGGAACCTGTAGCGCAGGTATCGGATGCAGAACAAAGGGCAGAACTCACCGGTCTGAAAGCCGGCATGATTGAGAGACCGGCAACAAAACTGGAATATATCAATCGTCTCGCACAACTGGAAGCGCAGATAAAGGGCATCGCCGCACAAAACGAGCAGATTAACTCCGACAATGCAGCCGCACGAAAAGCAGTCGATGATAAGTTCTCTTCCGATATCGCAACGGCGAAACTCGATGAAGAAAATCTCTGGGATGCTGTTAGAGGGTATCGGAACTATCTTCTGGCTCAATCCGATTGGACGCAGTTGCCAGATTCTCCTCTGACAGAATCGAAGAAAGCGGAATGGCAGGAGAATCGTCGGGCGCTCCGTGATATAACCGAGACCTTCAAGAATCCGTCAGAGGTTGTGTTCCCAACACCTCCGTCATAATGCGAAAGATTATCATTCAGGAACCCCACTCTTTTTCAGGGTAAATCAAAACCCTTACGTAAGGAGAAATAAATCATGGATGCAACTACACAGGCATGGCTCATGCCGGTAATCGTTTTCGCCTTCGGTCTCTTCGCCGCAGGCATGTATCTCTACCGAAAATATACGGCAGGAGAGGAATTCAACGCGACTAAGTTCCTTCAGACTATGGGCCTTGGTGGCCTTGCAGCACTCGTCCTCTACTTCGCTTCGGCGGCAGTCCCGGACGTTGACGCTATTATCACCCAGATTGAACTTCTTGCTCCCGGCGGAGTCCCGAGTATGTCCGTTATTCTGGCGGCACTTCTAGCGGTCTGGAACGGTCTCTCGAAGAAAGTCACATCGACCGCAGCAACTACCTCTACGGCAGCAGCACAGGCCGCTACGACCGAGCAGGCAAAGGCTTCTCTCGCTACAGAAACAACCTCTGTAACCGGAACAACCCCGTCATATGCAGCAGGGAAGGCAACCATCCTCGGTATCTACGGGAACTCCGTTTCTGGCGGAACTCCTGCTCCCTCATTCACCTGCGACGTGAACATGGTCCCTGAAATCATTGCCGAGGTAATGACCATAGTATCGGGGAAACTCGTCTGCTCTCTCAAGATTGACGGTATGCCCCTGAAGGACTGTCAGGAGATTGTTCTTAATCTCAACGATGTCGGAAAGAAGAACTGGATTCCGATGTGGATTCCGCAGGCGTATCGCACCGTGGGCTCTCACATCATCACGATTCAGACTGGCCACCTCGAAGGAGCGGAGAACATCGCAACCGGCGGAAGCGACAGCAAGATTGTCTATGATGGTGCTGTTGACTACAGCCTCGTGTTCACCGGAACCAAGAAGACAGATTAATCCCTGTCCGTTTCTTTTTCCCTTTTTTTTCTGATTTCTCTTCGTGTTCATCCGCTATTATTGAGGATGAGTATGGCGCAAGAAAAAATTCCAAATGCCGACGTGATAGAGTGGATTTTCGACTGGCTTGAGGAGAACAAATACCCGATGTATCTCAAGGGGCGGAATATCGGAGCGGATATTCAGAAGTTGCACATGGACCGGCTGAAAGACCGGACCGTTCACGGTATCGCCGGGTTGGTGGGAAGACACCTCATTCATCCGGAAGAGATGGGGTATGAGAAGTATTCGAGAGGGCACAATGGGTTCACCTACATAAGAAGGAAAGTGCTATTAAGGAGTGAGTTCAAGAAGGATTGTTGAGGGTTTCTTCTCCCCTCAACAGTATCGCACGCACACAAAGAGAACACTTGAGACACTGGACAACTTCGATTCCGTAATGCAGTAGGGGAGGTTTGTGGTGATCCTTCCCTACCAGTGCCAACCATTGTCTAACAATCTTTCAAACATAGCGATTTCACGAACGCCATCACGGTTCTTTTCGCTGATAATTGGTTTTGTAGAGAATACCTGCGCGAACAAGACAAAAGCCCATAGAACGCTGATACGACCCTTTAGAATTGATGTCCCGTCGTAGATAGGATATTATCATACTCTCTTCTCTCTCTCTCTCTTCTCCGGTAAAAGAAAAGAAAGAAAGAAAGAAACATTCCCCCGGGGGGTATTTTATTTTAAAAAATAATCGAGTTCAGACGTGAGAGCGTTTATTATTTTTTAAAATTAAATAGGGTTTTTCGTGTTTTCAGACGTGAAAGTATTTTATTTTAAAAAATAATAACCGAGTTCAGGGATGACAGGTATTTTATTTTAAAAAATAATCCCGGGTCCGGTAAATTCATTTTTAAAACCGGGTTTCAAAAAATAGACTTTTTATAGTTTTAACCTTTAAACATAAACCCGAAGGAGGTGAAAAGTTATGGGAAGAAAAATGTCACCCGTTGAACAGAAGGTAAAAGGCATCCAAGTCCCGGTATCTCTTGATAAGGCCATCGCAAACGTGCCGGGGTTCAAGGAGAAGACGATTGCATTCTGGCTCACTCTGTTACCGGCTCCCGAAAGGAAACTCATCGAAGCCGACCTCAAGAAAATCAAACACGCAGCGAACCCCGCGAATTAACCACACGGCTGACGGAAACTCACTTCAGCCAACAGAGGAGAGAATTATGACTGAAAATTTGAACATTGGGATGTGATTTCGTGGTTGGAAGAGGAAGACCACGGAGTAATATCGAGAAAAAAGTGGTGGGGATTTACGTCTCAACGACACTCGCAGAAAGCATTTCCAAAATACCTGACTTCAGAGAGCAGACAGAGAAGTTCTGGACCGCTCTCGTAGAAGGGAAGAAAGAATCGAAGGAAACCACAATCCAGACGACCCTCAAAGAAATCTACGAGGAATACGGGGCTCTCCCGTTCAAGCAGTATTTCAGCGAGGAGCAGCAGTTATCGTCTGAAGCGTTTTTCATACAACAGGTAAAAGAGCGATTATCAATCCCGGTATCTCCGTCTGATATATCGGCAGCGATGTATAGCGGATTTAGAGGTGTAGCCGATGCCTGCCTCTCCTGATACGGATAGCGCAGGGGTTCAGACGTTTGACCCTCAAGAGGCGTGGGCGAAAGTCTTTCAGAGGAAACTCGTCAAGAAAGAAATCGCCATCATCCAGCGCGAATATCCGCACCGTCGTTCTCTCGTAATCCCGTATAACGAGGTTGCGAGTGCCGGGCCGGGAGGGATACAACTTGCCGAAGAAATCCTAGAGAATCCCGGGAAGGCAATCGAGGACTGTCAGGATGCCATACGGGATAACCATCTTATCGTCATGAAAGACGGGAAGACCCCGGCGAAAGGGATTGTCGTTCGGTTCACCGGACTGACGAAGAAAACCTTCATCAAGAACCTGCGGGTTGACCACATCAACCGGATGGTTGCTCTCGACGTTCAGGTGAAACGGGTATCGAGTATCCTGCCGCTCTGCTTGGAATCTATCTTCAGGTGTAAGGCAGGACACTTTACGGTTAAGAAGCAACACTCTACGAAGTGGACTATTCCCGATGGATGCGCGACCGACGGATGCACTTTCAAGAAACTTGACTTTGTTCCGAAACGGTCGAAGTTTACGGATACCCAGAGAATCCAGATTCAGGAAGTTGTCGAGAGTCTTTCCGGGGGAGAGCAAGCCCAGATGATGAACGCAGAACTTCGGGATGACCTCTGCGGCAAAGTCTTTCCGGGAGACCGGATTATCGTCAACGGCATTGTCAGGTCGTATCAGAAATACGCTTCCGGGACCCCCACCCCCACGTTCAATACCTACCTCGAAGTCAACAGTATCGAGGTTCACGAGAGGGAATTTGAAGAGGTTACGCTGTCAGAAGAGGACGAGGAAGAAATAAGGAAACTCGCAAAAAGCCCTAATATCTTCGACAGGGTGGCGGCATCAATCGCCCCAAACATCTACGGGTTCGATGACGTGAAACACGCATACGCTCTCGCAATGTTCTCGGGACGGCAGGAGATTCAGCCGAACGGAGATACGGACCGGATGGACGTTCACGTTCTCGTTGTAGGGGATTACGGGCTGGCGAAGTCAAAGGTTGCTCTCGCCGTAACAAGACTCGTTCCCCGTGCCATCTACGTATCAGGCCAATCGACGAGTAAAGCCGGTCTCACGGTATCCGTCACGAAAGACGAAGGAGGAGACGGGAGATTTCAGGCAGAAGCGGGGGCAATGCCCCTCGCAGACCTCGGGATTATCGTCATAGACGAGATGGACAAACTTCATCCGAAGGACCGGGATGCCGCGCTCGAAGCGATGGAGACCCAGAAAATCACCGTCGCAAAAGCCGGGTTGTATCTGACCATGAACTCCCGGTGCGGGGTTCTCGGGGTAGCCAACCCGAAGTATGGCCGGTTCGATATGAACGCTGACCTTGCCGAACAGATTGTCGCAGGGGGAGCAATCCTTTCACGGTATGACCTGATTTACCTCAAGAACGACGAGCCGAATGAAGCGAAGGACACGGAAATCGCAACGACTATCCTCAACAAAACCAACGGGGTAATCGACTATATTCAGGTCGAGTTACTACGGAAATTCGTTGCCTATACCAAGAAACAGCCGAACCCGGAACTCAACGCCGCAGCGAAGGAGAAAATTATCAAGTATTACGTCTCTATCAGGTCGAAGGCGAAGAAAGGCGGGGCGGTCCCTCTGACAGCACGGGCAACGGGGTCTCTCAAACGTATCGCCACCGCTCACGCCAAGATGCGGCTGGCACGGGAAGTTACCCTCGAAGATGCAGAGGTAGCCATCAGAATCCTTGAACAGTCACTCAAGGGAGTGGCATGGGATGAGAAAACCGGAACATTCGACAGCGATAAAATCGGACCTGCCGGGGTAAGCCACGATAAACGTGGGCTGATTGAACACGTAATCTGGGATATGCGGCAGAAGGGAGCCGAGATTCATATGGTCTCTGCGGAAGCCGTGGCGGAAGACATCGCCAAACGAGGGAAAGGGTCAAGGATGAAGATTCTTGAGACTATCGAAGGATTGAGGAAAGACGGGACTATCTTTGAAGTTCAAGGGCATCCCGGACATTATCAATTCATGAAGGGAGTATGAGAATATGGGAGACAAAGAGAATTTTGAACTCGCCCGTGCGATATATCGGGAGGGAATAAAGAACCACGATGACCGAGTAAAGAGACTTGAGCGGGAGCGGGTTCTCGATGCGATGACCGGAGAAGGACCGACAAAAATTGAAGATTTCCTCGACTGGCTCGCAGACCGGCTTGTTATCGTCTACGGAGAAAACCCAGATTGTGATTTCGTCCAGTCATTGAAGATACGGGCTGAACAGATACGGGGATTACGATGCGGAACCCCAATTAACGAGAAAACACAAAATCACTCTTTCGAGTTCTGGAAAGGATGGAATGAGGGAAGGAACGAAAACCTGAAAGAATTGAAGCGTGTTCTTGGAGAGATTGAAGACGGTCTTTCTGTCTACGAGAAAGAACACGAACATAATCAGGTAAGTGACGAGTGCATGGGGATGTATATTCCTATCAACGTTGTCAGGAGATTAATCGAGGTAAGAAAACCATGAGCGAACAACTCAACAAACGAGACCTATTATCCCGTCTCGAAGGCATTGATGCAAACGCCCCAGATATCAGAGCGGTGGAGCAGGAACTTCAGCACGCAGCAGATATCCGTCGGGGTCTTTTTGACATGAAAGAAGAACGAGATGCCGGAGAAGATGAGGAATCCCGCAAGATATTCGCAGAGGGTGTAAAACTACACGACGACGATATCAGAAAAGATGAGCGGGATAAGATATACAAGAGGCTTGAATCAATGGCCGAAGTATATTCTGGGCAATCTGACGAATGGGCAGTACCTTGGTCAGATATCGATTCTCTCTTTGCAGAACTGAAAGGAGAGTGAAAAACCATGATACGAAAGAAACCAGAAGACCAGAAAGCCAAGATTTCAGCCGTCGTATGCGACTGTTGTTTCTCGGAGATTGTCCCTCCGATGCTCAGATATAGCCTTGACACCCCGGCAGGAGATTGTTGCTCCGAGGAATGTATCTCGGAATGGATTTCCCTGAACGAGAGCGAGCGGGCACGTAGGAGGGTGCAGGCACTCAAGGAGACTCGCGCCATCGTGAAAGACCTTCAGGAACGCCGGATAATGAGAGCCCTGCCGGAGATGCAGAAACTCCATCGGGTAAAAACCCCAAAAAAAGGATTCCTCCTTGAGAACTCATTGAATGACCTCATGGCGATTGATGCCCCTACAGGAGCGAAGTTCTATCGGAGAGTGGCGTGATGGAAGAACACGGAGAAGGGGGAATAATCGAGCAGACCCGAAAATCCCACCCACAACTCGCATATCAGTATCTACAACCGAAGGCTGAACCCTGCGGGGAGGGATGGTATATTGTCTCAATGAAAGTGAGACTCACAGAAGACGGGAAGCCGAGAATCATACCGGAAAAAGACATTCTCGTGGAACACCTGAAAGCCCTCTCTACAATATCAGCATGGGCCGTAGAGGAAATGCGGATGGCAGGGAGGATAGAATGAACCTCGATGAAAAGCAGACTGCGGCACTCATGGACGCGATTGCGCAAGAAATGAGACTGTCATCAGCAGCCGGTATATCAATACCGACAACAGCGGCAAATATTATCGTAGTCGTCAAGAAACACCTCCCGGACCCGGAGCCTATTATCAAAACCATCGTCTCCGAGGAAGTAAAGTATACCTCCTCAATCTCTGTCGGGACCGAGGCAAAAGGCGGTCAGGTAAAAATCTACTTCAATCCCGGAGAGCCGGAGGAAGCCCTCGACCGGATAGACAATGCGATGGTTGTCCGGGGATATGCGAAGAACATTGTAGACTGCGCTACGAAGGCAGAGAGACAAGGGCTCCCGTTCCCCGAGGATACGGCTATCGCAAAGAAGTTCCAAGATATCGTCGATAAACACACGGAGCGGGTGAAGAATGGAGAATTTAGAAGCAATCGGAAGTGAAGTGGTGAACTGTCCGTCAGTAAGGGGCTACCTCTGCGTTCCCCCCATTTCATCTCTCCCCTGCTATCTTTTCAGGTATTCAGACCTTGCACATCCTTCCGTGTGCCTCTGCGCTGCGAGAGAGATGTTTCTTCGAGGTGAGAGACCTGAACAATAAACAAGGAAACAATCGGTATCGAGGGAAGGGAGCGAAGTGGACGATTATCGGAGACCACAAATTTGTATCGAGGGGGGAGGCAGAACGATACCTTGAACTCCGGACAGAAAAATCAGAGGGTAAGATTCAGGACTTCGAGATGCAGGTGAAATTCCTTCTCATTGACGCATACGTTAACGGAGTAGGGACGAAAATCAGGCCGATGAACTATATCGCTGACTTCGTTATTATCAATCTCGATGGGTCAACGACTGTCGAGGATGTCAAGGGATGGGGGGGATTCACAACCCCTGACTTCAAACTGAAGAAAAAACTCTTTGAGAGCGTCCATTACCCTCTCGTAATTAAAGAGGTTCAGCGTAAGGGTAAGTTACCAAAGGATTTCTCTGCTCCGTTCTATGGGTGGGGGGAAACCCTGAAGAAAGCCGAAAGTGTCCCTGAAGACTCCCGGCTCTCCTGAACCCCTGACACCTCTTTTTTCAGACGTAAATATCTTTTAAAAGGTTTTATATACTTTTAACGTTTAAACTAGGGTATAGCGAGGTGCAAAAAGTAGACCGAAAAAAACCCTGACCTGCGATAAACTCGCAGCAGGAATGACTCACCCATAGCCGGGACGGCAAGCCCGGTGTCATTCCCGAGATGAAGAAGGCAAAAAACTTCCGAAGGCACGAACGCAGTCTTTTCTCCGTTTTAGCGATGTGAAGCCAGCAACAACCGGCGAACCTACCGAGAAACAGCCCGAAAGGGAGACAAACCCACGTAAGGCGTGAGGAACGCGAGCAAGGAGCGGCAGATGCGGGAAAGAGCACGAGTGTAGAAGGAAGGAACGAGCGACCCGAGAGGGAGCATACAATCAGACGGTGAAATCCCGTCAACTTAATCTTACCCTTTTAATTTGGCTGGAATGTTTACGAGGACAAGGAGATTGCACGTCCCCGTTGGACTTCGTAAACACAGACCCCGCGCCGGACCTGTAAACCCGGGCGGAAGACTACTCTGCAACATATACCCTTATACTTTTTTTATTCGACAACTCAAAAGAAAAATTTTGGAGAAGAACAAACATGGCAAAGAAACCTGTCAAACAAGGCGACCACTCGGTTGCCGAACGCATCGCCGCACAATGCGCGAACATGAAGCAGTTTGTCGTCTGGTGGCATTACTCTGCAAACTATTCTACCCCAGTTATTGAGATGGCAGATACTCCAGAGGATGCCTTCAATAAGGCATATCCCTCTCTCGAATCTGTCAGGAATCCAGACCTTCATAAATTCGCTGTTGAGATAGCGAACTGCTCGAAGGCGAACGAACTCCGTAACCCGAACAACGGCGTTCAGACAAAGCCAGTTACTATCGGGAGCCGAGAATACTTTGAGGCGTATTCATCATGAGGCTCATGATTTTCGCAACCTCCCTCGATAGTGACCCTTGTTGTCTCGGTCTCCTTGAGATTGAGACGAACGCAACCCGCCCTTACATCAAAATGGTCTGGGATACTATCAAGGAATGGGGGAAACAGAGGAAAGAAGCCGAGGGAGAAGTGTCTGACCTCAAGAACCTGATTGAGTATCTGAAGGCTCTAGGTATCGAGGCAAAGGAACTCGATTACGGGAGCATCTACCTATGACCCTCTTTCATTTCGGCTGCAAGATAGCCACCGAGATTCACAAGAAAATCCACGACGCGAAGTATGGACGGCAGGTTTGCACATGCGGGGGAGACCTCACAAAACGCGACATCGAGGGATACCCCCACGGAGACGGATGGAACGTCTATCGTGCTGACGGAACCCGTATCGGGAAATTCTGGCTGTATATCGTATGCCCGAAGTGCGGATACGAATGGGCTCTCTGGAAACTCGGAGTAGACCGGACCGAAGAGTTCAGGGAGGAATAAAGACGATGAAAAAAATCTGTGGAAATGACGGAAAAGAGATGGAACTCGTCTCGGTTCAACTCTGTAAACCAGAGAGAGCGGTGAGGTTGTGGTATCTCTGTAAAAAGTGTCAGAACGGGATAACCGAAGAGATACCCTATGAGACCGAGCCAGAAATAATAATTAATGAGGTCTGAACGATGGGACACCTGACCAAACCGTGGATGCACCTTTTTTCAACTGACGGAGTAGGGATATTCCCCGCTCCCGACAACGAAGCATTCCTCGTCTACGGGGATCATCTCGGACTGGCTGAAATGAGAGGAGAGACATTTTTGGTGGCAGAATGAACGCAAAGAAAGAAACCGACAAAAACTTCCCCGTTTTTTACATCCTCTGGATGAACAAGCGGGGATACAAGAGACCGAACGGAAGCCTTGACATTCACACGACGCACAGCGACCGGAGCGAGAAGAAGACACGGGGATTGTTCAACGATTACTCGAAGGCAGGATACCCTTGCCGGCTCGTCAAGGTTATGGCACGAGAGATGGAGGCAATTGACTTCTCTTACTCGAAGGAAATCAATAGATGCGTCGTTCAGTTCGGGGAACGAGAGACCCTGAAGGAATCTCCCTCGTATAAGAAAATCCTGAAAGCATATCACGTCGAGAAATGCGAGAGGGTTATTACGAGCCTCGAATCACAACTGGCAGCGAAGAGAGAAGAACTGGAAAAACTACGGAGTGAATGAACATGGAACAATGTGCAGCAGAGATTATCATTCGTCTTGCTCTTGAAGCCGTAGACGGGAACGGACAGCGAGAACACATCGTCGAGAAGATGGCAAAAGAATTTCTCCCTCGCCGGGAACTTACCGAGGAAGAGAAAAAAAGCCTCATAGGGCATGTCCTGAAGACGGAGTTCTCATTAGCAGGAAGGCCAAAGATTGAGGGAGTCAAGACCGAGGAAAAGACAATCAACCTCGATAACTCGGAAGATGCAAAAATCTGGGCGTCCGGTCTCCCTGATATGCAGAAACACAATCTCCTTGTTGTCCTTCGTGAATGGGCCGGGGAGACGAAAGAGAAACGTATCCCGACGATGGGAAGCGTCCTTGCAGACCTTGAACTTCTCCCATTCGACCAGAAACAGGGAGTTTTCGGTATCGTCAGAGATACCACGGAAGGAAAGAAAATCCTCGATACATATTACAACGAGAGGGTTGAGGAAGACGACGACCTCATAAACGTTAACCACATCGACGGAATTGACTTCAAGAACGACTATCCCTCAATCGTAGATGCCGTCAAGGAAGAGGGAGGGTTGTTTACCTCTGACGAAATCAAAGACGAAATCGAGAATAATATGGGTGACTACGTCTACCTCACGACACGGGGAGACGGCGACACGGACATGACCGTTGAAATCAAGGTGAACCGATAATGACTCCCTCGAAGAAGGTCATTATCAATCCCCTGAAAGACGACCCTTCAAAAGCAGAGGAGATAAATTTCCTCAAGGCAGTAGCAGGGATTATCCCTCAAGATTCATACCTCTCTCACTTTTTCACCCCGGCGATGGTAACTGAACTCGAACGGAGAATCCTTGACGACTTTTACTGTGACATCTACGAAGACTACCAGACGGTAGAAAACAAGTTCCACGAACAGCAGGGACTCCGTGTAACCGCAGACGCACGGGTGGAATACCTCATGGCAGAACTCTCCAAAGAGGGAAATTCAAAAATCAAGGCAGAGACCGAGAATGCAACCCTCATAATCGAGAATACGGCACTCAAAAACCTCGTCGAAGAGAAAACCAAAGAGATTGAGCAGACGAATAAACTCATCTTCGACGTTCGTGAGGCATACAACCTTGAAAGGTCAATGCTCCACGCCGTAGTGAATAACCCCGGGTGCATGCTGGATAAGATAGCCCGGCAACTCGTCATGGAGCGGGAGGCGAATCATGGATGAACTCATCCTCTCACGGCAGAAATACTCGATGAACGACGAGGTAATCTGTAACCAATGCGGAGAGAGAAATCTTATCCGCCACCTCACTATCGTTCCGGGAGGGGAAGCCCGGTGTCCAAACTGCACCCATCACCTATTCAAGTTCTCTGACCTCAACGAACCCCAGAGGATACGGCAACAGTGTATCACGGACTACAAGCCGAAGAAAGACCCGTGGAACGGGACCGCAGAGTTCAGGGTTGTCCTCAAAGACAGACGGGTCTCAATGTTCGTCCATAACCAGAAAGACCCCGTGGCCGTTACCGCAGTAAACACGACATACGACGCACTCTATGACGTTGTATCTCACATGATAGAGAACGGAGACGTATAACGAGAACAAGGGCGATGAAGCGATGAGAGCGTGTAGGGATTGCTCATCCTCTCCCTGTATTGCAGGAGCCGAGCCCTCTATTATCAATCGAGAAAAGCGAAGGTGCATCTTTGGAACCCAAAACCCCAGAGAAGAAGGGAACACCCGCACCGGCAACAGCGCCGGGTAAGGACGCTCCCAAGAAACCAGAACCGACAAAGAAAACCCCTCCTGCGAAGAAGGAAGACGAGCCAAAAGGGTTCGGGGTCTCTCCGGCGAGCCAGAAACTCACTGCGAAGGAGCCTGCGAAGAAACCCGCAATCGCTCTCTGTGAGGAACTCTCCGAAGTAGGAACCTGTAAAATCAAAGGAGACTGCTCGAAGAAAACCCCTGAAGCCCGGGCTGCCGTAGGGTGCAAGGTCTCTGAAGGACTCCCCAAACCGGACCCGAAGAAGAAACCCGATGCCAAGAATGAAGGGCCTGGCTATACTGTGAACGATACGAAGAACAGCAAAGACCCGCTCAAGCCAAAGATGGTCCCGGCAAACATGGACCCGGCAAAGCACGATTACGAGGTTACATTCCCCGTGAAAATCAAGGACAAGACCACCGGAGATCAAATGAGCCGGCCAATCGTCGTCGTCTTCCAGTCAGTACATCCCCTCTATGACCCAGAAGTCATCCGGGAAGCATTCGTTGTCGCTGATAAGAAGTTAAAGGTTGACACAAGTCAGAAGCAACTACCCCTCTAATTTTATTTTTTCAATCTCTTAAAAGACAAATTTTCAGGAGAAGAAATCAGTATGGCAATTAAAATCACTATTGAAAGAACCCTGTCGAAAGACGGGGAAAGAGAAGTATCGCTTATGATTGACGGAATGAAGTCTCTCGAAGACCTCCCGAAAGAATACGTTAGTGGCGCTCCGATGGTCCATATTGACCATTCCTATACGTTCCTCCCGGTATATTTCCGCGAAGTCGAAGGAGGTAAAAGAGAAGATATCGCTCTTCAGTCAAACCACAAACCGTCAAAACTCTCCCCGGAAGTTGCAGAGAGGCTTATCAAAGTCATTCAGGCAGCAGGAGACCGTCTTCACCTCATCAACCAGAGTATCGAACGGGAGAAAGCCCTCTATGAGGGGAAATCAGAACTCATCATATGAAGGAGAAGAAATCAGTATGTCACACGAACTTGAAATCAAGAACGGAAAAGCCCAGATGGTATACACAGGCCTTGCGCCGTGGCACGGGCTCGGAACGAAGGTAGACCACGCAATGACCGGAAGAGAAGCCGAGAAACTTGCAGGTATCGATTCTCCTGTTAGGGGAGAACGTGCATTCATCCCGACACGATGGGAGAACACCCTTCAGCAAGACGGAACCTTTAAAGTCGAACCTATGGACTTCATCCCGGTCCCGAACGCAATGGTGAATATCAGGGAGAGCGACAAGTCGATTCTCGGGGTCGTCACGGACAGATACAAAATCTGTCAGAATGCAGATGCATTCGACTTCGTTGACGCTCTTATCGGACAGGAAGGAGGAGCGCACTTCCACACGGCAGGCTCACTCTTCGACGGAAAGCGTGTCTGGATGCTCGCAAAGATGACCGGTGTCACTATCCTCGGAGACCAAGTTGAGCCGTTCCTCCTGTTCGAGAACTCACACGACGGTTCAACCGGTGTCCGTGTCTGTCTCACCCCGATACGGGTAGTCTGTAACAACACCCTCACGATGGCAATCTCGGGGTCAAAGCGGATCTGGTCAACCCACCATACCGGCGACATGAACGCGAAACTCGAAGAAGCCCGTGAAACTCTCCGTGCCGTCAAGGTCTACATGGAGAAGATGCCCGAGGTCGCAACCGCGATGTATGAGGCCAACGTCTACGCAGACGAAATCCCCAAGATTCTCGAAGCACTCTTCCCGGACCCGGTGCCGAAGATAAAGAACGGAGTCCCTGAACCCGTGTCGCCCCAGACGATTATCAATATCCAGCAGGCACGGCAGGATGTGTTCAACATCTATTCCTCGGCTCCCGACCAAGAGAAGTTCGAGGGAACATCGTGGGGGATGTATAACGCACTTGCCGCATACCAGCAGCACGTCCGGCCCATCAACGACACGGTATCCGCAAGGGAGAACCGGTTTGTCCGGGCGATGGAAGGAGACCCGTTACTCGGGCAGGCGCAGAAGATTCTCGCGCAGTTGGTGAAGAAATGAGCGAATGTGCTAATATCTGTGACGAACTCTACGAGAAGATGTGTTGCCGGAGCGATTTCCCCTGTCCACATCTCGATTACTGCCAGAATGACCACATCCCGGGAGACGAGAGAAATCATACCCAGATGGTTTACTGTCTTTCTGCAAACCTCGAATCCCTCTCAACAAAACATCCCGGGCTTGTATTCCAGAAGACCGAGGAGGACATATCTGATGAAGAGTTTGAGGAAATAGAAAGAGACGGAGAGGACGAAGAATGAAGTTCAAACGAGCAGGAAACTTTGAGGTTAATCACCTCAATTGCGTCGTCGTGAGTCGTATCAAGAACGTCCCGGCGCTGAAAGACAAGAAAGGCCATGTGACTATCAGTGCGTACAAAGAACACGTCGAACCGCAAGAGTTCTGGCGTATCAGTGAGGACAAAAAAGAACTCAAATGGTTCCGCCGTCAGTATTACGAGCAGACCGACCGTGACTCCATCATCGGAGGAAAAAGCCACAAGGACATGACGGAATACATCGATACGGCAATGCGGCTCGCCTTCCACCGGGTCTCTTTCTCCGGGGAAACCTGCAATATCGAGATTGATGTTCCGGCGCTGAAGAAGCACGAGAAAGAAGTCAAGAGGTCAATGAAGAGAGCGGCAGGGCAACTCATCATTGTAGACCCAATGTGCCGGTGTCATTCACCAGAAATTACGGATGCACTTCGCTACGCTCTCGGAAAGGGCTATATCTACGCAACGAGAATCGAACACCCGGTAAAACATACCCAAGATGAATTTATCGAACAAGTCAGGAAAAACTACATTATTGCAATCGGGTCCGGATACGCAGCAGGGTCCGGCGGGGGAATTCACCAATGAACCAGACGGATACCGCCACTCTCCCCAAGAAGAAGGAGAAGAAGCCAGAGACGTTCTGCCTGTTCTGCGGGATGCCAATGGCCCGGGAAGAGATGGGGGTTACTATCTCTGACCCCAGAGCGGCAGAATGGGACGAGAAAACCTTTGCGAACGTCGTTGTTCACGGGTGTTCTTCCTGTTGGAAGGAACGGAAACAGTGGCTCGAACAGGGTATCCGTGGAGCCGATGAACGCAAGAAAGCAGCAGGGATAGAGAACTGCTGACCCATTTTTCGGAGGAAAACTATCATGACAACAGCGAAAGGAATCATTGAGAAATACGTCGGTGGCAACGTCCACTTCTTCGGCAGGGAAGCCCCTCTTTTCATCCCTCCCGGTGACATCAAGGCAGCGCAGAAGAATTTCCCAGAAGGAAGAGGAGTGAAATACTCATATGAGAAGGGAACCGTCAAGGGAATGGACCTTCTACCAGAAGATGAGGAAGCAGCGATGAAAGCAGAACTCGAAAAGAAAATGGCGACAGAGCCACCGAAGCCCCCGGCACCGGGAACACCTACGGTAAAACCCGTGACAAAAGGACCGACAATCGCAGAGAGGAACGCAGCCACCAAGAGCGATGACATCCCCGTTGGCTGCCAGAAATGCGCTCATTTCTTCAGGGACCATATCTCGCAGCGTCCGGGATGCAAGACGAACAACCCGTTCGACCCGAAGTGCCCCGTGTGGAAAGACCTTCTCGGGAAAGAGCGGGCAGAGAAACCGAAGGAAGAGAAACCTGCCAAGACCGAACCCGCAGCAAAGAAAGAACCGGAAGCGGTTGCGAAACATCCCCAAGACACAGCCACCAAGGTATCTGCAAGCGCGGAAACTACCAAAAAGGTAGACAAACCCGCGACCGATACCAAAAGCCCACAGAACGCTGCTATGAACCTGTCAGACCCATCCACGACGGACAAAGAGCCACCAGAACTCAACGCTGAAACCCTCAAGATACTGACCGTTGCCGCAGGAGCACCGGACACGGTCTGGCAGGCTCTCGCCAGGGACCAGCCGGAACTCTTCGATAAGTTCGTCCTTCGGTTCGGAGGGAAGATTGACATTATCGATCACGTCAACGCCATCGAGAGAACCGGCGAGTTCTACTCGCTTGAAGAAGCCGCAAAGATGCTCGGTATTCCCCAGGCCACGGTTGAAGACGACACGAACGCCGTTGAATTGGAGATGACCGTTCAGGCCGACAAATACCGGCCATTCCACATGAAGATGACCGGCACGGGTTCCAAGACCTTCCCGAAAAAGTTCTGGGATGAGTTCCAGACGCAGGCCGATGAAGCCGTCAGGATTTCAAAACGCTTCCCGAGGTATGACTGATGGAGATGCGAGATGCAACGGGGAACCCTCTTCCCGGCCATGACTCGATGGACCTCAATATCAACTCCGTTCTTCACGACTACGTGACCCAGAAGAAAAACGTCGCAGACCTCGAAGCGAAGTTGACGGCAGCACGGGAGAAACTCGATGAGTTTTATCTTGCAGCCTGCGAACTCCCCGTAGGGACGAAAGACGATTTCGCAGAGATTGTCGAAGTAACCACGACAGGGAGAAGCCAGACTAACGTTGATATCGAACTCTTCAAGAAGAAGTATCCGGCGAAGGTCAAGGACATTATCAAAACCCTGAAGAAAGAAGCCGAGGATGCGATTGGTGAAGGCGATATTCCTCTGGGACGGCTCAAAGGATTCCTTGAGGCGAAGGTTTACAAGGAAATCACGACGGTTATCCCGGGAAAAACTACTGTCACCAAGAAGGTTATCGAGTTGGACCCGTTCGGGAAGTGAGGGTATGGGAGACCCTTGCCCGTGTATCTTCGATGGGACGGAAGAGGGAGAGAACCCCACTTTTTACCCTGACGACGAACCCGATTACAGGATTATCATTCCTCCTGAAATTAAGCGAGTTGATGAAATGAGTCTTTTATACCGTGTTGAGAATCAGTTGATGAACGAACTCCGTCACGAGAGAGCCGTTCAGCAAACCCGCATGGCTGACCCGCCGGAAGGAGCGTTACGGTTGTTCCTCTGCCAGCCGGTCCTCAACCATTCAGCAGACCACGATGAAGAGAAAGGCGACCCGATTATCGTCTCTCCCGGAATGGTCTATATCGTGAAAGCCGTGACCAAACCGAGCGAGAACCGAGAGACCCACGAGATGGAGTTCGGAGTTCAACGCCGTCACATACGGATGCTGAAAGAGGTTCTTGACGCATACCAAGCCCAGACCGTCGATAAACTCGCAATCGGGCGTGTCTACTGGTATATCGAGAAAGACGGCCAGTATCGGTATCTTGACCTAGAAGCGATTGACGTGTTCGGGCGGGTCATCGAATCCGAGAACATCCACGGTGGCGGCACGATTTTCATTCAGGTCCATAAGACCGTTCCGATGAGAGACTACCCGAATGACCCTTATCGCGTCAAGAGGGATGCGTTTTTGTCAGGGGAGAACCCAAGACCGGAAGAGACAAAGTGGTTCACATGAAAAAATCAAAAGCCGTCGGAGCGAGAAAGGCAAATGACCAACTCGCCCTCGCAAGAAAACACTACGCAAAAATGTATGAGATTATTCAGGAGTATGATATTTTAACCCCTGAAATCGAAAGGGCAGATTGCGTTTGTGACCTTGCAGAGATTGAGACAGCCCTCTTTGAACTAGAGGAGTTAACATGAGACCGTGGGATTATATCCAGTGGCTCCGTGAGAACTGCCCGCAAGGGGAGAAGGTAATTGAGAACGAGAAAGAAAGTTATCGTATTCTCAACGACCTCCCGTGTAACACCTGCCATTACGCAAGTTTTCATCCCGATAAATACGGGAAAGGAACATTTTTCCCCTGTTGCCGTATCTACGTGAACAGGAGACCGGAAGACATCTATCGGAGAGAAAGTGATGATTCATACCTATGACAAGTGTCCGTATAGGGACAAAGAAGAAGAAATCTGGGATAGGGGCCGGGTGGAAAAATATCGGGCAGGAACTCCCTGCGCTGAAACCCCGCTCCTTGTGACCTGTTGCGACTTTACCGAATGTCAGCACCAAGACATGAGGGGTTGCTTCTGTGTTGATTGCTGTGCGAATAAAACCTGCCCATTAGGGGTGGTTATATGAAACAAATCCCTCTAACACAAGGAAAGGTTGCTCTCGTCGATGATACGGATTACGAGGAATTATCGAAGTATCGGTGGTGTTCTCACAAACACGGAAAGACATTTTACGTTGTTAGGATGTCACCAATGATAAAAGGGAAACGAAATTTCCTCCGTATGCACACCGTAATCATGAACCCCCCAGAAGGAAAAGAAATTGACCACATTAACGGTGATGGCCTCGATAATCGCAGGGAGAATCTTCGTATCGTCTCCCATCGGACGAATCAACAGAACAGGCACGAGAATAAAACCTCAAGGTATCCGGGGGTTTCATGGTGTAAACAACACAAAAAATGGAAGGCACAGATTCACCTTTCAGGAGCGAATACATATCTCGGATACTTCGACGTTGAGGAAGACGCTGCAAGAGCCTACGTTAAAGCCTGCGAGGATTTACTGACGGAGGAAAAACCATGAGGAACATCTCTTTTTCTGCCACGGTTGAAGCCTTCAAGGACCAGACGAAAACCGTCACTAGGAGGCTCGGATGGGATGATGTTTACTACGGCGAAGAACTCTGCGGTGTCGAGAAGGGAATGGGGTTGAAGAAAGGAGAGAAAATTAATCGGCTCGGAGTAATCACGGTCATCTGCCTTAACATGGAACCCCTGAACAATATTATCAAACGTCCGTATCGTGATGACCAATGCCAAACCATCAGGAGACCGAAACGTTCAGAGGTTGAACGAGAGGGATTCCCGGAGATGACGGCAGAGGATTTCGTCGAGATGTTCCTGAAGATGCACAAGGGAAAGAAGATTGACGGGGAGCCTATAAGCGAGACTACGCAGGTAAAACGGGTTGCGTTCAAATACAACAAACCTCTGACGATTCTCTAGGGGGGAAAGATGGTAAGACCTTTAATCAAAATCTGCAACCTCGGAACACCAATAACGGCTATCCTTAACGAAGGGAAACTTGAGAAGTGCACGAGAGGGTTACGGTTTGACGAGATTGAAAAGGGAGAATACGTCGTCACCGATACAACTCATTGGGGCACTTACGAGACAACTCAAGGATTAAACGTCGTTAAACGGTATCTCCCCCAACAAGGAACAGTATTCGTAGGGCAGGTAGTAACAGAACCTTCATTCCGTGCATGTCCCAAAGGAAACGGAGAGGGAACTATCTCATTCAAGGAACGACTTGAAACAGGGTATTATCGGTGGGCAGGTGTTCAATGGATGTTCGCAAGAGACCCCGATATACAAAACACTCCGTAACCTGCCCTCAACGAATCCACGCTGACAACAGGCAGGCAAGGAACCGAGAACGAGAAAGAAACCCCGAACACCGTAAAGCCCTGAAGGAATGGTGTAAAGGAAAACTCTGTTCCTGTGGATGCGGGAGACCCGCGAACACCGGCCATCATCCGAGAGGAGAACTGTATGAGGCTGACGGTCTCTATTTCGACCTGAAGAACCTCGAACCCTATTATCACGTCTGCCATCACCGGAAACATCAGGGATGGCAACCCTGCGAGAAATGCGGGAAACTCATCAAGCCCGGTCTGACCCTCTGTTGGGACTGTTTACCGGCTGAAGAGAAAGAAGCAATTTTGGAGAAATCATGGCGAAGAAAGCAATCGATAAGAAGAAACAAGTCGGAAAGAAGGTCGAACAAGCAAAAGGAATCCAATCCAACGCTATCACCGGGTCACAACGCCCCGCCATCGAAGTTGAGCAGACTGCCCCCGACCCCGAAAGCCCCGTCCATTCAAGAGAGAGTGAAGACGGCCATCGCTTCGAGAAACAGGCATCAGGGAAAGACGCAGAAGGCCTCTACGACCTCAACGAGTGCCGGCTCTGCGGGAAGACAGAGAAAGTATATCGGAGGGTTCCAGCGAGGTAAGGAGATGCCCCAGAGGAAATTCAAGTGCGTCGAAGGATGTTCCGAGTGTTGCACCATTGCCCCAGTCTATCGGGATGTCTGGGAGAAAGTCACGGAGACGTTCAGGCCGGTTGTCAAGGTCATTGATGCGCCACCAATCCACGGTCTCCGTCCGGCAGTCTTTCCCATAACGGAAGATGGTATCTGCCCGCTCCTTACCCTTGAAGGGAAATGCTCAATCTACGGGAGCCGTCACGAGGTCTGCAAGAAGTTCGGGCTGACGAAAGATGCTCCCTGCATGTTTCTCCGTGTCAACGGGGAGACCCGCACGAAGAAGGAGACCGAAACGATACGGGCACTCTGGCAGGAACGGGAGAACCAGTTTTTCAAGGGAGTGAAGCGATGAATCAAAGATATTTGGTATGCGCGAAATGGAGACGGAAGGGAAATGGCCAGTATTCAGACGGGTCCCCCCAACTTGATTTCGGATGGAGTTACTACTATGTCATATGTTTTGGCGTAGTGGATTATCTCCTAAAACACAAAAGTGGGATTGAAGAGGCAGAAGAAAAACACGTAATTCTTTCGTGCACTCCAATTACTGAGGGGGAATATCGGCAACTCGACCCAGAAAACTCATGTCTCGTTGAAGATTTTACGAGGGATGACTAATGATCTCAAAAAAATGCCATTACTGCAAGAACCCCGCTACAGGGGAATTTACCCTTGAAGCGAACCTCAAGAAGAAACGGAAGAAAGACAGTATCATTCCTGTCTGTCCTTACCACGAGAACGAGAGCGGGGGGAGAATCATTCTCCCCTATATCTCCACTACCGAGGGAACCCCAATCGGAAAGGAACTCACGGTAGAAAAACTCCACGAGTATACCAAGAAAAATTATCCGACGCTCGCAGGTAACAGCGACCGCATAGCGCACGAGGAAGAAGAGAACCCGAAAGAGGAAACGAAGCCGAGGGTCGCACCCGTTCCTAAAAAGAAGGCTGCGAAGCCGGTGAAACTCTGTGAACCCGTCGCAAAGGGAAAGAGCCCGTGGTTGTCCTACGGTATGACAGCAGACGGACTTATCCCGTGGGTCAACCAGAATAACGGCAAGAGGGTAAATTTGTCCCCGGGAGAGAGACCTGTATGACGAGAGCAGAGAAGAAACTTGACCCCTGCGATGAGCCATGCACTTACAACGCATTCGGGAAATGTTCTTTCGGTATCCGTCACTTGGGCTGTTTCAATGATGAAGGGGAGGCGAGAACGATGGCGATTGTGATGGGTACGAAGGTGGAACCGGATGACCCTCGTTGAGAACGCGAGAAAAGGAATGAAGGTGAGGTTTATCGCAGAAGACCCAGTTTCATGGGCAATCGCAAAAGAGGTCGCAAAACATCTCACCCTTAACGGGATATATACCGTCACTCGTGTAGAACCTCACTCGTGGCATACCAAAGTGTTCCTCAAAGAACGCCCCGGACTTGCCTTTAATTCTGTCTGGTTTGAGGTTGTTGATACTTTTCTCGAAGAATGTCCATGTTGCGGCAGAAAACATCGCATGATGTTCCAGAAGTGCCCCACATGCAATACCTACGAGACAGCGCAGCCGGTATCAGAAAAAGTTCAGGAGACTTGCCAGCAGGATTATTCCTGCGATGGATGTCAGGCGTATAAGGAGCATCTGGAATGAAGCACGGAAAATACGTTCAGACCTCGAAATCCCTGCAATGTCGGGTCTTATTCCTTCACATCCTTCAGGTGATGGATAACCTCACGCTCGGAACCCCTGAAATCACGAGGAGACTGAACCAACATTTCAGAGAGAAAGGGAAGACAGACCCGGACTTCGTTCATCAGACGGTTCTTCGGAACCTCAAACTTATGGTCGATGAAGGACTGGTCATTATCGACCCGTCATCGAGAGAGGCGAGATTAAAGTTCACTCGCACGGAGAAAGGAGAAGAAGAACTCAAGAAACGGATGAGGAAACAGGTGGAATGAATGTCAGAATTAGTAATCTGTCCTTTCTCGGTTCTCGGGCCGGGAACATACTGTCATGAAGGACACCCATCTGGGGAATACGGGCCCGGACTTCATCGTTGCGGTGCGTGGGAATGCACCCCGATTACCGTAACACAGAGATACGGAAACACCACTATCGAAAAGGATACCGGAGAAATTATCTGTCAATGCGTGAGGTTAAAACATGGCTGAAAATACGAAAATCGACTGGTGCGATGCAACGGTCAATTCCTCGAATGGATGCAGGAACCGTGAACTTCTCGTTGTAGATACCAACGGAGACATCCAGCATATATGTCCTCTCGGAAAAGACTGTTACGCCGCACGGATGATGATACGCTTCCCGGAGCGGTATCCGAACGGGATGAACCATCCTACAACCAACCACGAGAAGATTGACGCTCCCCTGAAAATCAAGAAACCGTCAAGGATTTTCATTAATTCTATGGGGGATACCTTCGGGCAATGGCAGGAGTTCGAGTATATCGACGACCTCTTACTGACGGCACTCAAGAACGAAGGAGAGAAACATCGTTTCTTATTCCTGACGAAAGACCCCGAGAACATGAACCGGCTCCTTCACGACTGGGCGAGGTATCACGAAGCCAACCTCCCGAAGAACTGTTGGTTCGGCACGACGATAACGAGCGAGAAAGACGCTTGGAAGGTTGACCGGCTCTGTAATTCGGCCTGTATGACCCGCAACCTCTTTCTCTCCATCGAACCGCTCCTCGGAGACGTTACCTGCGGAGGAAAGACGGATTTCAGAGGGATACCGTGGATTATCATTGGAGCGAAGACCCCGGACCCTATGAAGAACCTTCCCTTGATGGACTGGATTACTCTCGACAGAGCCCTCGAAGCCCTCCCGAATAAACCTGCGATATTCCTCAAGGGCAGCATGAAGAAAGCCCTCGTATGTGATAATGTCCGGCAGGAGTTCCCCCCGGGCCTGCGAAGGTGGGGAGAGCAGATTGTAAATCCCCCAAGAGAAACGGCGGATGAATGGGGATGGTATTGATGAGTATAGAGGAGTGGATTCGACAAGCCCCGTGTATCCAAGACCCAGAAAAAGGGCGTGTCAAGCCGGTATCTCCGTCAGGAATTTCCGGAGATTAAGAACCTCTTATGGGGAGACTCGTTCTGGTCAGATTCAAAGTATATAGCCTCGACCGGGCAGGTATCGCTTGATGTGCTGATGAAGTACGTGGAGAGTCAGAATGAACCGAAGGTGAAGAAATGACGTATCATGGATGTGGAGATTGTAAAAAAACCAAATGTAGACTAAATGTTTGCAACAAACCCAAATATCAACCCGGGAACGAGATAGAAGGGTGTGATCTCCCGGGGGGATGCCTCCATGTAATAGACAATTACCGGACAAAGCAGCAACGAAAAGAGGATGATGTGAGAGATATGATGGGGTTTTTCAATTGAATATAAAAAAGGAGAAAAACCACGGGCTCTCTGAACGATAGATTCAGAAGACCTTGAGATTACTGGGGAAATGATGATGGAAGAAACCAAGTGGCGTATCGTCTACGTCTGCCCGTTCTGCGGTGCAACCGTCGATGATTCGGTATTCGACGACCTCGAAAGTAATTACGTCAGGACAAACGGAGAGGACGGGCCGGAAGATGTAGGGGATACGAAGATGTGCCCCGTGTGTAAGAATAAACCGTTCGACCCGAGGGAGGACTAAAACGATGATGCCAGCAGAAGGAGGCGTGTTCGTCAAAGGGAAGTTCTATGACTTCAGCGAAATCGAGAGCGCAATGTATTTCGGGAAAGGCTCGCTCCCGTGCCTTCAGGATATTTGCTGCCCGAAATTCTCATATATCTGGACCCAGACGAACATCGACCAGAAAACGGGGAGAATCTCATTCACCTACCATTGCGGGAAACCGAGAGAGGGAAACGAACTGGTCTGCCTCAATCCCAAGAGTCAAGGACCGGCTATCCTTCTCCGGCCCGATTGGTGTCCATTGAGGAAAGAAAGAAGATTATCATTCAGGAGTTGAATCGAAATGACAGAAAAAGAACCGACAACAAAAACGTCAGAAAAAGAACAGATGGCACTTGCGAACAGGAAGAGGAACCAACACGTCCTTGAGGTTCACGAAGAGGCTGGAAAAACTACCAGTTACCTCATAGGGAATGGATATACGAGAGCCGATGTCATTCTCTTCGGGAAAATCATCACAGAAATCGGAGACAGGTTCGATTAAAATGACCGAGAAGAAAATCAACGTGAGCGTGCGATGGCACGACGGATACTTGGAGGAGTTCGAGGCATCAGAAGTTCGCTTCGGCTCTGACCTCCTCTGGATGAGACTTACGAACGGAAAGAACCGCCATATCCCGCTTCGGTCGGTGCGGTGGTTCTCTCAAGACCCGGAGAGCCACGGGAGAGATTGAAATGAAATCAGAGGTCAAAGAAGCCCTCACGGATATTATCCGGAAAGCCCTCCCTGAAAACAAGGATGCAGGCTATCACCAGAGGGCAGAAGGTATCGTCAAGAAAATCGAGGAGGAGATTGGCAACGTTGTCCTTCTCCCGGAAACCTACGAGGAACTGGTCAAGATTCACGGAGATACCAAGATGAAATTCTCCCTGATGACTGACGGGGCAATCTTCTTCGAGGGAACTGCGAGTGACGGAAGCAGGATTGAGGTCATGCTCCGCACGGAGTCCTACGATAACTATCACTTCTGCCGGATTCAGCCGAACCGAGAGATAAAACTGGGAGAACTCGAAGAACGGTTCCCGTCGTTCCACTACTGTCATGCAGGGTTATGGCAGGCGATTCTTTCGAGGGGGAAATCCAATGTTTGAACAACTGAAGAGACGGATAAGAAAACTCATCCGTCACACCCCTCGAATGAACCTTCGGAAAGACGGGTTCCTTTCAGCGTTCTATCAACTCCCGGATGGGCAGAGATGTGCCCTCGGACAAAACCTCTGTAATTTCCCCGAAGGAACGACACAATTCTTCCACGGATGGAGAGAAGTCAAGACCGTTGGTTTCGTCAGATTAAAGACCGGCGTAGTTGACGAATCCTCGCACATCGAAGAAGCGATATGGGAATACCTCGGAGAATCATCATCTTCATTCAACGTCGAACTTCTCCTTGCTCTCTTGGATGACGGCTGGCCCTATCAGGACGCAGTAATCTTCTGCTCTCAATCCTGTGAAGCCTGCATGAACGTCATGGCATGGCATCAGGGGCTCTCGTGGGGATACGCGAAAGACTCGGAAGACTTCAAGAAATGCGGAACCTCGTGCCGGTTCTGTGCTCCTCCTGAACGGTCACGGTATCATACCGAGCAAGTAGGAGAGAAACTGAAAATCATAGAGGATATCTTTGTGGATAAGAAAGGGTGGACAATTCCCGAAGGAATAACAAACACCCCTATCTTCGAGGACCGAACATGACCGAAGAGGGAAAAGAACCAGAGAAATGCCCTATCTGCGGAAGAGACCTCTTGCTTGAATGGTCTATCTGCCACGGTCACGCACACTGTAGGATTTGTCATTGCCCGTATATCGTCCTGCATTACGATGACCATGACAAACTCATCAGCACCGTTCCGACGCTCAACCTCAAAGACCCGGAGAAAAATATTCCCCCCCTGAAGAAACTCTGGGAAGAGAGCGGAGAGGACAGCGAGAAATACCTCGTGAAAGCCAGAGAGTATTTCAAGAATCTTCCGAAGGAGGAACCGGAATGACCCTTGACCAAAACGACCCGCTCGTTCAGAACCTCGTGAAAGCCGTCGTATTCTGCATGGATTACGGCATGTCACAGATTGACGACGACGAGAAATACAGCGAGATGGTTGACCTTCAGAACGAGTTAAAAGGTGTGTTGAATGACCCCGACTGAACTCTATCTCTCCCTCGTCCACGACATTGACCGGCTGATAGCGTTCTGGAAAGAACAGGACGAGATTGAACGGGCTCTCGATAAAGCGACAGGAGAGAAATACAACGGGAAAATCACTGAAGTCGCAGACGAATATTTCACCTTCGAGGTTGACGGCATCGAATATGATTTCGATTGGGACCACGGACTTCCATTCCCCTATACGGGAGGAGACCAAAATCCTCTCTGTGAAAAAGACAGCAAACCCGCGCTCTATATCCGCGAAATCATGCAGCATCAAGAGGAGAAACGGAAAACCCTCAATCGGTTCATGGAAGACCGTGGCTGGCTTGAAGGATTCCCCGACGAATGCGGCACGGAATACTTCAAGGACGAAATCGTTGTCACGCTCCCGTGGTTCCCAACGAGCGTCCAGTGTTCGGCTCAATTCCAAGACTTTTCAGGGAATGAGAGACTATGACAAAGTTTCTCACGGAAGATGAACTCCGCGTTCTTCCGTCAGTCTCCTGCACCTGCGAAGTCTGCCGGTCCATGTGCGGGTTCGTTCCCTGTATCGGAACTCCGAAAGACATGAAACGACTTATCGACGCAGGCCACGCGAAACGGCTGATGCTCTCATGTTACGGGGAGGATTCAATATCTCCACATCTTTTCCCCATCCTGAAACCTGCAATCAAGGGAAGAGAGACCGGGAACGTAACGAGATTCGAGGGAGGACCGTGCACGTTTTTCAAGGATGAACGATGTGAAATCCACGCGATTAAGCCGACAGAAGGAAGGACGTGTGACCATTCTCAGGAGAGCACCAAGAAAGAAGAACACATCCATAACAGTATCAGGGCATCGTGGAATATCCCTGAAGGACTCGCCGTTGTCCTCGAATGGGAGAAGATGATAAAGGAATGACCCAAAGAACCCCTCCGATGGACCCGTGCAGAGAAACCTACGCTGAATACCTCACCCGAAGTATCAACGCTCCTGATTTGTGTCGGGTCTGCGGAAGAGAGGCGATGCCCGGGAAAACCCTATGTCTCTACGACTGGTTTCTATTCGAGGAACGGCTTAAAAAAGCCCGTCGCGCAATCAACCCGATAGTAATATGGAAAGCCCCTGACGGAACTCCTCTTGAAGAGTTGCAGAAAGCCGTCAATGAACTACGGGCAAACGGGTATCTCAATAGGGAGAAACACCCTCTCTTTACTCTCGAAATCATCCCCTATCAGGAACCCGAGGAAGAGAGAGCCGAGAGACAGACGTTTGCAGACGAATCTTTCATTCGTAAGATGTGGACATCATTCCCGGTCATCTATCCAGAGGGAACCTTTGCGACGATTTGCCCGGGGGCGTTCTTTGACGAAGAACCCCTCTTCAGCGAGACCGTAGCGGCAGCGAAGGAGCAGATTGAACGGGGTCCGTTCTACTGTCTTATTGTCAAAGCCCGTGAATCTCTCGAAGACTAAAGGATTATTTCCTTGAACAATATAATAAATTTTTAATCTCTAGTGTCTGTTAAGGGGTGCGACGGCGGACAGGGAGTTCCAGCGCACAAAGGAGGTTCAACTCCTCCCGGGCACATCAGCCGGAGAAACACCGGCAAGTATCGAAGAGAAGACGGCTCCGAGAGAAAAACTGTTCCCAAATGGTTCTCTCTCGGAGCAAAGAATATCATTCAGACTGACATGAAAACAACCGCAAAGACGGCAATCGTCATTATGGCTGCGTGGATTATCCTCGTAGCAATCTGTATCGCATCTCCTGTCGCAGCAATAACCGAGCAGGACGCAGCAATCGCAATCATGAACGACGGTCAGCAGTTACCTCCTGACGACTACTTCACGACCGGCCAGACCCGGCAGGAAGGAACGCCGGTGGAATGGTCCTGTGAGTTCGTGAACGATATTATCCGTGTCAAGTATTTCTCGGGGAACAACTACCTCCACATCAAGGAATATCCTCTGGCATACAGTCACGTCCTCTACGAGAGAAACGTCCTGAAACGCTACCTCTACACGCTCCCGGAGACCCCGGAACGGTATAAAACATGGATTAATCCCAACGAGTCAGTAACAGGACTGAAGAACACATGGATTGACGACAACGGCAACAAGCACGTCACTACAATACCTCTCCCCTGAATCATCCCCGCAAGGTAAGCACATCCTCGGGTGAGCGAAGAAACTCACCCAATCCCAGGTTCGAGAGGAGAAAGACCTCGGAGGCGTTCACCCCGCCACGAATCCATGTCCTGAGATGGACCCGCCTAAACCGAAACTCAAGGAATAGGACGTCGCCGGAAGGGGCTCTCGCCCGGGGAACGAAATGATGGCCTGCATCTCCTGATAGACGAGACAAAGGATGAAGGGTCTATCTCTATTTTCAACCGATTGCTTGAAGGAATACCGTTAAGCAATGGATTCAAGCAATCACTTTAAGCAAACAAGGTTCCTAGAACTTTTCTTACAACACCTGTAATAGCCTGACATCATCTGTGCAACGAACTTTTACCCGAAAAACGTGTAAGTCTCTTTGTTCAACATAAACAGGCTGCCAAACACCAATATCACCCTTTTCTGTTTACGTCCCTTCGATGGTTCGGGAGAAAGACCCGAGCGAAAAACATTCACGTCATTGTCCGAGAGAACATATCTGTAAATGCCTGATAGTGCTGTTTGGCAGCCTGTTATTGTCGCTACGGATACTTACACGGAAAAAGAAAGAAACTCGAAAGAAACACCCGCTATCAGTCTAAAATGGCATATGTAAAACAACGAGCCGGAACCTGAACGCATCAACACGCAAACCTTTATTATCCCCAGACCCTCGAAGTATCAGTATGGCACGTAAAACCATTCAAAAAGACCCTGTTCCGGAGAAGAAAAACCCCGCGAAAGCGAGCGGGAAGAAGGGAGCGTCAGACGAGACGTTGCCCCAAGTGCGGTCTCCTAAAAAGCCCCTGATGACCTCGGTAATCGCAATCGGCTCTCTTATTGCTGACCCCGATAATCCGAGGGCAGACCTAAAGCCGAAGGACTCGAAATATCAGAGGATATCGACCTCGATGAAGACCTTTGGACTGGTTGACCCTATCGTCTATGATACGGAGACGAAGATTGTTATCGGGGGTCATCAGAGGTTAAAGATACTGCTTGAGCGGGGAGAGACTGCGCTCTATGCCCTGACGCTCGGAGGGATATCGTGGGCGTTCAGTGACGCGGAACTCCCTCACCTGACCCCAGAGACAAGACAGGCGCTCGGTATCGCTCTGAACCGGATAACGGGAGACTGGGATATGCCGAAACTTGCCGGTATCCTCGAAGGATTGCAGGACGTAGGGATTGACCTCGAAACTATCGGGTATAATGACGGGGAGTTCGGGAATGTCCTCGGGGCAATGAACCCTCTTCCTCTTGACCACGAGAAGGAATGGAAAGGGATGCCTGAGTTCACGCAGGCCGATAAGATGGGTATAAAATCCGTCATTATCCACTTCGAGACGTGGGAAGATGTCGAATCGTTCTCTGCTCTCGTAGGTCAGACGATACTTAAAAGAACTCGGTTCATCTGGTTCCCCAAGGCCAAAATCGAGCCGATAAAAAATAAAGCGTTCGTCGGAACTCCGACAGAAGATGTCCATATCGTCGAACCTCCGAAGGAAACGCCCAAGAAAAAACCCGCAACCTCGAAAGTTCGAGGTAAGAAGAAATGAACCCGCGATACCCCGTTTATATCGTCTCGAAGGGTCGGGCAGAATCGAGACTGACGGCGAAATCATTTGAAGCCCTGAACGTCCCTTATTATATCGTCATTGACGAAGGAGAGTATGAGGCATATGCAGAGGTTATCGCTCCCGAGAACATCCTCGTAATGCCTCCGAAATACTACGAGGAGTATGACACGTTTGACGACCTCGGGAACACGAAGAGTAAAGGACCGGGGGCAGCGAGGAATTTCTGTTGGGACCACTCAATCACCCTCGGAGCGGAACGGCATTGGGTCTTTGACGATAACGTTAACGGATTCTATCGCCTGTATAATAACCTGAAAGTCCCGGTATCCGATGGGACGATATTCAGGGCAATGGAAGACTTCTGCGACCGCTATATCAACGTCGCAATAGCCGGGCCCAACTACTTCATGTTTGCGTCGAGGAAACAGAAGATGCCTCCCTTTGTCCTGAATACGAGGATATACTCGATGCTCCTCATCAAGAACAATATCCCGTATCGCTGGCGGGGTCGATATAACGAGGATACTGACCTATCCCTTCGAGCCTTGAAGGACGGATGGGTGACGTGCCAATTCAATGCGTTCCTCGGGTATAAGATGCCGACACAGGTGATTAAGGGCGGGAATACGGAACAGTTTTACTCGAAGGAAGGAACCTTACCCAAGAGCCAAATGCAGGTAGCGATGCACCCCGACGTGTCGAAGGTAGTATGGAGATTCGGACGATGGCATCACCACGTCGATTATTCTCCGTTTAAGAACAACAAACTCGTCCTGAAGAAGGGGGTCGTAATCCCCGATGGTGTCGATAACTACGGGATGGAACTCAAGATGAACAGAGAGGAATGAGATGCCAGCGAAATCGAAGAAACTTGCCAAGATGTCAGTAACACTCCGAGATAAGAATGGAGAGCCAACGGAAGAGATAACGGCGTATGAACTGATTAAGCGGCTGTTCCGGATGGCCTGCACCCAGAAGGAGGTTGCTGCTGTCCTCGGAGTATCCGCCGATACTATCCAGCGTGACCCCGTAGCGATGGACATGATGGATGACGGGCTGAACTATGCCAAAGCATCTCTCCGCAGGGTCCAGTTTGAGGCTGCACAGAAAGGGAACGTCACGATGCAGATATGGCTCGGGAAACAACTGCTCGGTCAGAGAGATAACATGATGTTCGCAGGAGACCCGACAAAGCCGCTATTTAGCCCGAACTCCCTTATCATCAACATGGTTAGACGGAAAGAAGGAGGGGAACTGGTAAAGGAGAAAATCTATCAGGGAACCTCGGATAAAAAGAAACCGAGCCGGGCCAAGAAATGAGTTCAGCCTCTATCCCTCTCCCTTTTGCGAGGCAGAAAGAGATATTCGCATTTGACGCTTCAGGAGCCCTCTTACTGGACTTCCATGAGGGACAACGGCGGGTAATGGAGAGTGAAGCACGGTATATCTTCATGCTTGCGGGAACGCAGGGAGGGAAGACATCTCTTGGCCCGTGGTGGCTCTGGCAGGAGATATGTCTGACGTGTATCAAACCCGAATATCTCGACCCGTATAAGGGACGGTATAACGAGATGCCCCCGGAAGGCTGGATGGAGACTGGGGGAGATTTCCTTGCCGTCGCATCTTCGTATGAAATGTTCCAGATGAAGATGCTCCCTGAAATCCTCAAGGTCTTTGTCGATATTCTAGGGAAAGGCAGGTATTGGGCCGGCACCCGTGTCATCGAACTCCGTAACCCTATCACGGGCGAGTTCGGCGCGGAAACTTCGAGAGATACGGCGAATATGTGGGGCCGTATTATCCTTCGGTCTGCCCGAGCCGGGAAGGGAGCGAAAGGAGGGGCAAACGTCGGGGTTACTTCTCTTGAATCTGCGACGGCAAAGGCTGCATGGCTGGACGAGGTAGGGAACGACGATTACACTATAGCCACATGGGATTCTGTCAGGGCTCGGCTTTCTCTCGCTCGTGGACGGGTGCTCGGAACAACGACCCTCTATAACCACGGGTGGATGAAGAAGGAAATTTATGACCGATGGAGAGCGGGAAACCCCAACATCGAGGTCGTCCAGTTCGATTCCATCATGAACCCCAATTTCCCGGAGGAGGAATACTACGAGGCAAAGGAGACGATGCCCGACTGGAAGTTCAAGATGCGGTATCGGGGTCAGTATGACCGTCCGGCAGGAGCCATCTTCTCGGACTTCGATGATACGACGATGGTCATTCCCTATCAACCTGTCCCTGCGGGCGACCGGGTGATTGTCGGGGTGGACCCGGGCGGCACGAACTTCGCAAGCGTCTACGTCGCAATACAGCCGGGACTCGGGAGAGTCTACGTGTTCGAGGAACACCACGAAGGAGGACTCGTGACCGTCGAACATGCGGCGAACATCAAGATACGGGCCAAGAGTAATTATCGGAAGGTCAAAGTCGTCGGTGGAACGAAGTCAGAAGGGCAGTTCAGGAAAGATATGGGAACGGGAGGTGTTCACGTCTACGAACCCGCGATATTCAACGTCGAGCCCGGTATTGACCGTATCATTCGCCTGATGAAGATGAAACGCCTGTATATAGCCAACTCCTGCGTCGAACTCCTGACCCAGATACGGGAATATTCGAGGGAAGTTGACGCGCTCGGGGAGCCGATAGAGAAGACGATTCAGGACAAGAGCAAGTTCCACCTCGTCGATGCTTTGAGGTATGCGCTCTCGGTCGTGAACGTTCGGTCGGTCCTTCGGGCAGGGGATAACGTGCAGGAGCGCGAAGAACCGTCAGGGGTTCCGAGACTCACGATGCACGAACAGGAACAGAAACGAGATAAAGACGGGCCGGCGATAAGAGACATTCCCGAGGACGATGAGGGAGGTATCCCGTATCTCGCATAGGCCTATGAAAGTCTTATATGGGTCTGGGCAGCACTTTGGTATATCTTAAGGGGAGAATTTCAGATGGCAGTTCATTTTGGGGAGTTGGCGGCGGATATGCGGATAAAACACGCCGCAGTTACGCCGAAAGTAACGAAGGCCGCAGGAGGGAAAGCACCCGCCACGGTCTCGCAAGGCCAGCGATACGTCACGAATACGGGGTTCATGTTTGACTCCGAGGTATTCACGGCAGACAGTATCGAGAACTACAAGACGAAGAACCTGTTTGGCCGGGGTATCCAGAGAATGCAGAGGGCGATGTTGTTCCGCAAGCCCTATTCTGTCGAGATGATTAACCCGGACGGAAAGACGGACGAGGAACAGTCAAAGACGCTCAAGAAGATGCTGGACAGGCCGAAGGTCAACTTCTATACCCGCATGATGCAGTCGTTCGACGCTATTTCATGGTTTGGGATTGCGCCGTTCGAGCCGGTCTGCGACTGGAAGGACCATAAGGGCAACCCAACGCCGAACTCCTATAACATCAACGAACTGACCTACCTCCCCCCGCACACGTTCAAGACCCCGGGCCAGCCGAAAGGAACTATCCTGAATCAAGGGCATTTCCTCAAGGGTATTGTCCTTATAGAAGGTGAGACGACCCCCCAATACTGGCAGACTATCGGGAAAGGCACGGTGACGAAACAGATAACAAACTGTTACGCAATGACGGCTCCTGACTGCGAACTCGTTGCCGGTGACCCGACCTTTTACCCCTTATTCCCCTTCTTCGAGATGAGTAAGTTCCTCCTGAACGCCGCAATGCAGCAGGCCAACCGTATTGCCGGACCTATCATCATCGCAACCGTTCCCGACGATTCAGATGACGATAAAATTAAAGATACGAAGAAAATCCTGCGGAACTGGAATAAGAACACGACAGCGATTGCTCCTGAAGGCGTGACGTTCCAAGTATTCCCGTTCAAGGAAGGCACGACGTTATACGAGGCAATAAAAATCGTCAATATGCTGATGATTTCCTACGTCTCCCCAACGCAACTCCTGAACAACGGCAGCGAGAGCCAGAGGCTCGGGGGTAGCGATAACGCGCAGGCCGAGATGATTAACGATTATTCGGCGTCTGAACTTACGAAAGTAGAAAATATGTGGGAACAGTTCTTACGCCTGACATATATCGAGCCGAACGGGTTTGACGATGATTGGGGTGTGAAGATTACCATTCCCGCGCCTTCCATCGACAAGTCAGAGGTAAATCTCAACAAGGCAACGCTCGTCCTCGGGAGTAACAAGAGGGCAATCGTTCACCCGAACACCGTCAGGGAATGGCTCGATGAAGACGACGCTGACGAAAAGACCCTTGCAGAGAACAAGGCTGCATGGGACTCTCTCGGGGGAGACGCGGCCCTGCAAAGCCCGTTCGGACAATCCCCTGTAACCCAGATGACGAAGGAAACACCGTTGACCCAGAGTATGCGGAGGGTCCGGCAGACCAACTCCGTAGGGGAGAAAGACCTTGATGCGGGTCTTATCAAGTCCATCGACGGAATGAGCGAGAAAGTAATGGCTATCCTTAATTCCGTCGAACCGTGAGGGGTAAAGGATGAGTGAATGCGCCTGTTCATCCTGCCGGGAGTCTTCAGCCCTGAACTCCCTTGAACTCTTTTATCGGAGACCGGAACGAGTGGTGAGGCTGACAAACGCCACTCCCTCGAAAGTATCCCTGACGTTCGCAAACTACGGCTCATCTGACGATGCGGATAAACTCTATTACGAAATCCTGAATACAGACTGGAAAAACGACGAAGCAAGCCGCATCGCTCTCCGTGCCGCAAAGTCAGGAGAGGATTTAATCATTGCCCGTAACCCCGACGGAAAACTCCTCGGTCTTGCTGACGTAAAGTTCTATAATACCAACGTCTACCTCGACAATATCGCTACTACAGGGGAACGAGCCGGGACCGGAACCGAGATAATGCAGAATGTCGCGGGAATGGCGGCGAGAGAGGGAAAGACGATTATCACTCAATCGCTCCCATCGGCAGAGACGTTCTATCAGGGGCTTGGGTTCACATCACTCACGACACACCCTGAAGCGAACATGGTCCTCAACGTAGACGGGGTTAAACTCCTCGCAGAGACCCCGATAAATACCCTGAAGAAAGCCGTCGTTGATTCAGCAACCTCGAAACTATCTTCTGAAGCAGCAGCGTTCAAGGCCGAGTATCAGCAAGACCTCGTAGACGTAGCCACCAAGTCCTACATTCAGGGAGAGGTCGAAGGCTCGAACGTCCTTCAGAGCGTCACGGGGAAAGACAAGTATGCGATTGACTGGACCCTCGTTCAGAAGTCAGCCGTGGAATACGCCACCAACTACCGGTCCCTTCTGGTCAACGAGGGAAAGACCCTCATTAACGGCAAGAAGGTCGAATGGTCAGCCGGGACGCTTGACGAGGATGTGAGGGCGAATATCGCTGACCTCATCAAGCAGGCAATCATCGAGGGCAGGCCGGTTGGACGGATACAGGAGGGAGATACTGGGTATTACCCAAAAGGCTCTCTCGCTGCCGACCTCAACGATTACTTTACCTCGATGAAATCCCATGCGTCGATGGTGGCTCGAACGGAAACCATGCGCCACCGGAACGCCGGGCACGTCAACTCGTATTACGACCGAGGGATTGAACAGGTCATTGGTCGGTCCTTCGATTGCTGTGACCTCTGCGCTGAAGAGATTGAGGACCAGGTGTTCAATCTCGGAGAGGAGCCGGACCTTCCCCTTCACCCGAACTGTAAATGTATCTGGGAACCCGTGATACCGGGCTACGATGTGGCTGACGAGGTAACAAGCCCGGAGGACTTCGAGGATGGCGAAGAAATATCAGAGGAGAACGCCATTCTTCTCCACGGAGGAGCAGGAAGCGGGAATTTCATGCATGAGGGAAGACTGGGTGAGAGAGGGGGAAGCGTAGGGAACGGTGGACGGGCCGGAGCAACTTACCAGAAAGGCGCGAACGGAGAGAAGGGAACGTGGGTCACGGCAGACGGTTCCCCCGCGCCCGACTATGTAGCGAAACTCGCAAAGCCCGGCTGGACTAACGTCGAATACTCTGAAGACCCCGATGCGGATGAACTCGTAAGGGGTCAGGATACGAAGGGAAGAACCATTCGGATGTATAACGAGCGGTTCAACCAGATGAAACAAGACCAGAAATTCGAGAAGGTCAAGGAACTGGATAAGAAGTTCGACCAGATACGGGCAGAGAACGCGGATAACATGGCAAACCCCTTAAACGCAGAGAAAGCCGAATGTCTCTCTGTCGTAATGGCAACGGGAGTCCGGCCCGGCTCGACGATGGACACGAAAGCCGAGAAACAGGCGTATGGCGTAACGACGCTCGAAGGTAGGCACGTCTCTCTCGGTAAAGACGGGTCCGTCACCCTGAACTTCGTAGGGAAGGAAGGAAAAGACCTCTCTATCCCTGTCACGGACAAGGACGCAGCCCGTATTCTTTCGACCCGCGCTGCATCCGCAGGGGAGAACGGGCAACTGTTCCCTGAAACCTCGGCATCGTCTCTCCGTGACTATTCAAAGACCCTCGGGAAAGGGGATTTCAGGACGAAAGACTTCAGGACGGTTCTCGGAACGAGGATAGCGAAGGCCGAGATTGCGAAATACCCGAAACCTACGAGCAAGCGGGAGTATCAGAAGTTGGTCAAGGCGGTATCGACAAGGGTATCCGCGCAACTCGGGAATACCCCGACAATCGCAGCGAAATATTACATTGCTCCTGAAGTCTTCGAGGGGATGAAGCCATGAAGGAAGGACTGTTTGACGACGAGATTATCATTTACGGTGACCCCGAGGAGAAGCCCGTGGATTGGAGGAAAGACCTCGCAAAAGACCCGAAGGAAGAGATAGACGACCCGGAGGATGTCGGGGATGATGAGGCTGTCGTAAGGCTCCTCGGATTCGACCCTGAAAAAGCATGGAAAGATGACCAGAAGAACGAGGATGAGAAATGACAGGTGAGAAAACAGGCCACGAATGCGCGAAGCAGGAAGAGTTTATCAAACTCCTTACCGCTACGACAAAGATGCAGGGACAATCCGAGGAACAGGCGAAGTCGTTAACCCGGCTTGAATCTGCGATGGAAAGGATGGCAGAGAGCGTGACGACGATGAGCGAATCTATCATTAAAATGCAGGCGACGCAAGTCACCTCTGACGCATTCAATAAAAAATTTGAGGAGTTTGAGAAACGGTTCCGTGAAGAGAAAGAAGAGGCAATAAAAGCGAGTGAGAAAAGGGATGAGACTCTTCATCAGAGGATAAACGGCATCAGTAAGATGGTGGACCGGCACGACATTTACTTCGCGTTCCTCGGGATTATTATCCTTCTTCTCCTGAACAACGCTTTCAATATCATCGGGGCACTCAAGGCGGTGTTCTGAATATGGGCTGCTCAAAACCCGATTGGGTAATACTGCGCTTGAAGCCAAAACCCTCTTTGATACCCTCTGTTACTACGGGAAGAAATGGTTCTCAAAATACCTCGTTCTCGATACGGCAACGGGCGAAATCCTGAAGAAATGGGAGCGGTGAAAATGCAGGGGAGACCGTTGACGCAACGAGAGAAGGCATACACGAAGGCTCACTATGCCCGTAAATTCCCGTCAGAGATTGCGGCTGACCTGTCGAGGATGTATCCAGAAGATAACGATGGGAAGCGGGGAACCGTCTGTATCAAGAGGTATCGGAAGAAACTGGAAGCAGAACGTAAACAGACGTGACGCGAACAGAAACACATCATATCATCATTCTACAGCCTTTTTTATCAGCCATTAAGGAAAACCCGCGAATAGGGAAAAACACGAAATAAACGACCGTGGTGACCCTGCAATAGCGATGTTTTGCACTTTTTCAGAAACCAAAACCTGTTGAAAGTATTATAACTCTCGTTCACTGACAGAGTAATCATGCCGACAGCGGCAGTAAAGCCAACTAAAAGAATGACTCTCTTATCCAACGGAGGGATGGCAGTATCGGCAGATTTCAAGAACACTATCGTTCAGACACTCGATGCGACCATCCCAAAGCCGGATAAACCAGAGGAAGATGTGTATTATTCAAAGGAGGCGTTTCAGAAGGCGGTTGACGAGGGGATGATGGATAATACAAAGATTATCCTGACTGACGGGATTCATCCATTCAATTTTGAACTGTTCGAGAGAGACCCCGAAGAAGCGATGAGGCAAATCGGGGCTGAAGATGCGGGAGTCCTTCTAGATCCCCGTGTTGAACTCGAAGGACAGCCGAGACTGATGGGTAATTTCCACCTTACGAATCCGAAAGCAGTTGACCTCTGGAAAGCAGGGAACCTCTCGCTCTCTACGGGGTTAAACTGCCTGACAACTCCGAACGGTGAGGTGAAAGGACGTGACGACATCTCTGAAATTACGGACTTTAATCACATCATAGTCTTCCCCCGTGACAAGGCAAATCCACGGGATAAGGGAACGTTCATTCTGAACTCCGAGCCGGTAGGTGAAGATGTGACGGATGAGAACAACAAGGCAAAGGCGGCACTCATAGCCCTCTGGAACACGATGTTCCCGAAGGAGAGCCCCCCGGCAGAACCGGAGAAGAAGGTTGCCGCAGGAAACAGCGAGGAACAAAGTATGGTAAGCGAAAAAGAACTTCAGGACGCGAGGGACGCAGCAAAGGCGCTGGAACTCAAGAACTCTGACCTTGAAAAGACCGTCAAGGAACAGGGCCAGAAACTTGAAACTCTCGGGAAGCAGGTGGAAACCCTGACAGCAACGAACTCCGAATACAAGAATGCCGAGGACAAGCGGAAGCAGGCCGAGAGAGATGCGACATGGCTTGAACTCAAGAACTCTCTCCCGAAAGGTCTGACCGCAACCCCGGCAGATGAGAAAGCCCTTCGTGACGAGGCAGAGGGCGACCCGCTCGCGTTCAGTAAGCGTCTCACCGCTCTGAAGATTCAGAACTCCACCCAGAAGCAGGGTTCCGGGACCGGAGGGAACGATGAGGGCGACGGCAAGGACTACGCATCCATCAGTGACAGGTTCCGCCGTGCAACCGGCCAGTCAGTCGAGGTGAAGAAGTAATGGCAGCAAGTCAAATCGCAGGCGAAATCGGGGGAGGGATACAGATTACGTGTATCCTCGAACAAGGAGACCCGACAGTATCTGCAAACGCAATAAACTCGGGAGGGAGAACCTCTGCCGAGAAGGTAATGACATTCGCGACTCCTCTTCAGCGAGGCGATGCCGTTGCCCTGTATACCGGGGCCGAAGCAACTTACGCCGCAACCGGCGGTCTGCCCGTTGTCAAGCGTCCTGACGCGAGCAACGCACTCATTATCGGGACCATCGTATCAACCCCAAAACTTCAGGTAATGCCTGCAACTTCGGCGGCAGCGAACTCGGTCTCGAACCGTATCACCGGCAAGTATTACCAGGTGGCAACCGTCGAACTCTGGGGAGGTATCACTTCAATCAGGAAGTGCACTATCACGACCCAAGACCAGTCAATCGTTGCCCCGGGTGACACCGCTACCCTTGTCGTCAAGATTTCGACGTCAGTTGCAGCCGGTAAGATGTGCCTGACTGATGTAACTACGGGCGGGGCCGGTCTTATGGCACTCACCTACGTCGCAAAGGCAGCAGCAGCAACCACGAGTATCCTTGTAGGTGTTATCGGGCCGGTGAAGGCATCGAGCGATTAAGGAGGACAAAAACATGGTTCAGATTTCACAACCCAATGAAGATTTCCTCAACCGGGACTTCGTAATTCCGACCGTCTTCGAGATAATGAACCCCTATCTGGTGTTCATGGACATCTTGCCGAGGGTCAAGACCAACTCGCAGGTCGTCCGATACAAGCAGGAGACCGTCAGCCAGTCTACTGACCCCAAGAAGGAAACTCCCCGTGTCCGGACCGCATCCAGTAAGTTCGCATACGTGGACATCACCAACTTCGAGCAGAAGAGCGCAATCCTCGATTCACAGGGGTTCGCTATCCGCATTGACGAGAGCGCAATCCAGTTCGAGGAAGGTATCGACGAAATCAACCGTGCCTACAAGGCCATCGGCTACTGGCTCCGGGAATACCTCAACACCACCATTTCAACAACCCCCACGGCCACAA
>Ga0074198_1000364_pt1 | contig 51734 bp, 52 predicted proteins | sample EPASupsiteSAE323_FD_64527 | JGI IMG/M metagenome (GOLD analysis project Ga0074198, IMG submission 64527) | Bioremediated contaminated groundwater from EPA Superfund site, New Mexico - Sample SAE3-23 | ecosystem: Environmental > Aquatic > Deep subsurface > Groundwater > Contaminated ... | reverse complement strand
TTCGATTCTTTCAGACCTTATCTGTTGTCACGTCTATACAAATCTTTGAATCTTGGGAGCACCTGTTAGCCTTTATGAGTGACGTGTTTGCAAGGGACAAAATCTAAAATGAGAATTGCTGTTTCTTAATCCACAAACATTGCCCTCCTCTACGATACAGACTATAAATAAAGTAGAAGAAGTTTATAAGGTTTTTATGGTATTGGCGCGCGCGGCATCTTGGTTTATTCAAAAAGGGTATTTGCAAGGTGTATTTTGGGCCATCATGATCAATGTGTTCAGCGCTTCAAACGACGTCATTATGCGTTTAACTGGACTTGAAATGCACTGGATTCAGGTTTTGTTTTTTCGCTACTTATTCGGTATGCTGCTGGTTCTACCTTTTATGGTGAAAGACACCAGTTTATTCAAAACAACGCAGATTTCCGGACATGTCTTTCGTGCCATCATTGGCACGATTGGCATAGGCGCCTGCTGTTACTCCGTTATCAACATGCCTTTTTCTGCTAATGAAACGATTATGTTCACTCAACCCTTCATCTTCCTGATTTTGGCTTATTTTATTTTGAAGGAACATGTCACTAAACACCGCTGGATTGCTACTCTGATCGGATTTATTGGATTATTGATTGTTATGCGCCCTGGCACAGAAATGTTTCGCTGGACAGCCATGACACCCCTTCTTGCTGCAGCTTCATTCGCTTTACTTGATATGTTTGCAACGAAAATGATCAGGGCAGATCGGGACATCACTTTGATGTTTTACTTTGCCATTGGAACCATGATTTGCACTCTTGTCCCTCTATTTTTTGTGTGGCAAACACCCACAATTAAGCAGCTTTTATGGCTTGCCTGTTTGGGATTAGGCGGTAATCTTATCCAAGTCTGTATATATCGCGCGTTTTCGGCAACAGAAGCATCCGGTCTAATGCCATTTCGTTACGTGTCGCTACTAACGGCATCATTAGCAGAATTCATGTTCTTCGGGGTTATCCCAACATCAAATGTACTGGTCGGTGCTATCGTCATCATCGCTGCCGCCATATACATCGCGACGTATGAGAAGTGTCAGGAAGTTTAATGCAACCAACCAATAATTCCTAACCCCAATAAACAGGCCAAGATTACAGAAACGATGAACATCACAAAATATGTTCTGAAATGATTTGCAAACTTAGCGCCAAAAGTCTTAACGGCGTAAGCCAGCAGAAAAAAACGAGAACTTCTCGCGATCAACGCGGCAAAGATGAAAGTACTGAATTTTAAATGTGTCATCCCTGCGCATAAAGAAACAACCTTAAAGGGAATCGGCATTAACCCCTTCAGACTAATAATCCAAAATCCCCATTTTTGAATATCGGCTTGAAACTGGGCAAAAACATCTTGAAACCCGTAAAATTCCAATAATCTTTCACCAATTAGATGGAAAAACACAGAACCAATATAATAACCAATAACTCCTCCAATAAGTGAGGCAATGGTTGTCACCAACGCTATTCGAAACGCTTTGTGAGGCAAAGCTAATACCATCGGCACCAAAAGAATGTCTGGCGGAATAGGAAAAATAAAACTTTCCAAACAAGACACAGTAAATAGTAACCATAAGGCATTGGGACGTTGTACACGATCTAACAACCAATCATGTATACGATGGGATAAAGTCAGTTTTTGATTTTGTATCATTGTTCCCACGATCACCGCATACTACTTAATAACAAGCGTCCAAATTGTACGATGTAGTTAAAACAACTAAACAAAGACAAAACGGCAGCAACCCATAAAAATCCCGCACCTACGACGTAAATGCGAGGAATAAAGAAGGAAAAGAGCACAAAAATAATACCTACCATTTGGCTCACTGTTTTCACTTTCCCCCAATAATCAGTTTTGAGTTCTATGGAAAATTTTGCGGATAATTCACGGATACCTGATAACAAAATATCACGGCCCACCATGATAACGGTGGCAATACTGTCGAGTGGTTTCAACAAGCCTACAAAGCTGAGTGTTAATAGGACTAAGACGATTAAAAATTTGTCAGCAGTGTGATCTAGAACGGCCCCTAAGCGTGTGACGCCAAACAAGCGTGCAATGCGTCCATCCAGATAGTCCGTAAAACAGGCAAATAAAAATAAGGCGATGGCAATTGTCATGGCCGTGGATTGTTTTATGCACAGCAAAATGGCTACGACAGGTGCCAAGACAAAACGCGTCATACTAATCAGGTCTGCCAGCGTTCCATGAATCATTTGTCGTTGAAAAATTGCCAAATTATTTTCGCCAATGTTGGACTGATCCCCTTAACCAATTGTAAATCATCTGTACTTGCTGAAGCCAGCGATTTTACACTCCCAAAATGCTGAATTAGCTTTTTTTTACGCCCAGATCCAATTCCAGGAATATCGTCAAGACGCGAAACATCAGCGACATCCCTTTTTTTCTTGTGTGTTGTAATCGCAAAACGATGCGCTTCATCTCTTAATCGTTGCAAAAAATAACGAATAGGAGATTGATCTTCTAAAACCATCTCTGTATCATCATTGACATAAAAACGCTCATGCCCATCATTGCGCTTTTCACCCTTAGCAATACCTACAACTGTTATTTTCAAATCCAATTCATTCAGAATTTTCTGAACAGCACTAATCTGCCCCTTCCCTCCATCAACTAAAATCACTTCCGGATAGGGCCATTCTTGATGCTGCAAGCGACGGCATAACACTTGTCGCATCATGGCATAGTCGTCTCCTTTTTCAATGTCTCTGATTTGAAACTTGCGATACAACGTTTTCATGAATCCCGTTGGTGTCGCAACAACCATAACTCCGTAAGCATGCACCCCCTGAGTATGGCTGTTGTCGTAACATTCAATTCTGTTTACTGTGCAAGCTAGCTGTTGTGATAAAGATTGAAAAATATACTCTACCTTTTCTTCCGTTCGGCCTATATGTTTTTGCACAAGTTTCATAAGCTGATGGCTGCCATCAACAATTTGTAAATTGATTTCCTGAGTTTTTGATTGAAGATACTGCTTGATCAAATCAGTATCAGAAGGAATTTGATTGGCAATAATTTTTTGTGGAATGGGGTACCTTTCATAGAACTGAAGCAGAAAAGCGGCCATTCCTTCGGCCAAATCAGAAAATTCAGAATGGTCCAGTTGAATGGATTGATGCCCCAAATCTCTGCCATAGCGAACAAGCAAAATTTCGACAAATAATTTGTCATGATCCTTGTGAATATAAAGCAAATCAGCTTCTTCAACATTTAAAGATTGTTTTGTTTTGAGGTGGGCGAGCAATTGAAGTTTGTCTCGATAAATGGCTGCCTTTTCGAATTCAAGGGAAGAACTGTAGATTGTCATTTTATGTGTTAAATATTCTTGAACATCGGCTGTTTTTCCTTCTAGGAACTTTTTCGCATGTTGAACAGAGGTGGTGTATTCCTTGGCATCAATTAATCCTACGCAGGGAGCAGAACAGCGTTTAATAAAATATTGTAAACAGGGACGTGTGCGATTGTTAAATTCATGATCAGTGCAGTTGCGAATACGAAAAATTTTCTGTAAGTACCCTAGCGTCATATCTGCCACCATCCTAAAAGGGTAAGGACCGAAATAATATGCATCTTCAGATCGAACCCCACGAAATTTTTTGAGACAAGGGAAAGGGTGTGATTTTGAAATTTGCAGATAAGCATAACTTTTGTCATCGCGCATCAAGATGTTGAAAGGAGGGCGAAGGGATTTAATAAGATTGCACTCTAAAATCAAAGCTTCCATTTCGTTTTTGGTGACAATATGTTCAACCTGGCGAATCTGAGAAACCATTCGTCTCATGCGTTGAGAAAGGTTGTTGATTTGAGTGTATTGATTCAGACGATTAGCTAAGTTCTTTGCTTTTCCCACATATAAAACGTCTCCTTTTTCATTCAGCATTTTATAGATGCCAGAATTCTTAGGAACGTGCTTTAAGGCTGTTTTTAATGTTTGAACGCCAGAATCAATGAGCTGCACAGCCACCCCTCGTCATTCTCACGCACGCGAGAATCCACTTACTAATAATAATTTCAGAAGTTTTTATTTTCGTAAGGATGAACCACAGCATTGCCGTTTGTTTTCAAACACCCTACGCGAGTATACTCTATTGCAAAGGAAGCGCAAGAGATGTCTGACAAGAGGAAAGACGCAGATAATATGTGTTCTCATTCCTAAGAATTTGTTGTTTTGCTGAACTCAAGAATGCAAGTAAGCAATGAACGCATTACGTCTGTTGAGTCCAAGGCTTGTTGGATGGAAATTTCGCTTTCTGAAGCACCAGCAAGCTCAGAACCAAATCGAGTGTTTACTTTGCTAATCATCTGTATTAATCCCACAGTAACGCTTTGTTTTGCTAATTGGAGCTGTTCTTGTATCTCAGGGTGACCATTTGCTAGTTGTACATATCTTTTAAAATTGTCTAATAAACAAAGGCACATTCCTTTAATCTGTTCTGGGGTTTCTTGACTAATTTCGTCAATAAGATGGGTAACTTCTTTATAATTTTTTATCAAGAACGTTAATTTGGCATTTTGTTTGTCTACACCCGTTTCAGGGGCTTCAAAGAGAACATTGATCATTCTTTCTCGCTCAAATTTGTCCACTGATTCTTTGAGTCCTTTTTCCTGAGGAAGTTGGGTATCTTTTTTTGAAAGAATTTCTCGTAAAACCCGTGCCATAATATCTGTTTCTGCAGGGTTAGAGCGATCTCTTAAAAACCAAAATTTTCATCCCCTGAGGGCACACTGCCTTACCGAAAAGATTGCTTTTTTTGCGATTTCAGGATCGTTTGGATGCGCATCATAAGAAAGAAAGTCATTCTTCACTGCTGCTCGTACTCTTTGTTCAATCTGTTCTGGAGTTTCGATCGTCCCTGGAGTTGCTATACTCGCTTGTGAATCGGTTGCGCAAGCCAAACCAGGCAAAAAAGGTACTGTTAATAATGCAAATTTAATCAAGTTGCGGTTGGACATAATTATACTCCTTAATAAACGAGGTTAACTAATACCATCAAATGGTAGTGATAACATATAAGATGTGCAAGTTAATTATGAGTTAAAAAACAAGAGATAAAATCAAAATAGAATACGAATTTGGCCAGACCAAGTTGATGCCCCTCTTGCTCATTAACGCAAAACAACGGCACAATAATTGCGTATGTTTGTAGGTGGACGATTCGTACACGCATTATTTTTCTGTAATTTTTTGTGGAATATGGTACCTTTCATAAAACTGAAGAAGAAAAACGGCCATTCCTTCGGCCAAATCAGAAAATTCAGAATAATCCAGTTGAATGGGTTAGCATCATATCTGCCACCATCCCAAAAGGGTAAGAACCAAAATAATATGCATATTCAGATCGAACACCACGAAATTTCTTGAGACAAGAAAAAGGGTGTTGATATGAATATATTGATTGAGGCGATTAGTTAAGTTTTTTGCTTTTCCCACATACAAGACATCTCTTTTTTCATAATGTTTGAACACCAGAATCAATGAGCTACACAATTGCTCCTAATCATCTTAAACATGATCTCTGATGGGGAACAGCATAGTATCGCACCACCGATACCCCCACGTTTCAATAGATCCCCGATCATACTCCGCTTGCCGAGGATGACGACCATTTATTCTTCAAACTCTTCTGTGTTCATACCATACGGTTGGACAGGTTGGCGAACAAATGGCTTCGCCGATGGAACCAAATCCCCTCCACGGGATGCCAATTGCACAAGAGAAGCTGACCTGCGATCGAACAAAGAGGTTGCTCCTTCTTCTTCGAAGTTCGCATGTGCAGCGTAAGGAGTAATCAATTCAGAACGCAACGCCTTGTTATAAGGTTTCGGTTTTGCTGGCACTTGCTGTTGCTGATTAGCCAATGTAACAGCATGCAGGTCCAAATCATTGTTGCGATTTTCGGTATGAATGATGTATTTTTTATTGAAAACTGTGTACAGATAGTCTTGGTTACGACGCACCGCTTCTGCAAAAAAGTAGCGCAGCTGCAATTGTTCCCCATTATAAAAAATGGTGTATTGCCGTTTATAAATGTTGGCTAGCAATAAGTACAAAGGAATATATTGCCCACGCAAAATATCCCCATAGCTTTTGACCACGCGGTTGCCCGGTTGATCCAACAAGACGTTCTTGGCACTAATTTTACTGTTGATGGTAATAAATGTCTTATGCATCCCCCCGTTATTGTCCTTCAACGCGTACGTATCCAGGAATCTAAACATAGGAATGTGAGCCGCCAGCGAGTGCAACGTTTCTTCTTCTAGCTCGCGCGCCGCCGTCCTAACTAAAGATTTTTGATCGTGCACTTCTTGTCCGCCGCCAAAAATCCCCCAGTTTTTATTTTTTTCTTGAATCAGATACACCATCGGGGTGTCGTAGTAATTATTGATCAACATCACGTGGGCTGTGTGTTTAACGCGTCCTATCATTGTTCGTTTATATCGCCCTATCATACTCTATAGTATACCACTTTAAGATGGTAGGATATTCGCATTAAACCGGTTTGGAAATTTTCAATTTTATTGATTATTTTGCATCCTATTTTTCATCCATTCTTGTCTGTGCATTTTTCTTATTTTTACTTCCTTATCCTTATTTTGAATGGCCGTTCCGTACTCTTCTAGTTTTGTGCTTAATGCTGCATCTGCTGCTTCTGCGGCAGTAATGTGTTGCTGCAGACCTTGCAAAGACGCCAGGTCTGTTCCCGGCTTTCCGTGTGTCCTTTTTTTGTAATTTCCTATTTCACCAGCCACTACAACTCCCGCATTGTCAATCTCTTTTTCTGATTCTGAGATTTTTCGTTCAGTTTTTGCTAAATTATTCTTAAAGTATTCCTCTGATGCGTGTTCCATTTTATTCACAGCTTTCTCTGCCGACTCAAAAGCATCCATGGCACTTCTATGTGCTTGAATTGCACGTTTTAACTCCGGTCCCTGTTTATCGAAAAGACTGCGCTTCCCCAATTCGGCGTGAGGATCAAATGCTGTTTGGTCTCCTGTAGCCATTCCAAAACTCGTTAACAATAATAACGTAATCATGATTTTAAACTCCTTACTTTAAAAGGTTGACTTTACACAACTACATAAGATGGACCGGTTAATATTTGATTAATCTACTGGACAAGTTTTGATATTTTCTGAATTTAGGAGGTCTGTTGTGGTGGTGTAAATCCTTACACTCCAAGAGATCGAGTGAAAACAAAATAATTCTTTCAAAACACAAAAAATAGGGCTGAATATGACGAAACAGGAAGATAAGTACGTGATTAATGCCAGATTTAATAATACAAACAGTTTTATAACCATGTTTTTTGATAACAATCGGATGAATTTCTGCCCTCAAAAAAAAGATGTCCTTTTTTACGATCGGAACACAGAACAAAATCAAAATGACCAAGCTCAATGCTTGCATGTTGGTTGTGCGTTCTTTGAAAAGCGCTATCAATGGTAATTATCGTTGAAAGATACTATGCCCTAATATCAAAAAACTGTTTCAAAAATGAACAAGAAATATTTGATTTAAAAACCCACGTGTTTTTAAGAATTTTATCCAGCTTCGTGAACGATTACATCTATTTGCAAATTTGAGTATATTTGGGTAAAATCGGGTATATTCAGGTATAAATATGGGTATGCGCTGTGCTCTTTCCTTCACAAATCGCTGTTACGCAAGAAATACTTGTTTTAATTTCTGAGATTGATCAATTCAAAGGTGAATGGAAATTATTGGGCACTCTTATGCCCGAAAGTCTTAAAGCTCTTAAGAAAATTGCGACCATTGAAAGTATTGGTTCTTCTACACGTATCGAGGGATCTCAATTAACAGATCGCGAGGTTGAGAAGATCTTATTAAATTTAAAAATGAACACTTTTGCTTCAAGAGATGAACAAGAAGTAGCCGGGTATGCGTGTGTATGTGAAGAAATTTGCCAGGGATTTGAATCAATTGTGCTTTCTGAAAATATTATCAAACAGCTGCACGGATGGTTACTAAAATTTTCTGACAAAGATGAAAGACACAGGGGAGAGTATAAAAAAATATCCAATAATGTTGAAGCCTTTGATGAATCAGGGAAGAGTCTTGGCGTTATTTTTGAAACAGCTTCTCCTTTTGAAACACCAATGAAAATGGAAGAATTGGTTATGTGGACACGAGAACAACTCTCTTTAAAAGAGTTTCATCCTTTATTAGTTATTGGTGTTTTTGTTGTTATGTTTTTGGCTATTCATCCCTTTCAAGATGGTAATGGTCGACTTTCAAGATTGCTGACAACTTTATTGTTACTGAAATCAGGCTATCTTTATGTGCCCTACAGTTCTTTAGAAAGTATTATTGAAAACAGTAAGGAAAGTTATTATTTGGCTTTGCGAAGGACTCAAAAATCTTCACAAGAAAACAAACCAGATTTTATGCCTTGGCTTGTGTTTTTCTTGCGTGCTTTGCAGAAACAAAAAATGCATTTGCAAAACAAAATAGAATGTGAAAATAAAATCTATTTGGATTTGTCAGAATTGGCCGGTCAAATTATTCAATTAATTTATGAACGTGGGCGGGTAACGATTAGTCATATCGAAGTTTTCACAAAAGCGAATCGCAACACAATCAAAAAACATTTGGCCGAACTTGTGGCGACAAATCGTATTGTTAAACATGGGAAAGGAAAATCCACTTGGTATACCATGATTTGACAAGGCTGATCCATTTCGTCATGATGAGATCATAATGGTTTGTCTGGTTGCCAATGCGTATTGATGCTTAATTGTTGAGTTGTTTTAACCCATAAATTAGGTATAAATATGAGCCACGGTCCCATTTTTCTAAACAATATCAGCGTTGTTTCTCCTGCTAAAACCTGTTTCGAAGATTTTTCAACCACCATCTATGCGGGTAATCGTATCGCCTTAATAGGGCGAAATGGTACCGGAAAAACATCTTTGTTGAAGATATTGGCTGACAGATCCGATGTGTCTTCAGTTTTTGTCCCTCAACTTATAGACGGGAATACATTAAGTGGAGGGCAGCGGTTTAATACGGCTTTATCTGAAGCTTTAGCTAAACATCCAGATCTGTTGCTATTAGATGAACCAACCAATCATTTGGATCGTCATAATCGTCAATCGTTGATGCGTATGCTCCGAAATTTTGAAGGGACTTTAGTTATTGCTTCTCATGATGTCGAATTGCTTCGGACGTGCGTGGATACTTTTTGGCATTTTGATCAGGGGAAAATTCATATTTTCAAAGGTCAATACGATGATTACAAAAAGGATGTTCAGCAGAAAAGAAAATCAATTGAGGAAGCATTAGCAAGACTGGACCGTCAAAGAAAAGATACGCATCAAGCGCTGATGAAAGAACAAGAGCGGGCATCAAAAAGCAAAGCACATGGAGAAAAGAAATATGCTGATGATAAACTGACCCTTCGGTCTGCTCAAGCAAGAGGACAGCTAACTTCTAATAAATATCAAAAAAGAATTGGACAAACGAAGGAAACGCTGACAGATCAGTTAGCAGAATTGCGTTTGCCTGAAGTGATTTTGCCTCGATTTGCTTTGTCCGCAGAAGATGTTGGAGAAAAAACGATTGTTGAGATAAGTAATGGATCGTGTGGATACAATAAAACATCAATTTTGAAAAATATTTCATTAATAATGAGTACTATTAATAGATTAGCGGTTGTAGGATCTAATGGTTCTGGAAAATCGACGTTGGTTAAAGCTTTGCGGGGTGATCCTGAAGTTTGGCTCTGGATTTTGGGTTGTTCCCAAATCTGAGGACATTGGTTATTTAGACCAGCATTACGCCGATTTAAAGGGGGAAACAGTTTTAGATTGCATATCTAATCGCGTTCCCAGTTGGTCTCATAGTGATATTCGAAAGCATCTAAACGATTTTTTATTTCGTAAAAATAAAGAAGTTTACGCAAAAATTAGCACATTATCAGGGGGAGAAAAAGCACGACTTTCTTTGGCATTGATTGCTGCCAAAACACCACGACTTCTTATTTTGGATGAAGTGACAAATAATTTGGATATCGAAACAAGAGATCATGTTTTGCAGATTCTAAAAACATATCCGGGGGCGTTGATTATTATTTCTCATGATCAAGATTTTTTGGATGAACTTGACTGTGTTGTCTACGATACAGACAAGATCCATCAAATTGAAAATTAATGCTGCCTTGTGAAAAACATACCCAACTAAAATAAAAAGCCATCAGATTATAGTATTTATTTCAGCTCCAATTAGGCGCAACAAGGCAGAAGAAAAATAGAAAATTGCCCCAAGAATGCATTATTAATGAACATGTTATTGGCAGAATTAAACGTTTTAAGATTGTGTCTGATCACTATAGAAATAGAAGAAAACGTTCGGTTACGCTTCAATCTCATCTGTGCAATCTGTAACTTGGAGTCGTTTCAATGAGTTTCAAAAGAAGTCTAATTTTTTATCAACAATCTGAACTTCGGCACAAATGAACAAAAAAACATATGCTTTGTAATTTATAGATTCCAACTATTTAGGTTTTATCAGAGAACGAGTTTGTGCAAAATTACCCCACAATTACTTTTGCCCTAACGCATCAGCGAATGGTGAAAAATTATGATACACATAATCATCCATAATGGGAAAAACGATTTTCAAATGTGGATATTTCTCCCACAACTTAGCCTTTAAAAGAGCATCATAATAGAATCCAGCAACAGATGCTGCAGGATTTCCAAATATTCCACATCCGTGTGCTCCCAAAAAAACCGTCAAAGGAGTATTTCCCTCAGATTCTAATACTGTTTCAATTGCTGTAATGACAGAATCAACATGGACAGGCCAGGATGGGCGTTGTGCTGCATTTGAAGGCGCTGCATTTCCAAGAACATAGGATGGATACGAAGGCTTTTGAATTACATTTTTGGGCATGCGCACCACCACCGTCTCAGAAGGAGCTAATCCTCTCAACTGTCGAGACTCCATAACAGCTTGATACGCTAATTCTAAATTTCCTTTCGTTTTTCCTGGCTCCGTTGTGGTAACACCAAACAAAGCATGTACAGCAGGATCTTGGCCACTACCCAGACCTAAAGAAGAATTTACAAAATGCAAAACAACCGTCGTTGTGTTTGCCTTTTTCATTGCATCAGCAATTTCTTCTTGAGTTACTAAAACATGTTGTCGCAATTCCTTTTTTTGATCTTCTGTTAACTGAGGTGCCGTTGATGCTACTGGCAAAGTTCTACCCTGAATCACACAATCTTTCCACGACGATTGAAACTGAATACCAGGTACGGTGGATTTGGGAAATTTTTCATTATACAAATCATGAAAATATTTCAGACTATCAGCTACATTGTTCGAAAAATTTCCTGCCAACAACGTAATTTGTTTCGTTCCATCAGATAACAAGGTTTTATATAAAATCCCATCTGTTACTTTAGCTGTTTCTTCAACCTTCCACCCTGGAACAGAACCCATAAATTTTTCCCAAACCACTGTTGCAGTGTTTCGCACAACATCAATATACTTTCTTGCCAATACATCTGTTGGACCAACGCCAACGGCCGGAGGCGGACCAGGATCAACAACAACAGTTCCCCAGATCAGAAAATTTAAAAACAACATAATCATAAAACTTCACTTCTTATCCTTACAAGTACATAATACATTTTTTTTAAAATCTGATTAATAAATAGAATCAATACGCAAGTTTCGACGTTATTTCAGCTCAAGAACGTGGGCTATTGTCAGCAACTCTATAGACTTTGTTTTGATTTTATGATCGGCGCATATAATCGATTCAAATCCCAACTTTTCGGCCTCTTTTAGTCGCAACTCGAGCATTCTAACTGGACGCACCTGCCCCGACAATGCAATTTCACCACAGTAGACCGTATTTGAAGACAAGGGTTGATTTTTCAAGGATGAGATCAATGCCGCAACAATCGCCAGATCCGCCGCTGTATCCTTAAGCGTCAATCCTCCCGCAATATTCATATAAATATCTTTATCTCCTAACGGTAGCTTACACCGTGAAATCAGCACCGCTGTCAGCATGCTGAGACGATTATTATCATACCCAATACTGACTCGTCGCGGAGATGCCAAAAAACTAGGCGAAATCAATGTCTGAATCTCACACAAAATAGGACGCGTACCCTCCATGCTGACTGCAATGGCCGTACCACTAACAGGCGTTTTGTCGTGCGACAAAAAAATAGAAGAAGGATTCGTTATTTCAATAAGTCCTTCTTGTCGCATTTCGAAAACACCAATTTCGTTTGTTGTGCCAAAACGATTTTTGATGGTACGCAAAATTCGATAATCTAACGACCCGTCCCCATCAAAATACAAAACCGTATCAACCATGTGTTCTAGTAGTTTTGGCCCAGCAAACACACCGTCTTTTGTCACATGACCAATCAAAATCATCACATAATTATGTCGTTTAGCCGAATCAATTAAGGTTTGGCTGGCAGCTCTAACCTGTGAAACCGTCCCCGGAGCCGCATCGACGTCGGGGTGTGACATCGTCTGAATTGAATCAACAATAACCACACCCAAGTTCGGCGTCTGTTCTAAAGCCGATGTCAACTGTGTCACATTTGTACATGTACTCAATACACATCTGTGCTGATCTACTTGAAGCCGGCTTGCCCGCATTTTGATCTGAGCCAACCCCTCTTCTCCAGAAACGTAAATACATTGCTGTTTTTGAGACAATCTGGCCAAAATCTGTAACATCAAGGTCGATTTGCCAATACCAGGATGTCCCCCCAATAAAATCACGGAACCAGGAACCAACCCACCACCCGTAACTCGATCAAACTCACTAATTCCCGTCAGCAATCGTTGGTAATGCTGATCTTCAACATCTTTGAGCTGTGTAAAAATATCCCCGGGTTTTATTTTTTGTCTTTTAGATGTAGAAACTTCTTGTGTAATCGTATTCCATTCCTGGCATCCTTCACACTTTCCATTCCATTTATTGTAAATGGCGCCACACGAATTACATGTGAACATGCTGTCTTTTGTCCACAAAAAAATGAGAAAAAACCAGCAAAAAAATTCCCACTATAATGAAGCTATCCGCCACATTGAATGGCCAAGGATAGTGGAACGGCCCCAGATGAAAATCAAGAAAATCGACAACATAACCAAAACGCAAACGATCGATTAGATTCCCAAATGCCCCACCCAAAATAAAACTGTACGCTGTTTTCTCAAGATGAACGTTTGTTCTAAAAAACTCCCAAAAAACATACAATACGATCAAAATAGATATTGTCCAAACAACACAGGGACAAATATTGGGAAAAATACCAAATGTTATACCAGGATTGGGTGCAATCACAAAATTCAAAAACGGTAAAATCCTACAAGGTGCTTGCACAACTGCCCAATACTTCACCAGCTGATCAAAGGCAACAATTGCAGCAATACCAACTATTTTGAGCATTGTTCAAGCCATGCCTGTATCTTTTCTTTCGTATTAAATCCAACAAGCCGACCTTTTTCTTCCCCTTTATTCATAAAAACAAGGCAAGGGATAGACATAACGCGAAACTGCCCTGCAATATCACCGCACGTGTCAGTATTCATTTTGAAAAAATGTATATTCTTATTTGCTTCTGCAACTTCCTTCAAAACGGGCATCAACATTTTGCAAGGACCACACCATTCTGCCCAAAAATCAATAACGACTAGTTTTGTAGAGTTCTTTACCTTTTCATTAAAATCAGCGGCTGATATCTCTTTCATAACGTTTCAAAAAACTGCTCCATGATCTGATTATCGGCCATACCTATTTCATTTGCAAAGCATGTTTTTCGAATCTTAATGGTTATATAATGAGAGGAAAAGAGAAATAAAAATACTTCGGTGGCCGGACACTCTAAGTTTAAAAACATCATGTACCGTAAGGGCGCGCAGGACACAAAACGAGCAAAGATCTTTGCCCGCGTGAGTCGTGAAATAACAGTTGCTATTGGTGCTGGAGGAAATACGGATCCTCATAAAAATCCACGATTGCGATCAGCCCTTTCCTTAGCTCGATTACACAATATGCCCAAAGACAACATTAAAAAAGCGATCGATAAAGCCTTGGGGGGAGATACGGTGGACAATATGGACGAAGTTGTTTACGAAGGCTATGGTCCTGGAGGAACGGCCATTATCGTAGAAACACTTACAGACAACCGAAACAGAACCGCCTCCGAAGTGCGTACACCATTCACAAAATTTGGTGGAAATCTAGGCGAAACAGGCAGCGTTTCTTACTTATTTGATCATGTTGGATTTGTCATTTACTCCAAAAAACAAGTATCATTCGATGATGCTTTTGAATTTGGCGCTGACCATAGCGCTGATGACATTCTTGATGAAGACACACATACTCGTTTGGTTACAGCCATAGAAAACTTTGCCACCTTGCGTGATGCTTGCATGGAACATTTTGGTGATCCGGAAGATCAGGGATTAGTGTGGCTCCCCAAAACAACCGTTGAAATTCCCACTGACAAACAAGAACAATTCGATAAACTTATTGCAAGACTTGAAGATATCGATGATGTTCAAGATGTTTATTCTAACGCTATGACAAGCACTGATGATTCAGAAACCTAGAAAACGATCCTCTTTCGACACACGCTTTATCATTTGGTCTGTTTTTGCCATTAGTATTTATCACTACGGAGTAAAATTCATTTTGGTTGATACACAGTATGTGTTGCGCACCCCTTATGTGGCAGCATCTAGTATTATATCTTACATGACCAATTTTTTATTAAAACAGCCCCATCAAATGACATGCCCTATAGCGAAAAATTCAGAATTACACAATCATTTGCCCAGTTCATCCGTGCCAGTCTTACAATACTTTGACACCGGTCATGCCCGTACAATTTTCATTCCCAAACATACTTTCAACATCGGAGACATCGTCGTTAGAGATAATTATTTAGTGGGAAGAATCACCAAAACAGGAAAACACATCGCATCTGTACAGCTCATCACAGACCAAACCAGTTTTATTCCTGTTACTGTTGATGGCGTTAACGGTATTGCCTCTGGAATAGATGGACAGATGTTACAAATCAATAGACTTCAAACAGCAACAACAACCAACCTTTCAAAAAAAGAAGTTTACACGTCCGGCATTGATGGTGTTTATCCCAAGAATCTTCTGGTAGGTTTTGTCGTACGCAATTCGCATAATAAAATACGGGTGAAAAACTGTTTAGATTTTAAGAAGCTAGATCACGTTACGATTTTTTCTTACGGCATCACACCATGACCACTTTTTCACATATTCTTCAAAATATGGAAAAATTTGGAACTTTGAAAAACAGAGATCGCATTGAAAAAGCCTATCTTTATTCAGAAAAAGCACATAAAGAGCAAACTCGTTTATCAGGAGAACCTTACATCATTCATCCATTGGCGGTTGCTTTACAGCTCGCTCAACTTAAACAAGATGAAGATACTGTTATTGCCGGCTTGCTTCATGATTTATTAGAAGACACAACGGCTTCAGAGTCAGAAATATACAATCAATTTGGAGAAACTGTATTTTATCTTGTAAAAGGTGTTACTAACGTTAAATACTCTTACGACCAAGGAAAAGATACAGAAGCTAAAAACTTAAAACGCTTTTTTCAAGCCATCCAGCATGATGTTCGAATTTTGATCATTAAGTTAATCGATCGACTGCACAATATGCAAACACTCCATTATTACTCAGATCCAGAAAAACAAAAAAAGAAAGCTTTAGATACTTACACCATCTATGCACCATTGGCAGCTTATGCCGGATTGCTTACCGTAGCAAATGAATTAAATGATTTGTGCCTTCGCTATCTTGACCCAGACATGTACATTCAGATTCAACAAAAATTGAAAAAGCAGTACAAAGTCGGCGATAGAGATATCGATGTAATCATTCACATATTATCTGACTTGCTTCACTATAATGATATCAATGGACAGGTTATGGGGCGATTAAAAAGTGTATTCTCCGTGTGGGAGAAAATGAAAAATCAGGTCGTTCTCTTCAACCAATTATCCGATATTATTGGCTTTAGAATTGTTGTTAATACTTTAGAAGAATGCTACCACGTCCAAAAAATCCTTACCAAGGAATTTCAGGTCGTACCAGGATCTTTTAAAGACTATATCCGTCTGCCCAAAGATAATCATTATCAATCTCTGCATTGTACATTCTCCTTGCCACCTTACGAACATATCGAGGTCCAAATTCGAACACATACTATGAATGATTTTTCAGAAAACGGCGCCGCACATCACGCTTTATACAAACAACGGTATCTTGAGAAATTGAATCCCTTTTTGTCCAAGATTTTAAAACCTGCTCTACCCCAAAGTAATACTGATTTTTCTGATCGTCATCAGTTAATTCGTGAACAATTATACTGCTTCACACCCAATGGCGATGTCTTGTTTTTACCTAAAAATAGTACGTGCCTTGATTTTGCAAACAAGCTCCATTCCACGCTCAAAGACAAAGCAACACATGCGCTGATTAATGGAAAAGAACACCACTTAAACACACCCCTTAAAATAGGTGATGAGGTTTATATTTATACACGTTCTGCATGAAATTCTTCATACCAACAGTACCCAACGAAATCGGATTTTACGTACAAACCGTTCCCAATGCTTCACAAAGCAGAACCATCGGCATGTCTGAATACCAAGGACATCTTACCTTAAAAGTTGCCGTGGCTTCACCCCCCGTTGATAACAAGGCGAACAATACCTTGGTTCGTTATATGGCTGATTATTTTGATCTGTCTAAAACCGCCGTCAGCTTGGTAAAAGGACATACTAGCCGACTAAAATTATTATCTTTCCGCATTCAAGAGGAAATCTTATCTCAAAAATTTAAGGAAAAAGGATTAATTATCGTCCAATAATACTACGTCTACCCGTATGATCAGCAGCAGAAACAAGACCTTTCGTTTCCATCATCTCAACCAACCTAGCTGCTTTGTTATAACCGATACGCAAATGTCGTTGAATCAAACTTGTCGATATTTTTCCTTGCTGTTGCATAATACCAATAGCTTGTTGTAACAATGCTTCATCACCACTATCCATATCTCCAAATTCCATATCATCATCCGCGTTATCCGATAAATCAATCATTATGGCTTGCTCTGGTTTTTCTTGCATACGCAGATGTTGAACAATTTTTTCAACTTCAGAATCGCTAACAAAAGGCCCGTGTACACGGGAAATTCTGCCGCCGCTTTTCATATACAGCATGTCTCCTTGTCCCAACAACTGTTCGGCGCCCTGCTCTCCTAAAATAGTTCGACTATCAATCTTAGAGGTCACGTGAAAACTGATACGCGTTGGGAAATTGGCCTTGATTGTTCCCGTAATAACATCGACGGAAGGGCGCTGCGTCGCCATAATCAAATGAATCCCTGCCGCACGCGCCATCTGCGCAAGCCGCTGCACACATATTTCAATTTCTTTACCAGCCACCATCATAAGGTCAGCCATTTCATCAACAACAATCACAATGTACGGCAACGTTTCATAGGCAAATGTTTGGTTGTCATAAATTGGATGTCCTGACTCTTCATCAAATCCCGTTTGCTGACGAAATGATAAGATCTCGCCTTTGCTTTGAGCTAAACGGATTTTTTCATTATACCCATTCAGATTTCGCACACCCATTTTTGACATGCGCGTGTAACGCTGTTCCATCTCGCTCACCGCCCACTTCAAAACTTGTACCGCTTTCTTAGGATCGGTAACAACAGGTGTAATCAAATGGGGAATTCCATCGTAAACTGATAACTCCAACATTTTGGGATCAATCATGACCATACGACATTGTTCCGGTTTCAAGCGATACAACAGAGACAAGATCATAGCGTTGACTGATACGGATTTTCCAGATCCCGTTGTACCCGCAACCAACAGATGCGGCATGGCAGATAAATCAACCATAACTGGTGAACCTTGAATATCTTGACCTAAAGCCAAAGTTAACTGTCCCGAATCTTTTATAAAACTTGAACTTTCTATTAATTCTCTTAAATAAACTGTTTCTCTTACTTTGTTTGGAATTTCGATGCCCATCGTACTTTGTCCCGGCATAACAGCAATACGGGTTGAAAGAACACCCATTGACCTTGCTATATCACTTGATAGACTAATAACACGAGCCGACTTTATACCAGGAGCCGGTTCAAACTCATACAAAGTTACAACCGGTCCCGGATGTATTGCCCCCATCGTCCCTTTTACACCAAACTCCATCAATACTTGTTGTAACTTCTTCGCAATGTCTTGCAAAGCAGACGTATTAACTCGATCCGATTTTTTCGCAGATTGAATCAACAATGTGACAGGAGGAAGCACAAATTTATTCGACGTTGTAGCTGCAGGCACAAAACCCGTTGAAACTGTCTGCCCTAAAGAAGATTCTTTGCATTTGAGCAATTCAATAACAGGACCATTTCCTGTTTTTATTGGTTCGTGGTCATCTGGCTGTTCTTCTTCTTTTCGTAAGAAATTAATGGGATAAATCGTACGAATAACATAAAGCATATGTCCTAAAAATCCACCAGCAACAAGCAACCACCCCAATAAAGAATCCCCCATTAATTGCGCTAACGGATAAATGATCAAGAAAGGGATGATCCCCTCATAATGCATAGGCAAATGAACAGCATGTACCAAAGCATCACAAAACAACTGCATTTGCAAAATCAAAACATAAAGTAAAATTTCATTTTTTGAAAATAAAAGATTTTTTTTGAATAGATGTTGAACCCATGTCACAGCATATAAACCAATAAAGAACGGGAAACTCCAGCCACACAAAATTAATCCACTCTCAAATATCGAATGAATGACCGACGAAACTCCAAAATCGGATATTCCAAAAGAAGATGGCAATTCAGCAGAGTGAAGATAAACGCCATACACACTGACAGAAAACAGCCCGGCGACGAAAATAAAATACGTAGCACGTTGTGCAAATTGTCGTAACTGTTTTTGAATTGTATCTGGCAACAAATGACGCGACATGTGTTTTTAAATAAGGACTAAGACTTCCTGAGAATTATTATAACTGATTACTCTTCATTTTAAAAAAACATTGACAAAATTCAAATATAATGCTATCATTACAATGATCATTCATATAATCAACATAATAAGGAATATCTTATGACTATCGATTTAAACAATTTAATTCAATCAATTCAAGAAGATTTGTTAATTGTTAATGCTGCCATTGCCGCGCTACCAAGCTCAACGGATATAGCGACAGATTTACAAAACGCCCGCGACCTTTTAGAAGCTGTTACTTTAAAAGCAAAAGATTTTCTTGCAACTATCTCTACATTATTGAATTTAGGTTTGTTGGATTTTGGAGAACAGTTTTTTACGACACTAGAAACAGGTCTTGAAAATGCTGGAAACACTGTAATATCTGAAACTGCAAGTATTGGCAATACCATATTTTCAAAGCTTGAAGACCTTGTTGAAGACGCAAAAGAACTTCCTGATACAGCAGTAACGGGACTTTCAAACATTGGCAGCACCGCGGCTTCAAAACTTGGAGATCTTGCTGAAAACGCACAAAGTCTTCCTGGCACAATAAAAACAAAAACTTTAAATTTAAAACAGTCTATCGCAGAAAAATTAGATGATATTGTAGACTAACCTCTTTGTTCTTCTTTAATTGCTTCAGCAATGTTCTGAGGAACAAAATCGTAGTGACTAAACATCATAGTAAATTGGGCACGTCCTTGTGACATCGAACGAAGATCGCTGACGTATCCAAACATTTCCCCAAGAGGAACTTCCGCTTTAATAACGCGGGCATTCGCGCGCTGATCCATACTTCCAATAGCGCCTCGGCGACTATTTAAGTCTCCGATCACATCACCCATATAATCTTCCGGTGTAACAACTTCTACTGCCATAATTGGCTCTAGAATTTTTGGCTTACATTTGACGATACCTTCACGGAAACAAGCTTTAGCGGCAATTTCGAAAGCCATAGAGCTTGAGTCCACATCATGGTAAGCACCATCAACCAGGGTTGCCTTGAAATCGATCATTGGAAATCCGATCAAAGGTCCTGTTTCTTTAGCAACCTCCAACCCCTTTTCAACGGCGGGGATATATTCTTTAGGAACAGCACCACCAACGATTTTGTTCTCAAATACAAATCCTTCTCCTGGCTCAAGTGGTTCGAAGATTACTTTGATACGCGCAAATTGACCAGCACCACCACTCTGCTTCTTGTGGGTATAATCAACTTCGGACTTCATCGTAATCTTTTCACGGTACGCAACTTGCGGTTTGCCTTGAGCAACTTCTACTTTATGTTCACGCTTTAAACGATCTAGGATAATTTCAAGGTGTAATTCACCCATACCTTTCAAAATCGTCTGTCCTGTTTCTTGGTTTGTCTGAACACGCAGCGATGGATCTTCAGCTAAAAGCTTAGATAACGCAATACCCAATTTTTCTTGATCCGCTTTGTTTTTGGCTTCAATAGAAATTTCGATCACAGGTTCCGGGAACTTCATACGTTCTAGAATGATTTCTGCATTCGAATCGCACAGCGTATCACCTGTTGTTGTATTTTTTAATCCACACAACGCAATGATATCACCAGCAAAAGCTTCTTTGATGTCTTCACGACTGTTCGCATGCATCAAAAGCATACGCCCAATACGTTCTTTTTGATCTTTAATCGTATTCGAAACTCCAGATCCACTTTCTAATTTGCCAGAGTAAATACGCACGAAAGTTAATGTACCCACAAAAGGGTCCGTCATAATTTTAAAGGCCAACCCTGCAAACTTCTCACCATCTTCAGGTTGCCTAAAAATTTCTTCTTCTTCATTTTGAGGATCCGTTCCCTTAACAGCACCAATATCCAAAGGAGAAGGCAGATAATCTACAACAGCATCCAAAAGCGGTTGAACCCCTTTATTTTTGAAAGCACTACCACAGAACACCGGCACAAATAGTGAATTGATTGTACCTTTACGAATAAGCCTCTTCAGTAGATCTTCAGATGGCATCTTGCCTTCCAAATAGGCCTCCATAGCACAATCATCAATTTCAACAGCCAACTCAACTAGCTTCTCACGATACTCTTCTGCCTGAGCCTGCAATTCTGCTGGAATATCTACAACCTCAAACTCAGCGCCCAAAGCTTCGTTTTTCCAAATAATCGCTTTCATGATCACAAGATCAACAACACCTCTGAAATCCGCTTCAGCACCAACGGGCAATTGCATGACCATAGGACGCGCACCTAAGCGATCCGCAATCATATCAACGCACCGGAAAAAGTTTGCACCCGTACGATCTAACTTATTGACGAAACAAATACGTGGTACGTGGTATTTGTCTGCCTGACGCCAAACTGTTTCAGATTGAGGCTCAACACCCGCAACCCCGTCAAAAACGGTAACTGCTCCATCAAGCACACGCAAACTTCGTTCAACTTCAATTGTGAAATCAACGTGTCCTGGAGTATCAATAATATTGACACGATGATCTTTCCAGAAACACGTGGTCGCAGCAGACGTGATGGTAATACCACGTTCCTGTTCTTGTTCCATCCAGTCCATTGTTGCAGCACCTTCATGCACTTCACCAATTTTATAGGACTTTCCTGTGTAGTAAAGAATACGTTCTGTTACAGTCGTCTTCCCGGCATCAATGTGTGCCATGATGCCAATATTACGATATCTTACAATGGGCGTTTGTCGAGCCATCTATTCAATCCTCAAATTAATAACGATAATGCGCGAAGGCTCTATTAGCTTCGGCCATTTTGTGGGTATCATCCTTCTTCTTGACAGATGCGCCTTTATTTTCCGCAGCATCTCTTAATTCAGCAGACAGTTTATGGATCATCGTCTGCCCGGACCTTCCACGCGCAGCTGAAATGATCCAACGAAATGCTAAAGCTTGCGCCCTTTCCGGACGAACTTCTATAGGCACCTGATAAGTCGCGCCACCAACACGACGGGACTTTACTTCCAGCATCGGTTTCACGTTATCAATCGCTTTTTTGAAGTTATCTAGTTTATCTTGGTCTGTACCTTTAAAAGAATCGATGGATTCATACACGATCTTTTCTGCTACAGATTTTTTCCCACGAGTCATAACACAGTTCATAAACTTAGTTACAGACACATCATGGAAACGAGCATCAGGTAAAACTTTGCGCTTTTCAGCTGAACGACGTCTCATTGTCTCTCCTTATTGTTATTTAGGCTTCTTAGCACCGTACTTAGAGCGGCCTTGCTTGCGATTTTTAACACCTTGAGTATCCAAAACACCACGAATAATGTGATAACGCACACCCGGCAAGTCGGGTACACGACCGCCACGAATGAGCACAACCGAGTGTTCTTGTAAGTTATGTCCCATACCAGGGATATAACCCGTTACTTCGTACCCATTGCTTAGTTGAATACGTGCAACTTTACGAAGCGCAGAGTTTGGCTTTTTTGGTGTTGTTGTAAACACGCGCGTACATACACCACGTTTTTGTGGGCAGGCCTGCAAAGCGGGAACCTTATTGCGTTCCTCTATCTTTTTACGCCCAAATCGTACCATCTGATTAATGGTCGGCATAATCGTACTTTTTATAATTCACTAGAATAGTATAGTACGTCTTGCAACAGGTGTCATGTGTCTTTCTGGTTGTTTATTAGAAAAAATTCTGGAAAAAACTAATTTTGTTGCATTAATTTAGTCATTTTTTGAACAATTTTACTACTTCCATTAAAAAAACCCAGAGCTTGATCTTCCAATTCCTTCAGGATTTTTGGATCTATACTATCCAACCCAGCCCCTGTGATAGGGGTAAAGCGAAAATAATGCACATTGTTCCAATAGTGGTAATCTGCAAAAACGTTAACAGTTTCATTTACCTGCAATATCTCATGACAATTTGTCTCTAATCCTCCTTCGCAACAAGGCAGGCAAGTTCGCCCATCATGTCCTTGTAGATATGACATAATTCTTTGCTGAGATTCCATCATCAAATTTACGAATTTCGTCGCCCAAAAAATCCCTCCAGCGCTATGACAAGAACCATAATCCGTACGACTACCATAGGATGTTCCAAGCGAAACAATAATAAGCGGTGCCGCTAAATTCCCAGAATTTTTACGGGCTTCATATCCAATAAGATAACTGGGATCATTGGCGGCCACACCACCATCGATCAATATGTCTCCATTATGAGAGACGGCAGGGAAAAACACTGGAGCTGCACTAGTCGCACGAGCAATAGTAGACAAGGGGGTATCTTGATTGACAGGACGCCAACTTTTGAAAACCCTCACTTCGTGATCAACAAGACTATAACTAAATACCATAGTTGGTTTAATATTATCTCCTCCGAACAGTAAGCTTTTACCAAAAAATTCATTGTCATAAAAATCCTGCATATGATTGATACGATCACAATATTTGGGACCAAATATTCCAATACGAGGCAATTTTAAAAAATGCCGTGGTGGCCCAAAAATGACAGACAGCAATTTTTCATCTACTTTCTTTCTCAGCATATCTGCAACAGTGTAATTGTTTTGCCATCCCATCCAGGCAATAGGATGCGTGACGGTAAGAGCAATAATCCCACCAACGGATGTTCCCCCTATATAATCGAAGCTATCTCGTGTACATCTCTGCAGTGCATTTTCAAGCTCACGCAAAAAATAAAGATGAAAAATACCTTTGGACCCTCCCCCATCTAGTGAAAGAATTTTAATAGGCATTAGTGTTTATTTGTTTACTTCTATAATATTATTTTAACATAAAAATATTTATATCGCTTCTTCATTTACTGTAATGTTCTTACGCCAAATAACAGCCTGATAAAATTGCTGAGATAACCGCGGAGAACGCATCATTGGCAGATCAATAACGTTGCCTGTTTTCCTAAAGTTAGCCAAATGTGATGGAGAAAGTCTTATAGATTTGGCGTCTAAGCATGCTGCTATCTCTTGGCCAATACTAGCCGAGGTTGTGCCCATATGAGATTGAGATAACAAATTAACATGAAAGCTTATACGTGCAATCGCTTGATTGTCACTGGCAGCCAAATCTTGCCAAACATTATCTATCCCTAAAAACAAACAAGGATAAATAGGCTGGACAACTTTTTTTAGATGAATTCTTTGTTGAATACCAACTGCTTGTAAAGCTTCATTATTTGACAGTACGGCACGCACGGCGTCGAGCAATCCATAATCCTCTGACATCATTCCTCACATTTACTCAATGACCAATGGTTAAAGGGTCTGAGGCCAACATGAGGCGAAAAAAATGAGACAAATTCGAGGGGGTCTTCTATTTTTACTGTAGACTGATCCATGTCCGCACGTCTACCATATTTTTTTCAAATATTAATTTGATTGAAATTCACGCAAACATAGGGATTTAAAAATGTCCATGCCCCTTTTAATTCAACAGTTTGTTGATTTTTTGAAATCAGAAAAAGGATTATCTCTTAACACTATCAGCGCCTATCAACGCGATTTGATAAATTTAACAAATTTTTACAAACATGAAGATCTTATCGATTTAACAGAAAACCAGCTTGAAGATTTTATGGCTGATTCATTGCGAGATTTAAGTTCACGTAGTGTCGCCAGACACACCTCTGCAATTAGACAATTTTACAGTTTTTTAAAACGCGAAAGAATTATTTCTGCAAATCCAGCAGAATTTTTAGAAGCCCCAAAATGGCAGCGCGGATTACCCAAAGTTCTAACAAAAGAAGAAATTAATCGCTTGTTTGACATTGCCTATCAAGATACGTCCATTAAAGGTCTGCGTCTGTGTGTCATGCTGGAAATTTTATATGCTTCGGGACTGAGGGTATCAGAGTTAACAACCCTTAAAAAATCATGTATCAACAACTACAACCAATATCCTGTCTTGCTTATCAAAGGCAAAGGAGACAAAGAACGATTAGTACCACTGCATGAAAAAGCCTATCAACAAATCAAAGCCTATTTGCCTTGCGTGCCCAAAACAACAGAGTACTTATTTGTAGCTCGAAACAATAAACCAATAACCCGCATGCGCGTTTTTCAGCTTATCAAAGAACTTGCTTTAAAAGCTTGTATTGATCCTACAAAAATATCTCCCCACATCATTCGCCATGCTTTCGCAACGCACATGTTAAAAAATGGAGCAGATTTGATGCTTCTTAAAGAAATATTGGGACATGCTCATTTATCGACATCTGAAATTTATCTACACGTCTTACCAGAAGACCTGAAAGATCTTCTGGAACAACACCATCCTTTGTGTCAGAAGATTAGCTGATTCAACCACAGAAAATTTCAACACTAATAGCTAAATTTAACCCAAGCTGCCGCACTTGCAACACGGAGAACCCACTCTAATATCTATGCGACCCATTATGTAAAGCAGATTTGTTGTTTTAGCCTTGATGCTGTTTACTTCACTTTAGTTGTAAAAAACCCTGGCTAACAGCTAACATTGATCTCTCATCCGTTTCACGCTACGCTCTAGGAAGTTAGGGGAAGACGTGGCAAGTATCCACGGGATTGGGTAAAAAGTTTCTTGGGTGTTATGGATTCTTGCGTAAAACGCTTGAGATCTGTTAATTCCGAAATCCAACCTGGTTTAATAATGTGGTTTTTATGTTCCTTTCGTCTGCTTTGCCACGATTCATTTTGGCATTATGTATCATTAGTCTTGCCACATTATACTCGGCCACATCTAGCTTCGAACCCTATGCCATTAATCAGGCGATCTGGATACTCATCGGGTTTTTGACGATGTGGGGTGTTTCTTACATCCCTCCCTATACATTTTATGTATCGGCTTATCCTTTCTATGTTTTAACTTTCGCCCTGTTAATCGCAGTTACTTTATTTGGGCAAGTAGGAATGGGCGCCAGGCGATGGTTAGAGCTAACATTTTTACGGTTTCAACCCACAGATTTATTTCGCATTGCCATTGTCATTACACTGGCTAGATTTTTTGCAGACAGAAGTGCTCTGGATTTAGAAGACGACATAAATCAACTATCAACTATTCTTATCATAGTGGCTTTGGTTGTGTTGCCAACAATTTTGTTAATCAAACAACCAGATCTTGCTTCTGGGTTGTTGGTTATCGGTATCAGTTTAAGTATGGCTTTTTTGTCTGGTGTTCGTGTTTGGAAATTTGCTGCGGGGGGCGGATTAATTCTTCTTAGCTTACCTTTGATATGGCATTTTTTATATGAATATCAAAAGAAAAGAATTCTTGTTTTTTTCAATCCAGGCATGGATCCACAGCATGCAGGGTATCACGTGATTCAATCAAAAATTGCGATTGGTTCGGGGGGATTATGGGGGACTGGTTATTTACAGGGGCCACAAAATCATCTTAATTTTCTACCAGAAAAACATACTGATTTTATTTTCACGATGTTTTGTGAAGAATGGGGGTTTTTGGCAGCCGTTGTTGTCATTCTCCTGTATGGAGGCATTATTGCTTATAACTATCATATTGGACTGAACACCAAAGATCGTTTTGAACAAATGCTTTGTTTTGGCATCGCCACATCAATCTTTATTTATGTCTTTATTAATATTGCCATGGTTACGGGACTGGCTCCAGTTGTAGGAATCCCACTGCCCTTTGTTTCTTACGGCAGAACTGCTTTGATCTCTTTATTTTTCTCTCAAGGAATTATTCTTTCAGTAGCCAGACGTCAAAACGAGAGACGAAATCAACAAGGATTACGCATGAATACATAAAGTGGTGTTTCCTGATGCATCATAGCCATGGTATGATTGGCTAGGTTAATCAACAATGAAGAGCTCCGACATATCATCACCACGCTTTCAAAAGCCTTCTTCCGAACATCGTTGTAATCGTGAAATTAATGTTCCGCAAGTTCGTCTTGTAGACGCCGAAGGTAATATGGTCGGGATTGTCCCTATTGTCCAAGCTTTGCGTAAGGCACAAGATGCTGGACTAGATTTGGTTGAGATTTCTCCTCAAGCTGACCCACCTGTCTGTAAGATTTTGGATTACAGCAAGTTTCGTTTTGAATTGCACAAAAAAGAGTCCGAGGCCCAGAAAAAACAAAAAAATCAACAGCTGAAAGAAGTACAAATTCGTCCTAATATTGGCGCTGGAGACTTAGAAGTCAAAAGAAAGGCAATTTTACGATTTTTACAAGATGGATCGAAAATTAAAGTGGTTATGCGTTTTCGCGGCCGTGAAATTCAACACATGGATGAAGGTAGCAAGGTTATCAATAACCTCGTGGAAGAATTGAAATTGCTAGCGACGTGTGAAATTCAGAAAAAACCTGACTTTAAGCAAATTATTGTCAACATATCTCCATTAAAAGGAAAAATATCATGAACATATTGATCGGATTACATATTGTTATAACACTGATGTTGATCGCCATTATTTTGCTGCAAAAGGGCGAATCGGGCGGGCTTGTGCCAAGCAGTCAAGGCAGCATGTTCACAGCGCGCGGTTCTGCTAATTTTCTTACCAAATTAACAGGTATTATTGCTGCGTTGTTTTTTGCTAACTGTATTATCATGACCATTTTTTCAAGTTACCGCGTTAGAAAAGATGATGTGATGGCGCAGGTTTCAGCTGAATCTCCATCCAAAGCGAAAGTGGTTTCTACTGCTCAAAAGACGGCTCCTAAACCTAAAAAGTAATTATTTATGCCCGTTTACCATGATTATTCCCTTGCGCCTTTAAGTTGGTTTAGGACAGGAGGAAACGCTGATCTTTTCATGAAAGCTGATTCACTTGAAGAGTTGCAAACGTTTATGCGCAACCATTCAAAAGGGTTTAACGTTTTGGGCAATGGATCGAACACGCTGGTTCGTGATGGGGGGGTGAGAGAGCCTGTTCTGAAATTGGGACGCGGATTTCGTTCTGTTATCAAAGATGGAAATAGGGTGACTGTTGGTGCCGCCTGTTTAAATCGGACCGTTGTTGAACAAACCTGTTTGTGGGAATTATCAGGCCTTGAGTTTTTGATTGGTATTCCTGGAAGCATTGGAGGGGCTGTGGCAATGAACGCCGGCGCTTGTGGATCTGAAACAAAAGATGTACTGCGATTGGTACAGATATGCCTACCAAGTGGAGACGTGCAAACAGTAGATGCAAAAAGTTTAAATATGACTTACCGCCATGCTGTTTTGCCTGAAGGGGCGGTTATTATCAGTGCTGTATTTGAGTTAATGTCCGACGATCCTGTTCAAATCCGACAAAGAATTAATACTTATTTAGAACACCGAGATAGTGCCCAGCCGATTAGCGGAAAAACAGGAGGCTCAACTTTCAAAAACCCCGAAGGTCATAAAGCATGGGAATTAATTGATGCTGTTGGTCTTCGCGGGTATCAAATAGGGGGGGCTACTTTTTCAGAGAAGCATTGTAATTTTATCATGAATACTGACGGTTCTGCTGCAGACATTGAAGAATTAGGAAATTTAGCACAAACCCGCGTGCGAGAAAAAATGGGTATTGAATTAGAATGGGAGATCAAGCGTATCGGACAAGCTTGATTGAGAGAGGGGTGCAAGTCTTCCGAAAGGACGTAGAGAGGATTATATTTTTCCCTTTCATCATGTCATCATCTTTCTCTGCTTCGTATCCTGCGTCACTATTAGGTGAAGAGCTCCAGGTTTTCTACATGAGAGAGATTGTAGAGTCTTAATGCCTCTGGTAAGTCTGGGGGACCTTTTGAACCACGAATTGCTCTGGTTCGTTCTTTTGTTTGGTTTGCCTCTTCCGGACTATTGCAATATTCTTCATCTACTCCGTATTCTCTGTTGTCATTAAGTTGAGGGGGTCGTAATTTTTCAACAATGTTTGGAAAACCAGAGCAGCCGTAAATAAAATCCAACAAAAATGACATTTTATGATCACATTTTGTTCACTGATCATTTTATTTTACCAAAATATCAAAAACAGTACATTGAGTTAGCTATTACGACCAACCAACTTCATGTTATATCCCTTAGAATTTAAAATTTGGGTCTTAAGTCGACCTTCTTTGTAGGTAATAGGACCAGCTAACAAGCGATATTGTTCTCCTTGCGTTGTACCAACAATTTCGATTAAAGGTTCAACTTCGTGTAAAGCCCTTGTTTTCACAGGATCTTTTTTCAGATTGCACCAGGTATCTAAGGCTAGCTGATGACTATCAAACAATCCGATTTCAATATAATAACTTCCGTCAGCAGAGCAAGCTCCCGCGGTGTCTGCACATGTTGGCGTTGGAGCTAAAGCGGAAGTACTATGTTTTTTGTGCTGTTTTGCCGGCTGTTGAGTTTTTGCAGCTGCACATGGTGACGATGTATAAGGTAAGTCCTCATCATACATGGCTGTTAATTCGGTTTCATCGTCATCCTCTAGAATTTTTGTTTCTTCTTGTGTGGCTTCATGACGATGATAGACAGCATGATCTTGATTTTCTTTTTCGTGAGATACCTTTATTTTGTGTGGTAATGGCGAGGCAGGTATGATTCTAATTTTAGGTTGAGCACTAAGTTCTGGACTCATGATCGCAGGCCCACTAAAACAGCGAAAAATAAAATATCCGGATAGAAAAGATACAACTAAGGAAAGTACGATCCCTGCAATTTTGAAATGACTAAAACGACTTTGGATTTGATTCCATTCTGGTAGGAAGTTTTGTTGAGGTTCACTCCAGAATGAAAGCTGAGACAACTCTGTTTCTTTTAAAATATCATTTTCATCACAATCAACGTTTAAAGGTAACTTTTCGATTTTAAGTTGAGGACGCATGAGACACTCCTACATTTGCTCTTTTACTGATACGCCAAGCATCGTTAAACCGTTTTTAATCGTAATCCCAACGGCATCAAGCAGACACAAGCGTGCACAGGTTGATTCGAATTGCTCGGGTTCAATAAATCTGTATTCTTTGGCGCGACCTTCAGACCAAAGGGTATGGAAGGTACACGCTAAATCGTATAGATAATTGACCAATCGATGGGGTTCACGATGTTGTGCGGCAAGCAAAACATGGCGAGGAAAATCATCCATTAACTTTATGATGGAAAATTCATCATCCCAGGTCAAGTATTCTAAGTATTCAAAAGATACATTTTTGTTGGGGAATACCTCTTGGAATCGGCGTTTCACCGAACAAATACGAGCGTAAGCATACTGTACATAAAAAACCCAATTATCTTTTGAATGTTCACGAACAATATGAAAATCAAAATCATATTTAGTATCTTGTTGCCTTGAAAGCAGCATAAAACGAAAAGCGTCAGCGCCGATATCTTCAACAACTTCTTTGAGAGTAACGAAAGTTCCGGCCCTTTTAGACATGCGGTAGGGCTTGCCATCTTCTAAGAAATTAACCATTTGGGCAATGATAATTTCTAGATCGCAACCCGACACAGCCTTTGTTGCAGCTTTTAATCGTTGTACGTAGCCGATATGATCCGCCCCCCATACGTTAATGCAAGTATCAAATCCGCGTTTGTACTTATCGTAGTGGTAAGCAATATCAGAAGCGAAATAAGTCCATGTGCCATCTGACTTCATAAGGGCACGATCTTTGTCATCTCCAAAATCGGTAGATTTAAAAAGCAGTTGTTCTCGGGCTTCATATGCTTCGTCATCATGTCCCAACGGTTTTTCAAGGGCACCTGTATACAGGTGTCCTTGTTCATTCAAAAAATCGATGGCTTGTTGAACACGCTTTTCTTCAATAAGTTCTTGTTCTGATGTGAAAACGTCAAAATTAATACCAAGCAATGTTAGGTCAGCTTTGATGTTTTCCATCAGAAAATCAACAGATAGATTCTTAAAATAAGGAAGGGCCATCTGTTTATTTGCTCGCCATTTATCGCCATCAACCTTAGCAATATGTTGTCCTAAAGGAACCAAATAATCTCCACCATACATGTCTGCTGTAAACTGGTCAGCAGTTATTTTTTCACCAAGGGCTTCAAGATAGCGCAAATAAACAGATTCTGCCAGATGATTAACCTGATTACCGGCATCATTGATATAATATTCCTTCACAACATCGTGACCGGTAGCTTCTAACAGTCTGGCAAGGGCATCACCTAAAACAGCGGATCGACCATGTCCCACATGCAAAGGTCCTGTTGGATTTGTAGAAACAAATTCGATATTTACTTTGTGATTTAGCTTGGTTTGAGCACGACCGAACTGATCTTCCAAATCCAAAATAGCTCGCAATTGTTTCTGCCAGTAAGCAGGGGTGAAGAAGACATTGATGAACCCAGGACCAACAATATCGATTTTTGCAATATCACCGTTTTCTAATAGCTTGGCGCGAACATCTTCCATCGCAAGCGTTCTATTTTTATCTAATGCCTTTGCAGCAATTAATAACGCATTACAAGCGAAGTCTCCGTGGTTTTTATTTGGTGAGGGAATAAACGTGACGGCATCTTGATTAAAAGGCGCGTCACAATGGATGCTGATGATATTGATAATGTGTTCTTTAAGCATCGTCATAATGATCTCAAAATGATGGTTCATGATAACACATCGTGCTAAAGACGATGATTAAGTCTTTCCCAAATTTCTGAAACCAGATTTTTCTAAACTCCGAGAAACCCGTTGTGAATTAACTCCCATGCCTTCTGGCTGTCTGTGCATGTATTGATAGCTTGACGAAAGGCACTGGAATCTCTGGCACCGCGACTATACCAAGCCAGATGTTTACGTGCCAATAAAATACCAGCCTCGTGACCGTAATGTGACAGTATAAGATCGAAATGTTCACAGACTATTTGATAAACTTCTGACGGCGTAGGATCAGAAGGGATATCTTTATGTATTAAGAACTGCCCAATTTGATTGATAAGCCATGGCTTTCCATAAGTACCGCGTCCAACCATAACGCCATCCGCACCACTTTCTAATAAGGCTTGGCGAGCATCAGAGGGTGATCGAATATCTCCATTAACAACAACAGGGATTGAAACAGCTTCTTTAACTTTTTTAACAAATGACCAATCAGCCGTACCTGTAAATTGTTCGCAACGTGTACGTCCGTGAATTGTAAGCATCTGGATGCCAACATTTTCAGCTCTTTTTGCTAGATCGGGAGCATTTAAGCATTGTTTGTCCCAGCCTTTTCGTGTTTTTAAGGTAACGGGAACAGATACAGCTTTGACTACAGCTTCTAGAATACGTTGAGCATGGTCCAAGTCCTTCATTAAGGCAGAACCACAATCGTTATTCGTGATTTTCTTCTTGGGACAACCCATATTGATATCGATAATAACAGCGCCCATATCCGCAATCATGCGGGCAGCTTCGGCCATAACTTCGGGTTCATATCCAGCCAACTGGACAGCAACAGGTTCTTCGGACATGTCCCGTTGGACCATTTTCATGGTGCGTTTTGTGTGTCTAATCATGGCCTGACTGGCAATCATTTCAGAGATAACAAGTCCTGCCCCTATTTTTTTTGTCATTTTTCGAAAAGGCATGTCAGACACACCAGACATGGGCGCTAAAATGATGGGCATACATAAAGGAATATTAGCGATTTTAAGCACGAGACAACTCCATCAAATTCCAACGTGGCTGGGGAACTATAGTATCTGGAGAGATGTCGTGTTGCATTAGTTCGATGCCTGTCCATGCGACCATAGCGGCATTATCAGTACATAGTTTAACAGGAGGAACAATGAGAGTTCGGTAGGTTTTCTGACAAAATTCGTCAAGTTGCGTGCGGATGTATTTATTGGCGGCTACACCTCCTGCAATAACAATCTGGTGGTGTGGGGCAATACGTAACGCCCAAGATAATCGGTCAATCAAAATTTTACTAACGGTGTGTTGAATGGACGCACACAAATCGGCCAAAAATTTTTCAGAGTGATCTTGTGTCTTCACAATACATTCTTTAATGGCTGTTTTTAATCCTGAAAAAGAAAAATCACAGTGAGATTGTTTATAGAAAGCACAGGGAAGTTCGTAACGCAAAGGATTTCCGTTTAGCGCTGTTCTTTCAATAGCGGGACCACCCGGAAAACCAAGGTTCAACAGTTTTGCTGTTTTGTCGAAAACCTCTCCACAGCTGTCGTCTCGTGTCTCGCCTAATAAGCGATAGTGTCGAAAGTTTTGTATATCTATGATTTGTGTATGTCCTCCTGAAATTAAAAGAAGCAGATAGGGAAAATCAATCTGATTTGTTAACCGTACCGTTAAAGCGTGCGCTTCTAGATGATGAATAGGATAAAACGGTTTGTTTAAGGCTAACGCTAGTGCGCGTCCGAACCCATACCCAATATGTAATCCACCAATTAATCCGGGACCGGTTGTTGCGGCAATCGCATCAATATCTTTTAAATTTAAATCTTTCACCAACAAAGGTAACTTGTCGATATGCGCGCGGGCAGCTAATTCCGGGACAACGCCACCGAACTGTTCATGCTCTTTAGTTTGTGAATAAATCTCGTTGTGTTCAATACGTGGCAGCCCGTTGTTACAGGAAACAATGGCTAGTGCTGTTTCGTCACAACTCGATTCTATTCCCAAAACGCGCATAATGTACGTTGATTTTGCTTTAGTAACAGTATAACCTTTTTCTAGGCGGTCGTGGCGGAATTGGTAGACGCTCAGCGTTGAGGTCGCTGTGGGTAAAACCGTGGAAGTTCGAGTCTTCTCGACCGCACCAGTTTGTATTTTTTCCTAAAAAAATTAATCAGGAATTGCCCAGGAGCGCAGTTTTTTCTTACAACTTATAAACACTGGCTGCGAAATTTTCAAAATTCAAAAAATTTCCCACTTTGCTCTCAATCGTATACAATGAGTTAGGTTTCGTTTTTGTCTGGACGACATCCTGGCTTGACGAAAGAGATACATTTTTGAAAGGAGTTTATGATGTCGCATAGTACACCCGCCCGCGTTGAAACAATTAAAAAGTTTGCAAGAACACAAACCGATACGGGCTCTCCAGAAGTACAAGTAGCACTACTGACGCAGCAAATCGCAAATTTAACAGAACATCTTAAAATACACAAGAAAGATGTGCACAGTCAGTTAGGTCTTAAAAAACAAGTCGGTCAACGCCGCCGTTTATTGGACTATCTAAAACGTACAGATTCTGCACGTTACACAAAATTAATCGCCGAACTTGGTTTGCGCAAATAAATGTTTCTAGCACTATGGTCATTATTGTGGTCTAGCCTACAGGTTGATCTATCCAAATGCGTAGAAAATCATCAGAATTGGCTGGTCATTGAACTTGTCATCCCCGAAGGGCGTTATATTTATGGACAAAAAACAGATGGTGCCGCAACGCCACTAAATGTGACGGTGGATGGCGTTTCACATGATAAACTACGCTTTGAAAATTCCACTTTCGATGAAGGAATGGGATTAGATATTTATAAAAACCGGGTGATCATTCTAGCACCCGTGAATATACCACCTAAAGAAATCAAAATCACTTATGGCATGTGTACAGATATCGTTTGCTTCACTCCCAATACCATCACAAAATCAATCGATTATGATCAAATCTCATCCACATCAAACGATGTCTTCAAACATTATAAAAATTTATGCTTACAGCAAAAACCCTGGTCGATTCTACCCTTTTTACTAGCGTTTCTAGGGGGGATACTGCTTAACATCATGCCTTGCGTACTACCTGTGATATCCATTAAGGTTTTGTCATTTTTGACACATGTAGAAACGCGATTTCAAAGTAGTATCCTTTATGGCTTGGGTAATATCGCAACATTCGTAACCCTTGGATTAGCAACAGCGGCACTCAAAACAATGGGGGTTGTTAGCGGGTGGGGATTTCACCTGCAAAACCCTTTGTTTGTATTTGGGTTGGCGTGCCTATTCATCATCATGATTATGAGCGTTTTAGACCTAATCACTTTTCCGATTTTTCAAACCACAACCCCCCAGTCGTCATTTTTAACAGGTGTTATGACCGTTATTGTGGGCGCTCCTTGCACTGTCCCTTTGATGAGCACGGCTGTCAGTTATGGATTAACTCAATCGACCTGTGAAGCCATTTTGATTTTTGCCACCCTTGGTCTTGGCATGGCCACACCATTTTTGGTATTAAGCGTTTTCCCCGTGCGTATTTTACCTAAACCGGGACCCTGGCTTCTTCTTGTAAAACCATCATTAGGGTTTATCCTTATGGCAACAGTATTGTGGCTGCTTCAAATCTACACAGCACTGACAAGTTTGGATCATTTTCTGGTCATTAGCCTTTTGCTTGTGACAGGAACGTACACCCTTTGGCTATGGGGGAAAAATCTTATTAAAGGACGGCTTGCTGTATTATTTGGCATTATTATTGCGGCGACTGGTACCTGGCAAACCTTAATTCAACCCCTTGTATCCCTACCTTACTCAGAAGCACTGGTTACCAAAACAATTGATGAAAACAAGAATATACTAATTTACGCCACGGCAAAATGGTGTCTTACCTGCAAAATCAACGCAACCATTTTACAAAAGAAGTCTATTCAGCAGGCTTTGAAAAATAGTCACACCATTCTTCTTACCGCAGACTACACGCAGAAAGACCCAAATACAGCCCTATTATTGAAAAAACATAATATTGCGGGAGTCCCCGCCACAATTCTTATCACCAAAGATAAAACCATCGTTTTACCAGAGATTTTGACAGAATCAAATGTATCAGAAATCCTAGCAGATTTACCAAAAAAATGATAGCATAACGTTGTATACAAAGCTTTAAATTTTATGGGTGAGCAAAGAAAATCTGATTTCAGTCAAGGCGAAAGTCTTGGAAGTTCTCCCTTATGCAGCTTTTCGCGTTCAAATTGAAAATACAGATCATGTTGTCTTGGTTTACAAGACGGGAAAGATGCGCATAAAACGTATCAGAATCCTGCCAGGAGACACTGTTACCGTTGAAATGTCCCTTTACGACACGAACCTCGGTCGCATCACGGGGCTGTTCAGAATAATTAAAACCATCTAAAACACAAATAAATCTCATGAGACCCATATACTTTTAGGATGTCTAAAAAGGGTGAAGGACACGCGTAGCAAGCCGGCTCAACAATACGGACAGACGCCCGTTTTACTGTTTTCAATTTTAGCAGTGCTTTGTGGTGCAACATCATATAAAAGAATTCATTCTTTCATTGCACAACATTTAAATTTTTGAAAGAAACTTTTCAGCTCAAATGGCAATCATTAGGTACACTGCTTGATTTTTAACGAGATTACCCTGAATGTATCAGAAATCCTAGCAGATTTACTCACAAAAAAGTGATAGCATAACGGTATGCAAAGCTTTAAGTTTTATAGATGAGCAAAGAAGATCTGATTTCAGTCAAGGCGAAAGTCTTAGAAGTTCTTCCTAATGCAACCTTTCGCGTTCAAATTGAAAATACAGATCATGTTGTCTTGGTTTACACTACGGGAAAGATGCGTAAAAAACGCATCAAAATCATGCAAGGAGACATTGTTACCGTTGAAATGTCCCCTTATGACATGAACCGTGGTCGCATCATGTATCGCGAGAAATAAAACCCATGCGCAAGTCGCTAGCAGCTTCTTTCTTTGGACACACATTTCTGATTTTGTTTACTATTTTTTACAGGTTCTTATTTCACAAACCAATCAAGTTAGAAGATGATGGCAGTTTTGTTGTCAATTTCGTCAAAGTTGAGCGTGTTTCGAAAGCACCCGTAATTGGTCCTGTTCCTCAGGTAAAAAATGAAAAAGCACCGAAACCGATTATGGAAAACAAAACCCCAGAGCCAGAGAAAAAAATAAAAAAAGAAAAGAAGGAAGAAGCCGCCATTTTAGAAGATAAAAAGGGAGTGCACGAAAAAGCAAAAAAACAAACCCAAGAAAAGAAAACACCTACAAAAGCCAAGAAAAAGGTACAAGCGAAATCCCCGCAACAAGAAGGAGGCGACGGCCAACAACGCGCTTCTGAAATCGGCGATGTTGTTACGGCTTCAGAAATCATGTATATCAAACAGTTGGTTAAGAAGTTATGGCAAATTCCCGCCACCGCGATCAGTATGGACGTTGATGTGCAGGTGCTGTTAACGATCGATGAAAAAGGCGCTATCACGAGCGCGCAAATTATTAAGCCGGCTGTCGTGGAAGATCCTGAGCATTACGCGCTTCTTGAGGATAGTATCCAGGCTGTTATTGAACATAAGGATTTTAATTTCTCAGAGCTATCACCTGAGATGTTAAAAATGCTGGGGTCAGGTAAACCCTTAGATCTTATCTTTAACCCGAAGGATGTGGCGTAATTGTTTGCCGGGCGCTAAAGACTTTTGTACCCATTCACGAGGCTGGGTAAATTTTTTAAAGCGTTGCTTGACCTGGTTTCCCGGAGGTTAGAAAATCTTTCGCGCAGCGATTAGATTTTCTTGCAAACCGGGATCTAGAAAAACTAGACCCCGGCACCAACAGTCTCTAAGCGCTATCGCGCAGATCCTGTAACGTCCGGGGAATCAGATCTGGTAAGACTTGAAAATTTTACCCAAACCGGTGAACGCTTACTTGTTTTCGGGAAAGATGACAAATTTAAAAAAAACATTAATAATAGTACTATGAAAAATACTTTCGTTCGTGTCGATGCAAGAGATTTTTTCGAACTACACAGCAACAATCACCGATCTTAAAAAGGATCCCATGTCTGTGTTAGGTTTCGATGAACCCGTTGCCGTTCTGAATCGCAATCAGATTGTGGGCTATTGTATTCCAACAGAGATCTATGATTGTATGATGAATATGCTTGAGGATATTCAGTTAGCAAAAATTATTAACAATCGGAAAGATCAAAAAAGTATAAAGGTTGAATGGGATGAGCTACTCGATTGAGTTTGTAGTGGATGCAAAAAAAGAATGGGATAACCTGGATAGATCTGTTCGCCATCAATTTGCGAAAAAATTATTGGAAAGAAAGGAAAACCCCATTATTCTTAAAGACAAACTATCCGGCATGAAAAATTGCTACAAGATCAAACTAAAATCCTTAGGATACAGACTTGTCTATCGTGTTTATGAACTTCGTATTGTGATTGAAGTTATTGCTGTTGGCAGAAGAGATAAGCAAGAAGTTTATCGCCTGGCCGCCTCACGGGAAGATATGTAAACACTTCGTATCGCCCAGCAAGCGAAGCACGATCGAAGAGCATTGGGGATCCCTGTGTCTTCCCAGAAGGCCGCACAGCGGACTGTCCGGGATCTTTTCCCCATTGCATATTAAAAAAACATCCCACCCGTTCGAAACATTTTTTCAGTTTCTACCAAACGACCTAAGATCCCGGATGATTACTGCGTAACCTTCCAGGATGATACCTACTCATAACAAATATCTAAATGAACAACAGGTTTTTTGTCGCAAGTAACAAGCCCCGTCTTTTTCAAATGCTGATGACAAACCAAAATATCATCCAGCTTCTTCACCATTTCCTCAACTGAATAACTTTCTAAATTAATGGTCGCCCCCTTTAATCGATCGACACCACACAATTCAGCATTATCTAAATCAATGTCTAACAAATTAGACGACATCGCATTTTTTGTTGAAACACGCGTCACATACGGCTGCCCCGCAAAAAATCCTTGTTTATTTAGAAAATGCATGAATATTGTGATTTTATACTTTATATTACTATTTAATATACATTATTTAATGCAAGTCAACTTGCGATCTAAACCACAAATTATGACGTGAGCTTGCTATGATTTATGACATGTCATGTAAAAATTGCTGCCTATCGCTCTCGTTTTCGTAACCGCTCACGAGGTTGTATAAAATTTTTAAGGTATTGCTTGGCCTGTTCCCGGAAGTTAAAAAATCTTTCGCACAGCGATACCTGCGAAAGTGAGGACCCGTCACCGGCCGTGACCTCATGAATCCTCACTTTCTTGAGGATGACAAGTTTCTACCAAACGACCTGAGGTTCCAGTCTGAATTCTTCAAATGCAACCGGAACGACAAAAAAATTTAAATTTTATAAAAAACAACCAGCTAAAACTTACGCAGTGGGCTGTACAGCACCCTCAGCAGGCCATTCAGCTGACAAAGGATATGCATCTCTGTCACCACCAACAACTCTGAAATTCTCTACAGCCTTATCATAAGCTTTTACCAATGCGTCGTAACCCATGTATGCAACATAAGCAGCGTCCGTCCTACCTGCATCCTTAATCTTTTTGTTAGCTTGGACCTTAACATTTGCCTCGCTTGTGTCAACAAGACTCTCGAACATGTCTTTGATTACTGCAAAATCATCACTATTAATAGCGTCAATCTGAGCCAAAAGAGGATCCACCATCTTCTTCGCATCCGCAACAACTTGTGGATCTACCGCAGGTTTAAATCCATCAGCCATTGCTTTCAGTGAAGGAGAAGCATGCGTCCGCAAGAAATCATGCAACTCTTGCTGTCCCTTTTTTCCATATAATCCTTTCAAGAAACCAACAAGAGCATCAAAATCCTTCTTTTGTGCTTCAGAAAGGCCGCGAGCAACTGCATCCGACTCTTTCGCTAATCGAGCTTCCTCTTTCGCTGAATCAACGGCCTCTTTCGCTAATCGAGCTTCCTCTTTCGCTGAATCAACGGCCTCTTTCGCTAATCGAGCTTCCTCTCTCGATGCTGCTGTAGCCTGATCTATAGCATTATCTAAAGCTTCAGTATAAGCAGGATGGGACATTGCATAGAGACGCCCCACACCTTTGTGAAAACCCTTTGATTTCATAAATGAAGTAAGAGCCTCTGGCGACTGAAAATGAACTGAAAGAGAATCCGAATTCTGCATTTGCGTCGCACCTTGTTGGGTGTCAGCAGCCGACGGCTTCCCGTGTGGCTTATTCATAGCATCAACAAAACCTAAAAATAACAAAGATAACATTTTCTTTCTCCTTACAAAAAACAACCCTTCTCTCTCAGAGAAGGTCTTTAAGTTGCACTTAAACACGTTAACAAGTTAACAGTCCCATATAGATTCGTCAAGTTAACATTTGGTTAAAATTGGGGGAAGGAATGACTTTTTTTAAAATATTTTTTAGATGCGATGTGATAAGTTAAATGGTGTCATCCCGGTTGCGTCCGAAGGACGCAGACCGGGACCTTGTCTCACATCTCTCACACTAAAAAAACTTCTGATATGTTCGATGCACTTTTTCAGGCTCTGCCAAGCGGCTTAAGGTCCCGGCCTGAATTCAACCGGAATGACATCATTTTAAATAAAAACACCGTGTCTTTCCTGAAGACTGAGTAGCGGGCTATCCGAGATCTTCGGCCATACATTCTCTTAAAAAAGCTCGTGCCAATTCTTGCTAAGATCACCCCATTCTGGGTTATATGATTCAATTAACTTAATCTTCCAATCGCGCCGCCACTTTTTTAAACACTTTGTCATTGGCAATTGCTTCATGGGCATCATCAAACCCCGTATAGAAAATAAGATGGTAAGCGTTCGCGGGGGTTGGATAAAATTTTCAAAGCATTGCCTGACCTGGCTTCCCGAAGATTAGAAAATCTTTCGCACAGCGATTGGATTTTCTTACCAACCGAGACCCAGAACCCCTGAGGATCAATAAAATAAAGACTTCGTAAACTTTTAACATTGATCTTGATCCCGGATCCAACGAATTCTAAGCGCTTTGCGCAAGAATCCGTATGTCCGGGAAATCAGATCTGGTAAAGCATTAAAATTTTACCTAACCTCGGGAACGCTTACGATCAATCGCGTACTTCTTTACAAATTGTTCCCCAGGCGATACAGATTCTTGCGCAAAGCGCTTAGAATCTGTTGGAACCGGGATCCAGTAATTTATCACAATGTATTACCCAAATCTTCCCAATTTGGATTCCTAGATTTGATTAGTTTAAGTTTCCAAACCCGCCGCCATCTTTTCATCCTATATTCATTGGCCTGAGCATCTTCCACACGATCAAATGCTTCGGCGTAGACCAAATTGTAAATGTTGTAGCGCTGCGTAAATCCTTTCACATATTTATTTATTCTTGTGTTGCATCACGCGCGTGGCAAGATCGTTTGTCATACCGATGTACAGGGTACCATTTCGTTTTGAGGCGAGTATATAAACGTAATAAGGCATAAGTATAAAGACGATATTTTTTATAATTTAGAACAAACGGATAAAAATTAAGTTAAAAACTGGACCCCGGTACTAACAGGCTCTATGCGCTATCGCGCAAGATCCTGTAACGCCCGGGGAACAGCTGATACTGTTTACTCTCGTCCCTACATGACACAATTTTAAATAAAAACACGAAGCAGACTATCAGGGATCTTCTGTTTAGATTTTCATCGGAAAAATACCGCCATTAATAATATTTCCAGGATCGGTTGCTAAAAGACGCGTGCTACTTATATTTGCGTTCGTCCGATTCAGATAAGATACGTAAAGACCGTAAGGGGTGGTACCACCCATCCAATAAATCATATTTTCCAAAATTGACATCGCTGTGAGAGTGTATCCTGTATTTGTAATATATGAACAATTCGTAATAGATGTAGGATTTGTGGCATTAATGTTGCAGGCTGCAACTTCTCCCTGAGAACTATCCGCCACATAAATCTTCCCATGAACAGGATCGACGTAGATTGAAAGAGGATTAGGATTATAGGAGCCACCCGACAACGTTGTTACATTTGTTGGGGCGGCTGGCGCACTGGCATTCATTCGACCAACACGTAAACCACTACTTCCACCGAAATACATAAAACCATTGATCGCATCAACATAAACAGCATACCCCCATCCCGGTCCTTGCTGAAGTAATACTTGAGTGTTTGATATGTTCATCGGATTATAAACATTTGTTTTTCCAAAATAAGTATATCCTCCATCAATATTCGTCCAATATATGTTTCCATTGCTTGTATCGACATGTATTCCACTTGGTGAGTGCATATACGTCGTATTCCCCTGCAAAAGCACTCGTGAATTATTCAATGTCGGATCGATTTGTACACATCCAATACGGGAATTCGCATTATTGGTATAGAACACCACCCGCTGTTCCGTACGAGATTTCGAGATGGACCGTGGATCTGTAAAGACCGGGGATGGGGATTCAGAATCCTGCTTTGTCCCTGTAAACCCAGGCACCTTTTCAAAATGTCCAATCAAAAAATTCCCTTCACCGCCCATTAAATTTTTAGAATCTATCAAAAAGTTTGTAACAGCTGTAGGTGCTGTAGGTGCATCAAAATTCATTTCTCCCCTTTTGATAACCGCAGGATTGCCAGTACGATAAAAAATCTGATTATCCGTTAAATCCATCATGAAAGGAGTAGCGCTATAAGAAGTCAATTGTTGAGTACTTGTAATCGCTGTGGGATTTTGAGGATTTATGTTGCCAACACACAAATTGCCTGTATTTATATCACCCCAATAGATTTTTCCTCTTAATCTATCTATAACAAATGATCTTGCTCTTGGCCCATTTGTAGGACTCACAATATTTGTAGGGGGGGCTGGGTTCTTAGGATTGATAGAACCAACTTTTAAATTAAAGTTATAACCACTCCAGTACAGTTTTTGATATTTTAGATCAAGAAAAACTTGATACACCCAATTTGCACCCGCTGTATCAATTAACTTTTTAACATTAGTGATTGCAAGGGGGTTAAGCGGATCACCAATATCACCGACATACACGTTACCGTTCATATAGTCTACGAAATAAATGTGATTGTTTGCGGTATCTACAAACAACCCACTAGGTTCCATCAAAAATGAGGAATTTCCTTGCAACAGCAATCTGCAGTGAGCAATTGAAGAGCCTGGCATCACATTATTCCAACATATCGTTTTATTATTGAAATTTGCCCAATACATCTGCAAGTCTAACGTGGGAGATCCTGAGAAAGAAGGAGTTTCTTGTGATATCGACCAGCTTTCCTGCGTGATTCCCGATAATGTCTCCGAATCATCCCCCGAACCCGTATGGGACGGGAAAACCCTAGAGCCTGTCTTTGTCCCCCAAAAAGAAATGGAAGGGGATTGATCAGATGGTGATCCTGTTCTTTTCGTTATCTCATTAGAATGGGTTATTGTTGTATCTCCTGTAAGAGGAGTTCGTGAAGCCGAAAAATCTTTAGATCCAGAATGCGTGTGATGTTTTTGGTGGGGGTGTTCTGGCGTTATCGTTAACCCCGATGTGATAGACCGATCAGCAATACCAGGATTAACCACTATTATGATTCTACCATTATTCTTAATACCTATTTGCATATGGCCTGGAAAAAGACTGTCAGAAGTTCCCCCACAAGAAATACCATCTGCGTTCATTTCGGGAGTCGTAATCCAGTGAAGAGGCATCGTTCCATTAATACATTTTCCATTGACGATACTACCTCCTGAATACCACAGGTAGCACAACATATTTGCCGCTAATTGATAATCTTGAACTGCTTTCATCACAGTCAACGTGGCATTGTTTTGCAAAGCAGAACAGGTAATCTCCTCCGTCGGTAATCCAAACAACTGTATAAACATGGGGTATAGACCGGGAACACTTTTCAGGTAATCCCACATACCGCTGGTGGCCATAACGCTAAGTTCTTCAAAATGACGGGGCGCAACACTTTCAACGTGTCTTACGGGGGAGAGTATGTTAGAAAAACCGGGCGCAGGAACGGGTGACAGTGAAGGAGAAAATTGTGTGGGAGTTGCTACGGAGGCTATTGGTGATTCACAGCCATTAAATTTAGCGCTTGGAATTAAGCTCTGCAGCATCCACGTTGCCCAATTACAAACAGTCCCGCTTTCATAAACAAAATACCAATACAAGAAACATGCGGCAACGAAACCAGTCAATCCTAAGAAAAGCAGTCTCTCATTTCGAACATGACTCGCTTGATTGCGCTCATAATCACAAATCAGTGTTGAAACCTGTTTCCGGACCTTTTTCAATTTTTCTGATAGATTTTCTTGTTTTTCTTCCAAAAGATCTGACATTCTTTTCCAAATGTCGTATCTTTTGCTTTCATAAAAATCAGCCTCTCTTTCATCGTCAGAATCACAAACCGTCTTTCGACTTACCTCTTCCAATTTTTGGAAAATAGCTTCCTGTTTTGATAGGAGGTCCATTAAGGCCTGTAAATATGCCTGTTCTTTATCTGTGGGATTCTGTTTGCCTATATTCTTTAAAGTATCGCGATATCCAGCAAATTTGCGGAACCATTCTTTAAGCCCATTTTGCCTTTCCGTTATTTGTTTTAAATATACTTCTGCATGAAGATCTTTCTTAAAAAATTCATCTTTCCCTAAAGAACAAATTTCTTTGAAAAACTGGTCTATGTCATTTATAAGCCTCTCGGCTTTATCGGTGTCACCAGTGTCCATGGAATTTAATGTTAGTGCGGCGTTATAAAACTGATATTTTTCTTTATCCAGCCAATCACGAATCTGAGAAAGATTTTGATGAAAAATCGGATCGCGTGATTCTGTGAAAATCCAAGCCAAAATACTTGGTTTAGGTCTGTCTTCAGCAGGCACCTCTCCAATATTACGCAAAAACCGAGCCGTGACGCTTGGAACAGTGGGAATATCAACCGCCGCTGCCATCAGAAATTGATAAAAAAATGTGAACAGCAGCATGGCACGCTCCTTCAATAAATATCAGTATTGTTATGAAACACAACGATACTTATCTCTGTCAGGATTGTAACAGAGATATGTGATTATTAGTGAGCGTAACATTTTTATCGGAATAAACAAGATCTAAGAAATCTTAAATGCCTTGATATCATCTAAGGGTTGGAATTTGGATGTGTCATCACAATAATTGAAAATCTGTCCTGTTTTAATATCGAAAAACCACAGATGGATCGTTAGAGTACCCTGTTCGATTCTTTCGCGAATCCAAGGAAAAGTTAGGCAATTTTGGTGGGACACATGAAGGGCTGAGCGCGCGTATTCGTCAATGCTTTTCGCGCGAATCGATTTCTTTTTAATGATGGAGACCCAATTGGTGATAAAGTCGTTAGGACTGGACGCGTTGTTGTTTAATAAAGCTTGAATACCCCCGCAATGGCTGTGCCCCAACAAGACCAGGTGTTCTATCTTTAAAAAGCAAATGCCAAATTCTAAAGCCGCACTGGTTCCATGATAGGTTCCATCCCTTTCGTAAGGGGGGATGATATTGGCCACGTTGCGTGCCACGAATAAATCACCCGGGGCGCATTGCAGTATTAGGGCCGGATCAACCCGAGAATCACAGCATGACACCACCATGATTTGCGGATTTTGACCATGTTCGGCCAAACACCGCATGATGGACTGGTCGCCCAAGGCGTATTTCCGCCGGAATGCCTGATAACCCTTTAGGATTTTTTTAGAACTGCTGTCTATTGTTAATCACGCAAAGCTGCTTATCTACTAAAATCTTAGCACACAAGATGAATGTTGAAAAAAGCGAAAAAATTCAATTGCTAAAAGTATTTCTGGGCGGTAGAATTTGGAGAATTGGTCATCGGCACGTTCTCAAGCGAGAGCGCGTTTGACTGTGATCTTGGTAAAAATGAGGTGATGTCATGTTGTTTTTACTTATTTGCTCAAGCGTTTGCTTTGCTATGGAAGCGAGTGACGAAAAAAGGCTCGCAACCCCTCCAAGATCTGTTGTTTCTCGGGAATCATCGAGATCATGTGGAATATCACCCGCTGTTTCTCCGCCGATAACCCCGTCTCACCGCAAAGTAATGAGCGAAATTTTATCTATGCCTCCGGGGGTAGTTCCAGTGTGCGCCAGGAAGGTAAATCACGAAACAACTGAAGAAATACAGCTGGTGGCTGCGGAGGTTCTTAGACTCACGGAGGACAGGTTACGCGCGTGGGAAGAAAAACAAACTGCTTTTTCTTCAGTGCCTATAGCTGCAGAACTTCGGCGATAGGTTATGTTTTTTTTGCTGTTTGGCCTTTACTGTTCTGAATCCTTTGCTCCGGAGTATTGTTTGAAAATTTTAAAGGATACTCGAGATGCGTTGATTAAGGATGTCAGCGCCAATCCTGCGGAGTTAGTGCGTTTTTCTCGTTTTGCAATGCGCATGTCGGATTTCGCGTTGATCTGGCAAAAAAACTCAGGAACTGACAGCCAGTTAGCGCTGGATGAAAAGTCTTTTTTTGAAGATTTTTCATATCTTACAAAGGAAATGAAAAAAAGTGTCAAGAGGGCCGTTGATTATTTTTGCAAACTCGGATTTTCTCAAGAGACGTTCGAAGAGATTTTTAACAAATACGCACCAGCGATGTTGACTAACCTTACAGAGTATGATGTTTCTGTTGGGGATGCTGGCTGCCACGAGAGGGCGATCCTTTTTACGAAGTTGCTTGATGAATATAAGGGGAGTATTGCTGCAGGGACATTTTCAGATATTCCACTTCATGTGAAATATTTCTTTTCACTGTGTCATATATTCAAAACATTTGGTCAGGATCGACAGGGTAAGGATAGTTTTGATGGATGCAGTCTGCCGGAGATGAAAGTTGAAGTCAGCAACATGGAAGAATTCCCTGTGCAAACTGAGATGTGTCAAAAGAAATTAGAGCGTTCGGCATCCGATTTCTTTGTGCGAGTTCGCTCCATGATTGCTATTGCAACAAAGGTGGGAATGTATGGAAATTTGAATGTTGCAAAATTTGGCGAGAATTTAAGATATAAAATGGTTAATCATGCTGTTTCTATTCCTAGTCTTGACCATTTTATTACTGCTCCAGTTTTATTTGATTTTATGAAAGAACACCCTTACGTTCTTTTAGTGGAGCATTTCAGGCCTGGTGTTGTTGACGCTGGATTGAGAAGAGGCTTTTGGTTATCTTCAGAGCATCCTGGTATCGAAAATCCTATATTAATTCAGTGTGTTGTGTATACGGTCAATTTTGATGAGTCAAAAAAAAGGCCTTTACTCGATTTTTTAGTTAATCCAGAGAATTTAAGGTGGTTTTTTCTGACTTCGGCTAGAGTTACAGCAGGGTGTAAGGATGGAGAGGATCCTGATGATGCCACAACAGAGACTCTCAACGGTCTTCTTTGTGATGATAGCGAGTTAACGACTTTAGTTCGAATTCCTGGTGCTAGTAATAGCGAAAGTTTTCCATTCATTACAAGAAAGCTCGAAAAAAATATGGTGGATAGAATGTTAAGTGTTGGAAAAGAAGGAGTTGGCGTGATGCACGTAATTGCAACGACATTAAATGAATTTCTTTCGCGAAACACTGATGAGCACTCTTGATGAAAATTCGATATGAAGATTTATTTTTTTTGAGAGTAGGTTCTCGTTTTTTAGGATCGGGAGGTGGGGGACAGTCTCTTCATTCTCACTTTTTGATATCAGAGCAATTAAAAAAACGGGAAGCTACGATTTCTCAGATTGATGAGGTACCACCTGATGGGTTAATAATGTCAATAACTCCTCTGGGTTGTCCGACAATTGAAACTGAAAAATGCGCTAATCGTTTGGAATTTAAGATATTGATGGAGAAAATTGGAGCATATACTAAAAAATCGATTTCGGCTATAGTTCCGCTGGGTGTTGGTGGAGAAATTCCACTCTTTTCCGTTTTTTTGTCTTCAAGCTTTAATCTTCCCATATTAGACGCTGATTGTGCTGGAAGATGTTTTCCGGAATTGCAAATGGTATCTACAAATGCTGCTGGGATTCGTCCTCAGAGGGCCTTTATTTCTAACGTTATGGGAGATGTTTTTGAAATCGAATGTAATAATTTTTACACATTAGAAAGACACGTTAGGCAGGTGGCTGTAAGTTCAGGGGGGTGCTGTCTTGTTGTTCCCCAAATTCTCACTGGGGAAGAGGCAAAGCGAGGGCTTATTCCAGGGACGGTAACAAAGGCTTTGACTATCGGAAAAATCATTCAAGAAACGCGCGATCTTAATGCCGTTATGGAATACACAAAAGGTATATTCCATGGAGTAGGTGGTATTATAGCCGCGACCGGTCTTAATATGCCGCATCCTTTCAAAAGGCTTATTGTTCTTAGAAATCTTGAAGAAAAAAAGACATGGGAAGTGTGGATGGACAATGAATTTAATTTGCTTCTTGAAAATGGAGAAGTGATTGCGGAAGTTCCTGACATTATTACCTTATGCGACCCCATTTCATGTGAGCCTTTGACGTTGCGAGAGCTAAGGGTGTGTGCCAATGCGGCCATTTGCACCATGAAAGCGCCTGGCATTTGGTATACCGAAAAAGGATTGGCTTTGGTTCGCAAACAAGATCATACGGACACTAAAAACATCATATTGAATTCTCCTTCTCGCTTAGATATGATCGCCTAATCTAAGCCAGGGGGTTATCATGTATGAACGGGAGTAAAAAATCAAGTGATCAGAAGAAGCGTCTGTGCTTACTTCCGGGAAGACAAAAAGGTTAAGCTTGCGTTAATTTGTTTTTTTATTTTAAACTAATTTTAGATAATTTATTATAAATGCGCCTCATATGCTCTCAATTTTATGTTCAATGTTATGGGGGCACGTGGGATTTAACGTTGGTGTATTCATCGGCGGCTTGATGATGCAAACTAAACACGGCTATAAACGCGAAGACGTGAAAAAGGATAAGTTGGAAAAATGGTATTTGAATTATCTGAAAAACAAAAAATATCCATCGATTGAAGATGAAGCGAATCGTTCGAAAAACTTATTAGGACAGGTATTAGCAGATTTAAAAACAGCAACAACCTTGCCTCTTCTTGAAGGCAAAACAGCCGCTTTGAAAGTAAACTTAGTTCAACGGATAATTACAGACAGCAATCTACCTTATTTTGTCAGTGAACAGTTTAAGAACAAAAATGTTGTTATCCCCCCTTCTGCCAACTTATATGCAGCACAAACAGCCCATGATAAGGTTTATGATGAATTAGTAGGAGAATTGGGTGTTCAAGATGCTGCGACTTATGCATACACTAACGCAAAAGGATCGTACAGAAGAGCCAACACTAACATAGATTCAGAACGCCAACGTGTGGTCAATCAAATAGGTGATCTAGCAAGGACAAGCTCTGTCGCCTTTCAAAACGAATTGTCTGGAATCAACACAACATCAGCGTACCAAGAATTTATTCAATCTGCTAAGGAATATACTGCTGCTGCTAACAAGGGAGCTCCAAGCGCACTGGGATTCGCAGGAGGAAGAACTATAACTAAACTTTTTGAAGAAACAGGAAAAGAAGCCGTAAGAGTATGGGTAAATGAGAAAATACGAATTGCATTTTTGAGTGCTGTAGAGAAGGACATAGACATGTGTTCAGATTGGCTGGATGCACCTTTAGCAAGAGCGCTTAAAGCCTATCAGGTCGATCAAGCTAAAGCACCCTCAGCCGATGAATATAATCCTGAAGGTACGAAAACGGTACCTTTAACTTCTCCCGAAGTGTGCGATGGACCGGGAGAACAAGATAATTGGGAAACATTAAGCGGAGAAAACCAATCCAAACGTATTGGCTTAGCCTACGGTTTTTCGGTGGGGTATGAAAAAGAAATGGATGCCAACCATACCTTCGTGGGTGGCAACGCTTTTGCCAAAAAAGACAACATGACCATCAAATACGACTTACAGGTTGAAAAAGGCAGCCGCGCCAGCTTCGGAGAATTAGAAACAAAACCAGGATACACCATGGGATTAACCGTTGTGGCGGGTAAACACCTGAACCCTGTATTTTCGGTCTTTGGTCGTGGTACGTTTGAATTTACAAAATACGACTTCACCTATAACGTATCGAACGATTCACCCAAAATTGCGAAAGAATCACTTCGTACGCAAACATTGGGTAACTGGGTTAAACAGGCTGCTGTGGGTGTGGGCGCCCGTTATAATTTTGCACCTTTGTGGTCAGCTGAAGCGTGTTATGACTTTGTTCCGGCGACAAAGACCAACGTGCGTGACTTTAACAAATTAGGTGAAGATGGTCGCCGTCGTGGATACATCTACACCACATCCCAACATCGTGTGTTCTTGAAGATTGTGCGGTTCTTTAAGACGTAAGCGCGTCGTGTCATCCTCGGCGAGCAAAGCACGACCGAGGATCTATTCAGAAAATCCAGGAAACCATTCTAAAAAGTAATCCTTCCAAAGAGGATTGTGTTCTTCTATCAATTTTAAAATCTAGTTAATGGGTTCTCGGTCTCGTTTCGCTTGCCGAGGATGACATTGAAACGCTTCCCCGAGTCAGCCGATCATTAATGGCAGCGCCGATACCTTCAGATGGAATAGGGGCAATGGCAATACGCTGCGCTTGTTGCACATCGGCTTGATGTAGATACCGAAATAAATTGGCCGCTGCTTCTTTTAGATCTCCAGATTCACTCAGGTTTATATCGCTGGGATATCGTACTCCAAATCCAATATAAATATCCCCAGGCGAAGGAATTTTCACATTCATCACCATAGGTGTTTTTGGGGCATAATGCTTTTTAAAAGCTCCTGGTACTTGAATAACCGCACCATCCGTACGGTCAATGATAGAATCATTGACCACAGCCGCAATCTGTTCCTTCGTCACAATCCCCGGGCGCAATAATAAAACGTCATCATCCTTACACCATACGATGGTTGACTCAATCCCTATAACGCAATCCCCACCATCCAGGACGTTTAGTTTTGGAAAGGCTTTTTTTACATGCTGAGTCGTTGTCGGACTAAGATGATTAGAGGGATTGGCTGAAGGAGCGGCCAGAGGTCCTGCGAACTTTTTTAAAACTTTCAAAGCCACGGGGTGATTGGGAATCCTTAATGCGATTGTCTCCAACCCTGCCAAAGCCAAACTGGAAATACCGCTGCCCTTCTTATACGGCACAACGATTGTTAACGCTGATGCCGTTTTTGATGGCGCCCAAAAATGATGCGCCAGCTTTAAAGCATTGCTATTGAAATCTCCATACAGCTGAGCCTGCTGAAGATCGTGGATGTGAATAATTAGGGGATTAAAAGAGGGGCGCGTTTTTAAGGCATAAATTTCAGTCACAGCAGAATCCACCCGCGCATCCGCTGCAAGTCCATATACTGTATCGGTTGGCAAACCAATCACACGGTTAGATTTAAGATCGTCGATGTATGTACTGTCGATATGCGGCATCATGACACCATAACTTTTTTCGGCATCTTCGGGCTGGTCATGCCTAATTGGGTATATCTCTTCAATTTATTTTGAAAAAATAGTATGACGTTTGAAAAAATGATAACATCCTTGGTCTGAGGCTTATTTTGGGAAATGGTGCTATTTGAGGGGTGCAGATTAGCATTGTTGAAGACGGCCACATTTTTGATCTGCCGCTTGCTTTCGGGAATTGTGCTCTTCTTGATTTGCAATTTATTTTTAGGGACTTTGAAAAAATAGTACGATGTTTGCAAAAGTGACAATACTCGCGGCCTAGTGTTATTTTCGATTTGCCGATTATTCTGAAGAATCAACAAGGACAACACTTTTGGTCTAGTGTTATCCTTGATTTGCTGGTTATTCTGAGGAATCAACTTAAGTAATGAATTTTTTTTGGACAATCGTCTCGCCTGCGGCTCCGGACCCCCCTGCGGCGCCCCCGAGCCCGCGCATGCCCCCCCCTCCCCCCCCACCAAGCAACAGACCACCCGGCCTACATTCGGCG
>Ga0074198_1000363_pt1 | contig 52211 bp, 46 predicted proteins | sample EPASupsiteSAE323_FD_64527 | JGI IMG/M metagenome (GOLD analysis project Ga0074198, IMG submission 64527) | Bioremediated contaminated groundwater from EPA Superfund site, New Mexico - Sample SAE3-23 | ecosystem: Environmental > Aquatic > Deep subsurface > Groundwater > Contaminated ... | reverse complement strand
ATGGAGCTACTTTCTCTTCTGAAGCACTAGATCCGGCAAGTCCGGTCACTGCGGTTCAGATAGGAGATCCTATTACCCAGAAGAAATTATCAGATGCAATTGTCAAAGAAGCCCGCGATCTTGGACTCTACAGCAGCATCACGGATAACGGAGCAGGCGGAATCTCGTGTTCTGTTGCAGAGATGGCGAAAGAATGTAACGGATGTCATGTCTGGCTTGATAAAGTTCCGCTTAAATACCCGGGGATGGCACCGTGGGAGATCTGGATCTCTGAATCACAGGAACGGATGACTTTAGCCGTCCCTCCGGATAATATTGATGAGTTCACGGATTTACTTCGTCGCCGGGAGGTTGAAGCTACCGTGATCGGAAAGTTTACCGATACTGGTCGCTGTGTGGTTGAGTTTCACGGGACCGTTGTGATGGACATTGAATTATCCTTCCTTCATGACGGGCTACCTGAAAAGCATCTTAAGTCAGTTCATACTCCTCTGGCAGTCTCCGATCCAGAAATCAGGTCTCCTGACCGGCTTGATGAGATCCTGATGACTATGCTCCAGCGAAAGAATATCTGTTCAAAGGAGTTTATCTCTATCCAGTATGATCATACCGTGCAGGGCGGGCATGTGCTCGGGCCTGTCCAGGGAGTAGGAAGAGTCCAGGGAATGGCAACCCTGACAAAAGTTGTTGCCGGTTCAAAGAAAGGCGTAGGGCTCTCGCAGGGGATCTTCCCTACATACTCTGAGATTGATCCCTACCGTATGGCTGTTGCCTGTATTGACACGGCTATCCGGGGGCTTATTGCTATTGGTATCCCACTTGATGCGATAGCAATCCTTGACAACTTCTGTTGGTGTTCCTCTGATGATCCCGGGCGGCTTGATCAACTGAAGAGTGCTGCCCTTGGGTGTTATGACGGGGCGACGGGTTTTCAGACTCCGTTTATATCAGGTAAGGACAGCATGTTTAACGATTTCTCCGGGTTTGATGAGAATAACAACCAGGTAAAGGTCTCGGTGCCCCCGACTCTCCTGATCTCTTCGATAGGGATTCATCCGGATGTGACCAGAGCGGTCTCGATTGATGCAAAGATAGAAGGGGATCTTGTATATTTGATTGGAGAGACTGCTGAAGAACTTGGAGGATCTGAGTACTATACCCATCTTGGGGTTATAAGTGGCAGAGTGCCTGCACTTGATATTAATTCCGTGAAGGCCAGGTATCAGCGACTTTCCAGTGCTATCCTGCATGATCTCGTGGCTTCTGCATTCCCTGTCACCCATGGGGGGCTCGGGGTTGCACTTGCCAAGGTTGCAATTGCCGGCCGGTTAGGTATGAATATCACCTTCTCCAGAGCCGAAAGACCAGATTATACGCTCTTTTCAGAGACACTCGGGAGATTCGTGGTTACGGTTGCACCGGACAGGAAACGATCCTTTGAACTTGCTATGGGTTCTGATGCTCATTTGTTAGGTCGTTTGGGAGGAAAGAACCTACAGATTACCATAAAATCACTGCAGATTTCCATACCGGTAAGTGAACTTGAGGCTGCGTACAAGAGACCTTTTAGGGGGTACTAATAATGACTTCAGCATCTTTCTCATCATATGATCCGATGAGTTTTCATGGCCAGAATATGATCCGGGATAAGGCTCTCATAATGAGCGGATATGGGATAAATTCCGAGATGGAGACGAAGGAAGCGTTAGCCCGTGCAGGTATGGATGCGGATATCATCCATATTAATGACTTAATTGACCGGAGACAGAAGATGGCTGATTACCGTCTGCTCGTTTTTCCTGGTGGATTCTCATACGGTGATGATACCGGTGCAGGTAATGCCTATGCAAACCGGGTTCGGAATAATCTCTGGAATGATCTCACCGAATTTCTGGAAGGTGATAACCTGGTGCTCGGGATTTGTAACGGGTTCCAAATCCTTGCAAATCTAGGGCTTGTACCGGCATTTGACAAGAAATTCAAACGGGATATTGCCCTGATGCCGAACCAGAAGGGTGTACTTGAATGTCGTTATGTCACTATCAAACCCGTCGTCAATAATCTCTGGACAAAAGGAATTGAACGTATTGTCTGTCCGGTATCTCATGGAGAAGGTAATTTTTCCTGTTCGAAGGAGACGCTCCTTCGCCTGAAGAATCAGAAGATGGTAGCCTTTACCTATTGCCGGGAGGATCTGAAATCTGCAGACGGAGAATATCCGTTTAACCCTAACGGTTCGACAGCTGACATCGCCGGTATCACATCTGAAGACGGGAAGGTTCTGGCAATGATGCCTCATCCAGAAAGGGCAATGGAGTTTGTAAATCTGTATGACTGGACATTGCAGAAAGAAAAATTAAAGCGGCAACAACTTCCTGTTCCGGCTGAATCTTTGAATATGAAATTATTCCGGAATATGGTTGATTATTTCCAATAAATAATTCCTGTTTTCAACTATGGAAGAATTTGTATTTCTAACAGGTACAAAAAATAGTATATTAGGAATTTCAGTTATCAAGACGCTATGTAATGTAAGAGATTCTCTCCGGAATGAGTAATGGTGTAATATCCATTCATTGTATTATGCGAATCATCTATATTTTGTTCATTATATTGAAGCAAATTCAGTTGCCGGAGATGATTTAAATGTGTATTATTACTCGAACAATCATCTGATAAGGTATATGCTGTATTGTATTCCTGTAACGCAGGATCATAAGTACCAAATTTTGAGCTTGAACCACCATTAATATCGATTGAGTTTATTTCGTATTGTTTTAAAATCTCAAGTTCGGCATCCTTGAGTGATTTGAACACTTCGAGTATTTTTAGAACTTTGGGAAGATTGTCAGAATCTTTTGAGAGACCGTTTGCTAATATAGAGGCAATATATTCATGTCTTTTTTCATTGATAGTCTCTGTTGCCTGCCGGCAACTTTCAATTAATAAATCCTGAAAGCCGGCTAAAGAAGGAATTTTATCTCTGTTTTCTAGCGAGGATAGTCGTTTCTCAAGGGTATTGATATAATTAAATACCCGGTTTCTCTCTTCTTTTTGCATACAGAATCCCATTATTTCTGATAGTATAGGACCAACGATTGGAACGCACCCGAAACAGATCTTGGACAATGTTCCAGCCATTTCGGTATAACTGGATTTTAAAAAGTCACTGTCAATTGAAGAAAATTTCTCTTCGATTGGTTTTAATCCTTTTTTGGTTTCATTATAACAATCGGTTAACGTATTTTTAAGGGAGTCCTTATCGATGGTTGATAATTTCTCCCCCAGTGGTTTCATCACATTTTTTGTCTCATTTGCACATTCTGTCAGAGCTTTTTTAAATGAAGAAAACTTGACCATTTTTCAATGAATCTGATATTTCTTTTTACTACCATATAGGTTGTGGAATGTCACAGTGCATGAAAATTGTCTCATCCATCAGACTCTTTTCATCTATGACCATCTGTTGTCCAAGTCCTGAACATTCAGGACACATCCCGTCAGCATTATTGAAGGAGAATAGGTTTGATCCACCAATGAACGGGTTCCCACACCGGGAAAAGAGAAGCCGGAGGTAAGTATAGATCTCAGTCATGGTTCCGATGGTTGACCGGAGTGTCTGCCCGGGTCTTTTCTGGTCGATAACAATGACAGGTGAGAGGTTTGAAATTTCATCCACGTCCGGACGACTGATCTTCGGTAGTCGTGAGCGTTCAAATGTTCCTAATGTCTCGATCAGTTGCCTTCTTGCTTCAGCACTGATGGTGTCAAATACCAAAGAGCTCTTTCCACTTCCTGATACACCGGTTACCACCACGATCTTGTTTTTCGGAAGTGATAATGAGATATTTTTAAGATTATGGACCCTTGCTCCGGCAATACGGATTGGTTCACTCATTCCCTCTACTCCGCCTGTTGTTTCTGTTCAGGTTTAAGTTCCGGGACATATCCGTTCTTTTTATTATATTCCTCTAGGAAATTGAGAACCCATTCCCGTTCTGCCCGTATGAGGTACTGACGTCTCCTGGAGAGATGGATATTACCTAATTCACATCCATTGCCGGTAAGATATTTTTCAAGTTCGATGTAACAGGTTATCCTGGAGTCAATGGAGGTTATATATTGGGCCATAACCGAATTTACTTCAGCAGGAGTAAGGAGATTAAGATTTGCGAGTGCGAGATCTATTCCATAAATTGAAATCTCTAGTTCTGACATGATCTCAACAATCCGGCTCTTAAGTTCATAAATTCCCTTTTCAGTGATTGTATATACCTTTTTTACTTTGTTTGATTCGGTAACAGTGATGTTTACATCAACAAGGAACTTCTTCTCCAGTTTTTCCAGTACTTTATAGATTGATGAAATTGAGATTTCGGTCCAGTATCGCATGTCATATTCCACTACCTTCTTTTCGATCTCGTATGGATACATCGGTTTTTCAGATAGTAATCCCAAAAGGGCGGTTTCCATGTTTGATATGGTACTCATAGAATATTGTACAATTACAATACTATATTATGATTATGTTGTTAAGGTAAAATTAAATGAGGTATGAAAAATTGAATTATTCTTAAATAATAAATAAAGTAATATTATATTAAGCCAGAAACAGGAAAATAGACAATCAGAACAGTGAATTAATGTGTTGAGGGGGTTTAGACCCCCTGAAATGTAGGAGGAAAGAGTTACACGATACTGTTTACCATAGAGTTTAAGATCATCACTCTCCTGAAGTTCTTCTCCTGTCATCCAGGGGGATGACGGTGTGATGAATAGTAGTTGTTCTTCTATATGTATATAATTAACGTATGGCGTATCGACATTTAACGTATCATGAGAATATGTAATATGTTGGATCAAGGAATTATTTCGATTCACCTGCTGGTATAATAATTGAAATTTCTTAATTATGGCCTGATTTCTATAGAAATCGTTCAATGAAACCAATCCGAATTTACCCGGACAAGCAGTGCCATACATCCAGTCTCTCAAAAGTTCAGGGCGGATTCAACCCTCTTCATATTCCGGATTGCATTTACTTCTTACTCTCCGGAAGGGTTATATTTCAGACTTATCAGGTTATCCCTTTAATTGATGCTGTATTTAGTTTAAAATTTTTTTATCTCTCAATTGGTAATCATTGAAAAAAGAGATCCCTTCAGGAGATCCGGAAGATCAGGAGACGATCTTCTCACCGGAGAATACTCCGTTATTCGTATCACTGTTATACAGTCCCTTGGTACCTGAGAATGAAGTCCCATTCCTATCAAAAATAACTGTAAATTGAGCTTCATAAAATCCATTTGACACTGAATCTAACAAAGATCCTTCTGAAATTATAGATCCATAAAAAACCGGTCCATCTAAAAATCCATCCAATGTTTTTCCGTCGGTGAATTTTCCCTGGACCATCTGCATCTTTCCGAAATCCAGGTTCTTAAGACTCAGATTTACCTGACCCATATTTGTCGTCCAGTTCCCTGGAATATGCGGTTTTTGGTATTCAGAAAGGTTGAGGTTAAGAGAAGTCCATTCTGCAGAGTAATCAACATTATAATCATGCAGAGTATCTCCCTGTTCTGCAATTTCTCTGATAAGAGCATACGCCGGAGTCATAACAGAGAAATTTGTAAGAGAACGAGTAACAATTTTCAGTGGTATCCCGTCAGAAAAGGTTAAACCCTTCACTTCAACCCCACTCTGAAATACATCTATTCCCAGAATAATGAGTCCAAGTGAAGAATTTTTAGAATTAACCGGCATTAGATCAACTTTACTTGGTAATACCATGGATTTGGGGGACCAGTATGGCTGGATAATCTCGGTCTCAGTGAGAATTCCAAGTCCGGGTGGGAAATTTAACATACCTGCACGAATCGTCTGCATTTCCGGAGCAGAAGGATCCGGATGAATCTCCTGTTGAAACGAGATTAAAGATTGTGCAACTGTTCCTGGAACTACCAGGAATATACAAAGAGAAATGATAACAACAATTAGTATCTTCATAATTTTACCTTCGAGAGATTATTCCGTATCATAAATAACAATTTCATAATCATATACAACACAGGATTTATTGCATTCAAAAGAAGTTTAAGTTATCTTTTAATTCACCCGCGGTTTATTAACGATTTTTTCTACAATACTCTCAAATTAGAAACTAGATAGATGACAATATCATCTGATTTAAGATATTCCATTACCCGTTCTATAAAAATACAACAAAAATATATAAAGTATACCCTTCTGTATCTTTTTAAACTGAAATGTAAAAACGGAGGTGGTGTTTTTTATGAAAAGATACCTTTTTTCAGCCAGTCTATCTCTTCACTCACCTTTCGAATCTGGTTTGGGTAATGCTTCATATGATGCGGTTCATCTTTAAAGAGGATCATCTGAACATCTGCCTTACTTGCCATCTTGTATGCCCGATAGGTTGACATGGCACTAGCCGGGACGACTGAATTATCCTTTGTTCCATGTAGCATAAGAATGGGAGTCTCAACATTTTCTGCTTTATATACACCCATAATCGGAATATAATATTCCGGTTTTTCAAACGGTGTATATTCATGATACATTTTATTCATGACGATACCGTTTGTATTTGAAATCTGTGAGTTTTCATCCGCATACCCTGCCCCAACAACCGCAGCTTTTAGGGATGGATCCTGTGTCACCCACTCAAGTGTAAGAATTCCTCCCCATGACCATCCGGTAACACCAACCCTGTCCTTATCAATAATCCCCTGTTCTGAAAGGTTTTCTACACCTTTCATCAAATCTTCTACCGAAAGATCAAATGTATGACCACCCTCAATGGACTTTGCAAAATCAAATCCCCAGTTACTGCTTCCATGGTAGTTAACAGAGAGGGTAATAACACCTGTATCTGTGATTAGATGGTATGGAAATTCCCAGCTGTCTCGCCAACTGTCAAAATCGGTATAAATCGGGCCGCCATGGATAACAAATACGACCGGGTAGGCTTTTCCTGGAATGTAATCAGGAGGATATCTGAGTACACCCTGAATCGTCTCACCCGATGCACCGGTCCATTCGATCACTTCTGAAGTGCCAAGTGGTTTTTTCAGAAGATTTTCATTCAATTTTGTCAGTTGATGCTGGTTTGTAATCTCCCCGGAGGATACATTAGCTGAATAGATCTGTGGAGGCACTGATGCAGTGTTATAATTGTAAAATAAATCAGATCCATCCCTGCTTGTCTCAAGAGCAAATATGTTCCCCTGGTGTTCTCCTGAAAGTATGGTCATATTCCAGCCGGAAGATGTGTTGTCATATCTGACAAGTATTGGATTAGTTCCGTTTGCTAGAAGGGCATAGACTCCCCCTTCAAAGGGACTGATCTCCACATCATCATTAAAGAGATCCTTTTGAAGTTTTTTATCCCATTTAAGAGGTACTTCTTCAAGAATTTTTATATCCGGTTTGTATACAACTATGTCTGAAGCATATCTGACCGGATATTTGAGACCTCCGTTCTCCACCTGCTCGATATAAACCATTGAACTGTCAGGAGCCCAGGCAAACTCATTCTCATCCTGGTATCCTTCGGTCTTAGTCATTACTTTATCCAAAATCCCGGTGATGGTATCAAGAACATAGTAGGTAAATGATGGATTTTCAATCCAGACCTCCGGATACTTTGATGATTTATATATAATGAACCGACCGTCTGGAGACGGAACAAAAGCATATATTACGTCAGAGTTGTTTGTGAGGCTGGTAACATCCCCACTCCCGATATTATAACTTTTTAAAATGACTGGATCAGGGATTTTATCAACCATGATGACATCACCTGGTTTAGTATCTTCAGGAATATCAGGTGCAGCCCCCGAATATACCAGGGAGTGGTCACCAAGCCAGGAAAAGCCGGCAAGTAGTTCGTCAGATACCCCTTCTTTATTAGTCTTCTGCATGGTGGAAAGATCAAGGATTGTCAGAGTCTTATTACCACCATCCCTGGGAAGTGCAACATAGGCAATCAAGGGACGGACAGATGAGAGGGCCCATGCCGTAACAGATTCATTCTGGCTTGTCAGTGATGTTTCTTTTCCTGTTGATATGTTTACCATCATCAGGGTTCCATTATCAGCAGGTGGTATAAGATCATCGCCTCTGGTGACCATATATACAATATTTTGTTCATCAGATGTGAGTGAAAAATGATGAAGATAATCCATCTTCAGGATATCATCATAGATCAGACTTCCTGTATTTTCACCCGAGACAACAGAACAGAATACAAACCCTGTAATACTGAATATTACCAGTAGAATTACACCTATGTTTTGTACGGACATTGAATTCACTTTGTTTTTTTTGAGATTTGAGATACCCCTTTCTTATCAGGTGATACTCATTAGTTATTCAATAACAACATGAGATATATGTGTTTGCCCTGTATGCATATTTATAGAGACCATTGCATTCAGATAAATAAAAAATTATAATAATCCTGATATTTGTCATCAAATATCAAAGTAAATCTTCTACAAATTAAAAAAGGAATCAGGTTTTTTCACTGAACCATTCAGGGACCATAATGTTGCATAAACGTATTATTTGAATCTACGAGAGGGACTAGTGAATTTGTTTCATCCAGGTACATCGAGATCGGAATCCATGTATATACTTCATCTTCTCCCTTTTGTACCTGGTAAAAGAAATAATCACCAAATTGACGATCTCCCCGTTTATTTAATTTGAGCCACCCGGTGGCACCATATGATAATTTTCCATAACTATCAGCAATATATAGCATATCTTCCAGGGTAGAAGGGTTATTCTGCATGATCCAGGCAGCCATCAGTGTTTCATCATACGGAAGGATCTCATAGATACTCGGCTGGTATCCACCGTTCGCTGCACGTGCAGCTTCGTAAACCATCCAATAATCTGAATCTATAGGTTGTGCAATATTAAATGAAAGAGCGGTCAGGCCTGTATCAGCAGCAAAGCCGGCAGCAGTGTCATTTTTCAGAATTGCAGAACTCATCGCTACTGAATCCGTCCCTTCCCAACGTACTTTATATAAATTCGGATATTCGGATGCCTGAGCCAGGATATCTGCAATTTCATCAAAAGAGACCGCCAGGACAATGACATTGTTCTCACCATATTCTTCGATCAGAGGAGTGACCAGTGCATTTAATTCCTCAAGGGTATCTGTAAAATTACTGGTATTCGGTGAGTATAATATCGTTTCAGTAATATTTTTGCTTTTTAAGTTATCTGTCAGAAGATTTTTATCAGATGGTGAGACGAAGGATTTGTTTATCATCATTTCAGCTAAAGTTCCTCCATAGATATCATCTCTTGCCAGGATTACTCCCTTCGTTGGAGTGTTTCCCATCGTCATGTTATTATATGCAACAAGAGCTTTATAGAGATGTGAATCACTTGGGGCTAATCTGATTACCGGATCTCCTGGTTTCGAAAGATCTATTGATGTTGAGGGATTTACAGAAATAATTTCCTTCTCGGTAATAAGGGGGAGGATTCCTGCAACTTCATCCGAAGAATCCGGTCCGACAATAATTTGTACTCCCTCTGCTATCAGGTCTTCAGCTCCTTTTACTGCACTCTCTCTTGTCCCATTAACCCAGGTTTTTTTAACGATAATAGTCGTATTCATCCCTGCTTTTGCATAACTGTCATTAAGATCACTGACAGCCATATCAATCGCAGCTTCAATACCTTTTGCATATGAAGCACTATCACCAGAAGTATCAATGATTGCACCAATTCGAATTTCATTCTCTGCTGATACCATTCCTATACCAGAAAGGATCAGCATTACCAGAAGAATAATTAAGTATTTGTTCATAACTACACCATAGAAACCCAATGAACCAATGAGGGGCACCAGAATTTGAGAGTTGACTTTTCATCCACTCGTATGGACAATGGATATTTATATGTGTATCTTATGAATTGATTATTATTATCAAAGGTTTATGGTATCTTCAAGTAAACATCTGATAATATAAGAGTGTATTCGTGACCTCCTGTGGGATAATAATAGACATGAATTGCTTCTCTTAACTTTCATGACTGTTCTGGAAAATGGATAAGGAGATGGATATTGATCCGTTTGCATATAATAAAGAACAGAGATCTTCTGTAAGTTTAATGGCAGGATTAATAAGAATATCGTAAAGGTTAATAACAATATATAAGAAAGCGAAACATTCCTTTCTTTTTACTTGGAATAAAAAGAATTATTTTGGTTGGTCTCGTCCATGTTTTCATTAAAAAATACCATATACAACCATGGCACTACCGACAGGTCCATCAATATAATCCGAATCAGCTGTTAATCCATTATTATTTATAGTAAGAATTAACAAATCTTCGAGTCCATCTGTTTTTTTCACTTCTGCGGCAAGAGATCTCTCCACTCCCGAAATAGGATATGTTACATTTCCATTTCCATTAATAGGTCTTAACTGACCATCTGTTGTTATGGTTCCTGTCCACTTTCCAGGATACCTTATATGAACAGCCAATCCTTTTTCAGATGGATTTTCTTTAAATGAAGTCGATTTTAAATTTGAAGCAGTAAGATCTAAATTGTTGAGTTTATTTAATTTATTTGTTGCTGCTGTAAGGCCTTCTTTAGCCATAAGATAATTTGGGTTAATTTTTAATGCCTGGTTATAGGCCTCAATAGCTTCTTTATATTTTTGAAGATTATATAGATCAGAACCCTTGTTATTCCATAATTTAGCATCTTTAGGATCAATAACGAGGCCTTGATCATAAACCTCAATTGCAGCCTCGAATTTATTCTGTTTAGATAATGCTATACCTTTATTATTCAATGCATCAACTAATTTCGGGTCCAATTTCAAAGCCTGGTCATATAAATTAATGGCTTCGTCAAATTTTCCTAATTTGGATAAGACAAGACCTTTATTACTCACTGCCGATGCAAACTTTGGGTCAATCTTCAATGCTTGATCGTATAAATCAATAGCATCCTGATAGGCTCCAAGTTGTTCCATACAATTGCCCTTATTATAATACGCATTTGCATCTTGTGGGTCTATTTTATATGCCTGGTTACATGCCTCAATTGCTAGGTCATACTTACCAAGATCATATAATGCGGTAGCTTTTGCATCCCAGGTTACACTATCATTAGGGTCATATTTAATTGCCTGATCAAATGCTTTGATTGCCTCATTATTCCTACTAAGATAATATAGGGCAGCACCTTTATTACGCCATGCCCTGGCATATCCAGGATCAATATTTAAAATCTGATCATAGATTGTAATTGCCTCATCAAATTTACTTGAGTTGGCTAACGCATTAGCACTGTTAAATAAATCTTCAGTAGATTCTGCAAATACCGGTGATGCAGTAAGAAAAATTGCCATCACAAACAATGCAATGATAAGATATACTGTATCTCTCATAATGATAATAATACTCTGATAATTATAATGATTACTTTAAAAGATTCTAGTTATATGCCTTTAATGCTTGCAGAACTCCGAATAATTTTTCATACCTGTTCCGGTTGCAACCATAATCCTGTTATAAATGAGTTAATAAAACAGAAAATAAGTTAATCTAATAATTGGTGATATTGTTCCTGGTATTTACACGAAAAGAATTACCTGACCGGGAGAAAACTGAAAACCTGATGAGACTGATACTTCAACATGACTGGTACTCAACAGAACAGGCTGTCTGGATCACATAGCCCATATCTGCTTATGCATGCCTCTAATCCTGTGGACTGGTACCCATGGGGTGATGAGGCTTTTAAGGAGGCACATTCCCGTGATCTTCCCATATTTCTCTCGATTGGTTATGCTGCATGTCACTGGTGTCATGTTATGGAACAGGAATGTTTTTCAGATACTGAAGTGGCTGAAATTTTAAATAACCAATTTATCTGTATCAAGGTTGACCGGGAAGAACGCCCGGATATTGATCAGGTTTATATGACAGTCTGCCAGATAATGACCGGTTCAGGCGGCTGGCCTATGAGTATCTTTCTTAACCCTGAACGTGAACCGTTCTATGCCGCTACTTATATTCCAAAGAATGGACGTCCGGGAATGCCTGGAATGATGGAACTTATCCCTTACCTTGCTAATATATGGAAAAACCGCCGTGAAGAAGTAAATACTGTCGGTAAAAATCTTATTCATACTATTAAACAGGTTTCAGTGCAACAATCAGGTGAATTTTCAGAAGATATAATTCACGATGCCTATTCATCTCTTGTTTCAGCATATGATTACAAATATGGCGGATTTTCAAACAGTCCAAAATTTCCTTCTATCCCTCATATTTTCTTTTTGTTCAGATATTATTACTATTTCTCTGACAAGAAAGCATGGGAGATGGCAGATCATACCCTCATGCAGATGGCTGTAAGTGGTATTCGTGATCATCTGGATGGCGGATTTCATCGTTATGCAACAGACAGGGCATGGAAACTACCTCATTTTGAGAAGATGTTATATGATCAGGCTCTTTTGGCACTGGCATATATTGAAGGGTATCAGATTTCAAATAACTCCGTTTATAAAACTACTGCCAAAGGAATTCTGGATTATGTCTGTAAAAATTTAACTGATCCACAGGGAGGATTCTGGTCTTCTGTAGATGCCGACAGCCCTGGAGGAGAAGGAGCTTATTATCTTTGGAAGTATGATGAAGTAATAGAAGTCCTTGGAAAAGAAGATGGCATCAGGTTTTGTTCAGTGTACGGGATTATTCCGGATGGAAATGTATCCGGACAAGGTATCTTGAAAGGGAGTAATGTCCTCCATCCGGGAAGGGATCCTGTTTTTATAATGAAGGAACAGGATGTTCACAAGCCGGGCTTACCTGAGAGATGGTTTACCAGAATGCATGAAAAAATGCTAGGTTTTCGTAAAGGGCGATCATCCCCGGCAATTGATGATAAAATCCTGACCGATTGGAACAGTTTAATGATTTCAGCCTTTATCCAGGGATACATGACGTTTGGATGCAGGCATTATTATGATGCAGCAGTCCGTGCTGCTACCTTTATACTGGGAAAAATGATCCTTGAAGATGATGGCATGCTCCTACATCATTGGTATCATGGAAAACCAGGATATTCAGGTCTGTGTAGTGATTACATATTTTTATCTCAGGCCCTTCTTGATCTTTTTCAGGCTGATGGAAATGTTACCTGGATAAATACCATGACCAGATTGATATACCAGGCAAACCTGCGATTTTGGAGTTCGGAAAAAAATGGGTATTGTAATTCAGATTCAGAGGTAATTGATCTCCCTGTCAGATTAATGGATCTTATGGATAATGCCGTTCCATCGGTAAATGGTGCTGCAGCCTTATTGCTGGAACGACTTTTCCTGGTTACAGGAGATAAATCTTATAACCGGAATTATGATCAGCTTATCAGAACCGCAGGAGGTGTATCAAACAGGAATTATACTGGAATAATTTCATTCATGAGTGCATACCTTGAGTGTCAGGTAGGTTTTCGTATAATTGCTATGTTTCCTGATAAATCTAAAGATATTCCAGCCCTGCTCTCAGAAATGCGAAGACTTTTTCTTCCAGGCAAAATGATAATTCCTGTACCTGATCCAGAAGCAATCTCGTCAATTATTCAGGAAGTAAAGGCGTATCCACAACAGCCGGCTCTTTATATATGTGGGAATGGGCAATGTTATCCCCCTGTAACTTCAAAGATTGAATTTGAATTATGGAAAAAAAATGTAATAGCTCATCTTAAATAAAATATACTTAATATTTGCTTATGTTTACAGGGGTGAGCAAAGTAACTTTCTGGAAATGATAGAGACAAAAATATCCTGTTAATCCATTTGACCTTTCAACTGACTTTTTTGTCTTTTTTTCCAACCAAGTCATTAACATGGTGATATATCCGGATGGTTCTGTATGATATGACCTCCTGGTAAAAGCAGTAGAAAAAGCATCTTAATCTGAACCGATTACCCGATTCAGGATAATAAGAGATCAGGATGTTCTCTGGTGGGAAGAAATTAAGTATTAAGTCCTCCTGATAAAGTTCTTCATTTATCATCGCTTAACCCCGGGAAACTACTGTATCAGGCACTTTCCTATCCTCTGGATCCATACCCGGGAAATGTATTCAAGGTTATTCTGATAGGAAACTCGCATGAACCCACTACGTGGTCCGCACCCGAAACCCATGAAAATCCTAGCGGTTGATCGGGTACTGTGGGTAGCAAGACTGTATAATTTCTGAAACGTAGATCTCATTTAAGAAATGGTTCTAGTCAACTAACTTAATGTTGATTTTCATGGGAAAGCCAGTCTGGAACACTATTGCGAGCTATTCTACAGGTGTTTACTCCTCATTTTAATAAAACCGATACAGGCAATAAAATTAGCAGGAAGATCACGATACCTGAATGTTACAATACAAGAATATACAGGATTAATCCAGCTTGATTGTTAGAAAAGTACGAAATGGAAAGTTAATTTAGTGATAGACTAATCTAGCAGTTATTGAAGGAGTTATACAACCCCCTCTCACTATTGGTAAAGTTGTTTGTCTATTTAATTAGTTAAATTGCCCTAATGGAACAGCCCCAACAGAACATGATCCCTGTGATGCCATGGCCCCATCTGTACAATCAGATAGAACTCCCTCTCCTCCGGAAACATAGGCTCCTCCGTCACATCCAGAAGTCGATGACCCTCCTGCCGCAGCCCCTTCTTTACATCCAGAAGTCGTGGCTGATGAACCAGGGTCGCAATCCCCTTGGGCTTCACTAATTGATAGTCGCATTGCTTTCGGACTAACATAGGCAGCTTTTATTTTTGATTGATCCATATTACCCTCCATCTTTACCTACTCTTATACTCTTAATATTTATATAACTGTTATGGTTTTTATTTTTTAATTTAGAGAATTATTTGGCTTTATTATATAACTAATGTAATATAAATTCTATAAAATTTATAGTAATAATTATAATAATAAATATGGATGTGATCGTATTATGTGAAAAAAATAATGAAATTAATAGTATATACACTGAAAATAAATAGTCAATGCAAACAAAATCCCTCCTTAAAACCGATAATCTTTATCTGTCTGTTGCCAGAATCAAGATTATTCCAACTATGGAAATGGGCGGAAATTTCCCCATCATTATTAATCAGTCTTCAAATACCAATCACACTGGTTCCATAACGAAATAAGGTTCGAAATATCTTCGATGGCCATTGGTTGAAGCTGTGTATTCTGCTATAAATAGGTCAGGATAGTTAAACGAATATTTCAACAGCCTTCTGCCTATAAAAGAGTATAAAAGGCAATCGTTGCAGTAGCACGTAAAATTTTACGGATCATTTGGCATTTTTATATTAACGATGAGATGTATGTTGATACTCTATCCAGGGTAAAAAAGATCCAGGTTCCAGGTTTACCTGAAAAAATCGAGAGAATAGGAATATCTAAGATTCTTCAGCTTTTATCCAGAGGAGTCGGGTTAATTATTCAAGAAGAGGGTAAGGATATTCTAAGAATAAATGGTTCAAGTCAATTCACTTAATATTGATTTTCATGGGAACCAGAAAAACACGAATAACAACCTATTTTCTTTATACACTATAATTTATGTTGGTCTGTTCGCACACTTCTGTTGTGAGACAAAAGAAGGGAACCATCGGGGAGATAACACAAGTAATGCCAACTGGACTAACTGATCATCTGGAGACGATAGAAGAGTGGATTTATTTTCCTATGGTGGAGTTATATAAGATCATTAGCCATTATATTAAATTCTTTTTTTTCGAATAATATCTGGAAGATTTTTTTTATCTATCCACAAAGAATAAGGATACTTGATTATCCATTGATTCCTATGGAAATGGTATTCTGCTATAAATAAATTCTTTACATATAATCTAATTGATAATATCTTATTTTTTTTATAAAATATAATTAATCTTGGATTTTTTTTTGTAATTATTTTAAAAAATATATTTTTTATTTGATATAAAAAATCTTTATATAATTTAAATTGAGAATTTGAAGTAATATTACACAATTTTAACATGTGATGCAAGACAAATCCCGAATATCCCCCAATTAATCTCCTTTTCTTATTATTCACAAAAGAAAAAACGGCTTTACCCAGAATTTGTTCAGGAAGTATGTAAATTTTTTCTGAAATATTAGGATTATCTCCTGAAATAATAATACCCTGCTTAATGTTAATAACTCTTCTGATACATTTTTTATGTTTCTCTACCGAAAAATAACAGATTATATCTCCTATTCTTGGTATATTTGATAAGTATGATTCTATTTTTAGAAGTTCAGGTTCTTTTAAAGTAGGGAACATTGCATTACCGGAATATATTACTGTAAGATTCTTGTCAGAAGTATTATTCCCTTTATTTTTTATGCTATTCCTGATATGTACTTCCTTGGAAGTCCGGCAAGACTTAGGATTAATATTTTGAATTGCCTCTTCAATTTTTTCCCAGAACGGGCCGGTCAGATTAATATTAAGTATATTTACCGGAACATTTTTTGTAATAACAGATGCTGCAGATAACTCCATCTGATATATTTTTTTTAACTCATCTCCATCCCATTTATCTCTTGAAATAAAATTCATCGCCTGATGAATAGATTCAATAAGATATGAGATTGCATGACTGATATCTATCGGCTCAATTTTGTTTTCTTCTGATTGTCTGAGAAAATAAATTCCACGAAGAAAGACAGATTTTTGAACATTCCAGCATCCACCAGGACCATTATTATAAAAACGGCTCCAGGTAGGCCATGGGTAAGCAAAATAATTTCCTAAAAAATCCGGGATTATAAGTGTAGTATCATCACAAACATGTATCCAGGGAGGTTTAACACGTAAACTGGCTGTTGTCTTTCCGGTTCCACTAGGAGCTGCCAGCACTATTCCGATTCCATTTTTTTCTATCAATGCACCATGAAGAAGAATACCACTATATGGAAGTGTTTGAAGTGCGATGCATTGACCGATTATACTCATTTGAATAATCTGTAATGTCTCATTAAGTTTCTCTGGAATAATACAAACCTTATTTGGGTTATCTGTCGGATAAAAAAAGGATTTTTCATAATTTTTTCGGGCACCTATAAATATTTCATTATTTGTCATTCCACTTTGCAGGCACATAACCTTAGAAATTCTATCAACTGCATTACATGCATCAGGATCTTGTGGATGAAGTGTAAGTGCCAGTTGATCTCCAAGTTTGATGACCGGATATTGCATTGTATAGGATTTAAATTCAGTCATTTCTAGAAAATAAAAAAGAACAATAAATTCTTGATATGCGAGAAGCCGGATTTGAACCGGCGAACCCCTGCGGGATTAGGCCCTGAACCTAACGCCTTTGACCTAGCTTGGCGATCCTCGCATCATTTGCATCATACATATTCACGGAAAACCCATGATTACAATTTATGCTTGTGCCTTTACACATTTGTGTTCTTGAATAAAAAGGATTTGTAGTATCCAATGAAATTTGGATCAGGAAGATCCCTTTACACGTAATAACTCACGCTCCCTGAGTTCTCCACGCTTAATTTTTCCTGATAGTGTCTTAGGAAGTTCATCTATAAATTCAATAAGCCGGGGATATTTATATGGGGCTGTAATCTTCTTTACATGCTTTTGAATATCTTTGGCAAGTTGATCTGATGGTTCATATCCCGGTTTTAATACAATATAAGCCTTTATTATAAGCCCTCTTATGGGATCAGGAGATCCTACAACCGCTGATTCCTGGACAGAAGGATGTTCAAGGATTGCACTCTCTACTTCAAACGGGCCCACACGGTACCCTGAACTCTTGATAACATCATCGTCCCTTCCAACAAACCAGAAATAACCCTCCTCATCCATATAGGCTTTATCTCCGGTATAATAAAAACCGTTTTTAAAAACATCACGGTTAGCCTCCTCATTCTCCAGATATTCTGCAAAAAGACCTACCGGACGAGGATTCAGGTTAACTGCAATCTTTCCTTCTGTTCCTTGTGGAACCTGTTTTCCTTCATCATCATGAAGTTCAATCTTCCATCCAGGAGCAGGTTTTCCCATTGATCCTGGTTTATGCTTCATGCAGGGATAGGTTGCGATACAGCAGCATGTTTCACTCTGACCATATCCCTCATATATCGGAAGGTCAGTCTCTTCCTGCCATATCCTTATAACTTCAGGATTAAGTGGTTCTCCAGCAGATACACAATGACGAAGAGACCGAAGATCATACTTCGCCAGATCTGCGATGATAAGCATCCTGTAAATAGTCGGAGGACAGCAGAAGGTACTGATCTCATATTTTTCTATAAGCGGAAGTAGTTCGGTTGCCTTGAACTTTCCTCGTACATCGTAGATAAAAATACATGCACCTTCAATCCATTGCCCAAAAATTTTCCCCCATCCTGCTTTTGCCCACCCTGTATCTGATGAAGTGAAATGCAGGTCATTACTAGCCAGATCCTGCCATAGCCTGGCTGTAACTATATGTCCAAGTGGATGGGAATGAGTATGTAAAACCATCTTGGGCTCACCTGTGGTTCCTGAAGTAAAGTATATCAGCATCGGATCAGTCGAGTGAGTCTTCTGATATTCAGGCATACTAATGGCTGAACGGGAAACAGGGGCAGGGTAAAATAATTCATACTGATAACTTATCCAGTTGGGTAACTCCCCGTCAACCAGCATTCTGTGCTTTAAAGTCGGACAAAACCGGCAAATTTTCTCAACCTTGTCTGCATTCTCAACATCTGTCACGATAAAGGAAAATTTACCTGCATTTATCCTGTATTGAAGATCTTTAGGGGTAAGCATAGTGGGGGCAGGACAGATGACAGCACCAAGTTTAATCAGGGCAATTACAAATACCCACCATTCCGGAATGCGATGGAGCATGAGCATTACCCGATCTCCTTTCTTGACTCCGAATTTTAACAGAATATTTGCTGCCTGAACAGAAGAATTTTTTAAATCCCTGAAAGTATACTTCTTTTCCTGACCATTCTGACTGACCCAGATCATAGCAAGTTTATTCCGATCAGTCTCTGCCCATTTATCAATGACATCAAACCCGAAATTGTAGTATTCAGGTACATCAATGGTAAATGACTGATTGAAGTCATCATATGATGTCATACGATGCGTGAACTGTTGTTTCATGCGTACCAACAGTTACGCTTTCAGGCTTAATATATCATTGAATAGTGTTCTGACCTTAAGGTCAATAATTTTGGATTTAATCCATACGGGTAGTTATGTAATAATTCGTGAGAATTTCTCGGGATTCACCATTAGTATTATGTTATGACACACCCCATGAAATTAAGAATGGATGATAAAAGATACGATAGCCTGAAGATTGAAAATATTGTAGCGTCAGGGGCTATCGCAGATTCAATTGATCTTGAGATAATCTCTAAAAATATCGAAAATTGTGAACTGAATACTAAGCGTTTTCCTGGTGCAGTATATAGGATGGACAATCCTAAAATTGCATCTTTGATCTTTTCTTCAGGAAAGGTTGTATTGACCGGTATCAGAGATGATGCCTCTCTTACAAAAGGACTTGGACTTATTATCGGGAAGATGAAGGATGCAGGTATAGCGTGTTATGATGAACCCAGAGTTGCAGTAACCAATATTGTATGTTCTTATGATATAGGAAATAAAATTAATCTTAATAAAGTTGTAATGACTCTCAATCTGGAAAATATTGAATACGAACCTGAACAGTTTCCTGGACTTGTTTACCGAATCTCTGATCCCAAGATTGTTGCACTCCTTTTTTCATCTGGTAAGATTATTCTCACTGGTGGAAAAAACATGGAGGATATAAAACGGGGACTGGATTTCCTTGAGCATAAACTTGGAAATATAATGTAATTTTCCTTTTATTGCCAGAATCTGTGTGTTTTTATAAAATTACGTTCTGCTTTTAAGATTTCACGCATGAGGGCATCACCCTCTGTATAAGTTGCAAGAATCCTTGATGCGGTTTCGGGTCCGACTCCCTTTGCTGCAAGTATTATTATCGCTTTTTTTCCACTGGACAGTACCATATTTGAATTACGTATCAGACGTTTTTCAATAGTTTTTTCTTCTTCATTTTTTGTTTTTTTGTTTGCAATATTAAATAATTCCAGTTCATAGGGTTTTATCGCTGCAATAAGCCGTGCTCCACAAATCCCGCAAACAGGTTTATCAGGAACCCTTATAACGACAGTTCTACTCTTCCATTTACGACAGTTCATACATACAAGAATCACCTCCTGGTTTTCAAGACGATGTTTTAAGGCTCCAATAATTGCCTGATCCTGTGTAGGCGGAGGTATCTGATCACGTGATGAGAACAGTCCTGCTGCTCCTATCATGCTAATAGTGCTGGTTTCTGTTTTTATCTCTTTCGATACCACTGCACGAATTATCTCTTCAGCGTGGTTTACATCCATGTATCTGCTAAATAATTCGCGATATGTTTCATTGAGAATTACTGGCATTGAGAGGAGATCAGAAAGTCTGTACATACTTAAACGTTCATAATCTGCATCCGGATCTAACGCGCCGAATTTTTTAGCTATCTGCACCAGTTTCCATGTAAATAATGAGGTTCTCCGAAGTGCAAGTTCTAGTATTCCCCTGATATGTTCTGGTGCCAGTCCGAAAATGGTTTCAAGCACTTCTTTTACTGATATTTCCCTAGACAGCCTTAGAAAAATCCGGTATGCATCTATCTCAAGTCCAATAGTTTTACCAAACCTGGCTGACAGGAGAATTGAGATTACTCTCCCGATGGTTTCATTAGTCTGATGTCCTGCACAAAGGTTAATCACGATTCCTTCTTCGGTGGGTTCTAAAGTAATAAGTTCATCGGTTGGAATGATAGCATGGTTTTTTATTACGAGATCAAGAAAACCGTTTCCAAATTTTATGGATGCCTCATCATCTGTATAATCAGCAAAAGATCTGGTTCTCCTAAGTCGTCCTACTTCTCTGGCGATCTCAAACGGGACCGGAATCTGTTCTCCTTCCCAGGATGGGAGTTCACCTTCCGCACTTCTTGCAGGTTCTACGGTTATTTTTCCTTCTTCAAGATCCAAAACTCTCCATAATTGTCCCCTCGCGATGAAGACAGCTCCTATATGTAATCCGGTAATAACAAAGGATTCATCCAGGGATCCAACAGTCCTTCTTGTTACCATGTCATAAATAGGAAATTTTCTTTCGTCAGGGATCATTGAGAGGTTACCTGAAAGGTATCTCCTAGCCCTGCTGGTAGTTATTATCTTGTTTCCATCTCTTCTGATGAGGTAATGTTCACTGAGCTGAGATATTATCCCCTCAATGCTTTCTTCGGTTCCTGAACCTATTGAGGATCTTGTTATTATGGTTTTAATCTCAGGCAGAGTGATTTCACCATTTTCAACAACCATAGCAGCGATCTGGTTTCCTATCACATCTCCAGCTCTATATGGAGGCAGAACATTCTCTACCCTCCCTGATAAGGCCCGGTGGGCTATTACAAGCGATTCACATAAATCATCGAATCCACTTGTAATAATTGTGCCATGTGATACTTTCCCAATCTGGTGACCCGCTCTTCCAACACGTTGAACCAGTCGGCTTACTTCTCTTGGAGATCCGAATTGTATAACATGTTCTACATGTCCAATATCTATACCGAGTTCCATTGAGGATGTACAGATGAGAGTTTTAATTTCTCCTTGTTTGAATCGATCTTCAGCCTCTATTCTTACATCTCTTGAAAGGGAACCATGGTGTACATCTACCTTACCGTCTTTAATCAGAGCATGTCCAAGTGATTCTGCAGTGGAACGAGTATTTACAAAGATAAGATTTGACTTATCTTCGCTGATATGGGCTCTGACAGCCCGGACCTGGTCAGAAAACTGTTCTCCGGTGACTTCTACTTTTATGTGAAGATATTTTGCAACAGGAACCTCTACGATAGAGCAGTTTCTTTTTCCAGAAAGAAACCCTGCAATCTCTTTTGGGTTTCCTATTGTGGCAGAGAGTCCGATACGTTGAAATTCTCCTGCATATTTAACAAGGCGTTCGAGTGCAATGGATAACTGGGCACCCCTTTTAGTGCCGGCTAGGTCATGGATCTCATCTATTATCACATATCTGATAGAACAAAGATGTGTTCTCAGGCGCTTTCCCATAAAGAGTGCCTGAAGAGTTTCAGGAGTAGTGACCAGAAGAGAAGGAGGAGAAAGAACCTGTTTTCTTCGTTCTGTCTGTGATGTATCACCATGCCTGACTCCGATAGTAAGTCCGAGTTGCTGACACCACCATTCCATCCTGCGGAGTATGTCACGATTCAGGGCCCGTAAGGGTGTTATATAAAGTGTAGTAAAACCGGTGCCAATTTGGTTTATCATCTCATTAAAGACCGGAATCATTGCGCTTTCTGTTTTTCCTGTTCCTGTGGGAGCTATTAGCAGGAGATGCTCTCCACTTAGAATGATGGGTATTGCCTGTTCCTGAACGGTTGACAGATCAGAAAAGCCCCTACTTTTTATTACATTAATTATCTTGGGATTAAGGCTTTTTAATGTCGTCATAACAGATCAATGAGTTAAGATCTCCGGCATATGTCCCGTCGGGGAGGAGACATTCTGCAGTATTAATTATTAGTGCTCTTGAAATTGGGGAAAAAGGGGATCGAAACGTTTTTTCAATACCATATCCAGTCAGTTCATTAAAAGACGGAATTAACAATGCTCTTGTATTCTTTATATCATCAGTATTATCAAATAGTTCATTATCCAGTTCTCCAATCACATAACACGGTGATCGTAGTGCAATACCCACTTCATCTGACAGGGATAGTGCGGGATGATGATGTCCACAAAGTATCAACCTGCCTGCAAGGTTTTTAAGAGGCTTTGTGTGTCCATGCATTACGCCCACCTGGTCAAGGATTGACCCTTCTTTGTTTAAGCACTCATCAGGTCTTAAAAAATCTTCTATTCCCGGGTCATGGTTTCCCGGAGTGATATAGAATGGAATTAGTTTTCTTATATTACTAAAAAGATAAGGTAGTTCCGATAATTCCTGCCAGGATGTCCCTGGAATTCTATGTTTAATATCGCCGAGAATTACCAGCATGTCAGGATCTGTCTCTTTGATACAATCCATAAGCCTCCTGACCCGTTCTTTCCCGCGGCTTTTTATATAGATTCCATGAGCTTTCAGGTCGGCTTCTATTCCCATATGAATATCGGCAACAAAGAGGACACGTTCCTCTTCTTCTATAAGTACTGCCGGACCGGAAGGAATGAAATCAATATCCATCAGAGTAACTTGATCTGCCCGGGAGCTGGCTGGTAAACTTCATCATCGGAGATAAGGTTACGAAGAGTATCTTTAAGGAGATCTTCTCCAATTCCATGTCTCCTGGAATATCTGGTTAGCTCATCAATATTTATTCCCTTTGATCCACTATGCTCTTCTATAATCTCCAGTATTATGTCTCTTGGGTCTTTGCAGATATTTTCTGCAGGTTGAATAGCATTCAGGGCAATGAGAGATATTTTACCCAGGTTACAAATAAGAGACCTATCTGTTCTGTAATGAATTATAGCCTCTGATATGGCGTCATTCTGTTTTTCCTGGTCCCCGTATGATATCACATGTTCCAACATATTTAACCTATTTGATAGGTCTGCTGCAGCTGTAGCGATCCAGAAATCTCTTCTTTTTCGATCAATAATATTGCATGTTTCAAGAACAATTCGAAATGGATGGTGGAAATTATTATCTCTCTCAAAAGATCCAGTTACACTTAAAAAAAGAGGAGGTACAAGGTCTTCTTGTGGGGGATAGTAATCCTGGTATTTTGGATGAATATAAAAAGAGATCCCTCCTGTCGGATCTGCTATTCTTATAAATTCTCCTGATTTTCCTGAATCATACGATATCAATGTCCCGGTAAACCAGATCTTTGATATAATTAGACCTGTCGGTGATATTACTGAAATTTTCGATCCTGATAAAATTAAATAATCCGTTTTATCAATTTCAGCTGCAAACAATGCATGGTAAGCTGGAAATTTATCCCGAATCTTTAAATAATTCTGCATACTTGTTGATTGTGTCACAGTTTCAGTTTATATTGGTGGTCTTTCCAGATAGATGCATTGATCTCATAATGCGCTCTGCCAATGGGAAAGATATCTGAATCGACCTTATCGTGTTATTATATATCGCGCTTTATAATAATAACAAATTTAAATTTTGCTGAATTTATGAGTGTTTTAAAAAAAGAATTAGTATAATTAGTCGAATCAGAATTTGAAGATATAACTATTTTAAAAAATATTTTTTATTAAATAATTGAGAGTTCAGGTATATGTGACTCAATATTCTCTGAAATATCCAGGATCTTTCGATATGTTTTTAATTCATTGCGAATTATACTTCTCGTATACATAATTTCAACCGCGGGTAATTAGTATGATGGGGAATCTGAAGTCCGTATGGTGCCTTATGCTGGCTGTACTTGTTCTGGGATGTACATTTGTATATGCAGACAATGGAGCAGATAAGAATACTACGGCTCTACAGGCAACAATATCTTCTATGCCCTTGGTATTCATCCAGAATAACGGGCAGTTCGAAGACGAGGTATCGTATCAGACCAGGTCACCGGATCAGGTAATAACTGTTTTATCCAATGGCCTTGAATTCAACCAAAGCCCTGGAAACAGTTCTGTTTTCATGATGCTTAACGGGTCAAATCCTGATAAAAAAATTATTGGTATTAACCAACTCAATGGAACAGCCAATTTTTATTATGGTAATGATCCATCGGCATGGGTAACGGGAGTTACCTTGACATCTGGTGTCAAGTATGAGGAAGTTTATCCAGGCATTGACTTAACTGTAAGTGGAAAAGAAGGTCTTTTAAAGAGTGAGTTCATTTTGGATGCCGGAGCAGATCCGGGTTCTATTGAACTTGTATATCAGGGACAGGATAACCTGACTCTTGATGCAGTATCAGGTGATCTAATTATTAAGACACCTTCACGTGAGATTCGTGATGAGGCACCTTATGCATATCAGGAGATTAATGGAACACGAACAAATGTTACCTGTTCATATGTTATAGGAGAGGAATCTACCGTAACCTTCTCACTTGGCCAGTATGATTCAACATATCCACTTGTAATAGATCCGGTTATGAGGTACTCACTCTACTTTGGTGGTGAAGCCAGGGATCAGGGCAATTCTATTGCAGTGGACGAGAACGGATGTGCTTACTTTATCGGCACTTCATGGTCTCAACATATGAAGTTTTTAAAGGGTCAAAAATCAGCCGGTAGTGCTGATGGTGGTGACGGTCTTTCAGCCCAGGGCCTTGCGCCGGGAAGTGTTCAGCCTTATTTTGGAGGCGGTGACAAGGATGCCTTTGTAATTAAGATCAATCCTGACGGGACAGATCTATTATATTATCAGGTAATTGGAGGGTCCGGTACGGATGAAGGAACAGGGCTTACTATAGACCGTGAAGGATTTGCCTATATAGTCGGTGGAACAAATTCCAAAAATTTCCCCACTAAAAACGCCTACCGGGCTCAGAACGCTGGAAAGTATGATGCCTGGATGGCGAAAATTGATCCTTCAGGAAAAGATCTGGTATTTTCAACGTATCTTGGAGGAGAAGATAATGATTATGCCTTTGCAGTTGCCATAGACAATCAGAAAAATGTTTTCCTGACCGGTCAGACACAGTCATGGAACTTCCCTACTGTAAACAGGTACCAGTTATCTCCATATGGTGGCCTTTCTGATGCATTTATCACCAAATTTGTTCCGGAAGGAAACTCAATTGTATACTCCAATTTCATCGGGGGATCTGCATATGAAGCCGGGAGTGCGGTAAGTGTTGATTCTAACGGGTTTGCATGTATTGTAGGGCAGACAGAATCTCCTAACTTCCCGGTAATAAAACCGTACCAGGATAAACTGCATGGCCCCTTCGATGCATTTGTTACAAAATTTGACCCTGAAGGGAAATATCCTGCATCTTATTCCACGTACCTTGGAGGTAATGGTTGGGAAGATGGAAGAGGAATAATTGCCCAACCCGATGGTAGTCTTACGGTTGTTGGAATTACAAAATCTAAAGATTTTCCCACAGTAAAACCAATTCAGCCAATGCTTAAAGGACTTCAGGATGGGTTTATTACTACTCTTACACCTGATGGTGGCTCGCTTTCCCAATCGACTTACTTTGGTGGTTCGCTTATTGATACAATATTTGGAATAGCAAGAGATGCAAAAGCAAATATTTATGTTGTCGGTACAACCGATTCTCCTGATCTTCCTGTAGTAAGGGCTTACCAGTCGAAACCAGGTGGAAGTTCTGACGTCATGGTTGCCAAGTTCCTGCCTGATATCTCTCAATCAGTATATGTTACATATCTTGGTGGTGGTAGTATTGATCAAGGCAGGGCTATTTCCGTTACAAGAGAAGGAGAAGCATATTTTACCGGTTATACAGAATCCAAGAATTTCCCAAAAGTCTGGCCATATCAACAGAATTATGGCGATGGTGACCGTGATGCCTTTGTGGTTTCACTTTCAGAATACGATATGATCCCTGTTACCGATTTTATTGGAGAACCGACTAAAGGCGATGCACCGCTTACAGTTCAGTTTACTGACAAGTCCCTAGGTATTCCAACATCGTGGGCATGGGAATTTGGTGATGGTGAGACCTCAACCGAACGTAATCCACGTCATGTCTATAAGAAACCAGGCGTATACACAGTCACCCTGTCGGCAAAGAACATTGTATCCACTCAGAAGAAGACTAAACCAAACTACATCACTGCTCTGGAACCCATTAAACCACCTGTAGCAGAGTTTTCGGCAAACCCGACATCCGGTATGGTTCCACTTAAAGTAAGCTTTACTGATCAGTCTACGAATCAGCCTGATTCATGGAACTGGGTATTTGGAGACGGAGGAACATCACAAGATAAAAACCCGGTATATGAGTATAAAAAGCCAGGTGTCTTTACTGTTAATCTGACGGTAAAGAATCGTGCAGGTATATCCTCAAAAGCAAAACCTGAATTTATCCATGCAAATCCTGCAGTAATTCCACCAAAAGCAGACTTCTCAGCTAACCCGACATCCGGTATGGTTCCACTTACTGTTACCTTTTCGGACCTCTCTAAAAATGGTCCAACCTCATGGGCATGGACTTTTGGTGATGGAGGAACATCATCAGAAAGGAACCCGGTATATAAGTATGTAAAACCCGGAACATATGCCGTAACGCTTAAGGTAAGCAACAGTGCAGGGTCAGATCAGATCACAAAACCCGAATTTATCCATGCCCAGCCTTCTATCCTGCCTCCGGTAGCCAAATTTACCGGAGAACCAAGGACCGGGGTTGCTCCTCTGAAGGTTGTTTTTACTGATAAGTCAGAGAATAATCCAGCTACATGGCAGTGGAACTTTGGAGACGGTCAGACATCTGTGGAACCCAACCCTGTTCATATCTATGAGAAACCTGGAAAATATACTGTATCTCTGACTGTAACTAACCCTGCCGGAACTGATACACGTATTGATGAAAATTTTGTTACCGTAAACCCGTCGGTTCTGGCTCCAATAGCAGATTTCTCTGGTAATCCAACCAGTGGGAAAGCTCCGCTCACCGTGAATTTCCTTGATCTTTCAAAGAATAATCCAAAGCAATGGTTCTGGAAGTTTGGAGATGGTGCAACTTCAGAAGAGAAAAATCCTGTTCATATTTATCAGAAAGAAGGGAAATATACTGTAGAACTTACAGTGAGCAACGAAGGAGGGGCCGATACTAAGGTCGCAACTGAATTTGTTACGGTTTCACCTCCTGGATTCCCGCCACAGGCACAGTTCCGTGGTTATCCAACATCAGGAAATGCTCCGCTTACGGTAGGGTTTACTGACCTATCAAGTGGGAATCCGACTACCTGGAAGTGGGACTTTGGTGACGGTCAGGTATCAGATAAACAGCATCCGGAACATGTTTACAGTACTCCTGGTGTTTATACAGTATCTCTAATGGTAGGGAACCAGTTTGGTTCATCAACTGAAGTAAAAGAGAGGTATATTCAGATTTATGAAAAACCAATCCCACTCAAAGCTTCGTTTATGGGTGAGCCAACGTCAGGAAATGCCCCGCTCACTGTGAAATTCAGTGATCTCTCAACAGGCAATCCGCAGTCATGGCTTTGGAACTTTGGCGACGGAACTACTGCAACAGACCATAATCCTGTTCACGTATATACAAATCCTGGAGAATACACAGTATTCCTGACAGTTGCCAGAGGTGAAGAAAGGTCAAGTGAGGTAAGATATCAGTATATCAAAGTCGTGTCTCCCGGTAAACCTCCGGTTCCTGATTTTGTAGCTTCTCCTACTACCGGTAATGCTCCTTTGACTGTCCAGTTTACAGATTTAAGCAAGGATAATCCAAAAGCCTGGAGATGGGATTTTGGTGATGGTCAGGCATCAAACGAAAAGAATCCGGTACATGTCTATAACAAACCCGGAACCTATACTGTATGCCTCGAAGCATCAAATGAGTTTGGTGCAGCTGCAACCTGTAAAGATGGGCTGATTAAGATATATGAGCCCCCACAGCAGGCAGCAGAGTTCTTTGGACATGTCACGGTAGATGGTGCTCCAGGTAAAATTGGGACAATTATCGAGGCACGTGGAAATGGGGTAGATGTAGGTACTACTGATAATCCAACCACAATGACTCTGGAGGGTGTATACGGAACACCGGTTACATTAAAAGTAAAAGGTCAGATAAAGAATGGAGAACCGGTCACTTTCTGGATTAAATCTCCAGGAACTAATGAATTTGTCCAGGCAGAATGTTATGATGTCTTTAGCGGTAAAGAGTGGGTAAAATCGTTCCCATTCAGGGCAGGTTTGAAGACACGTCTTGATTTAAGAATAGGAGAAGCCCCAATACCTCCTATGCCCGTTCTCCCGCATGAGTTCTTTGGAGAGATAACTAAAGATGGTATGGCGATGCCCATCGGTTCGATGGTTATTGTAAGAGGAGAGAATGTGATAGAAGGTCATCGTGGAAATCCTCTTGCGATAATATCTCCTGGTATATACGGCTTTATCGGGCAGGATAAATTAATAGCCCAGGGAGAACTGAAAAGTGGTCAGCCTCTCTCCTTTTGGGTAATACCAGCTGGATCCGGAGAAGCTTTACCTGCTGAAGTAAGAGATGTTAATGCATCTGGTCAATGGGTTTCTACCTATCCATATTCTGAAGGTGGACTTACAAGACTTGATATAAGAGTTAAAGGGGGAAATCCCCCAGTACCCGTTACTCCTATGACGTTATCGGGAATAGTAACCATTAATGGACAACCCGCCGTTGCAGGTTCTCTTATCACCGCTAATGGGAATGGAGTAAGTGTTGGCATTGAAGGAAACCCCGTACAAGTCGGACCGGGCGGAAGATTTGGTGATGGTAATAAGTTAACAATTAAGGGCACTGTCCAGGCAGGAACACCTGTAAAACTTCTGATCTTTGATGCACTATCCGGAAAGGAAAGTGTTGCAGAGATAAAGGATCCACAGACAGGAGCATGGGTAACTTCAATTGTCTATAATCCTGGGACTGATTTACAACTTGAGATCAGGGCATCCTCTATAATCCCTGCCGCTACGCAAGGTGATGAACCAATTACTGATATCGGCAATGGATCTAATAATATCCCTGTAGGAACTCCTGTAGAAAATGTAGATACTACACCGTTAATTGCAGCATCCATCTCTGAAGAAAATCAGTCAAAGACTCAATAACACTTTTTTTTATTTAATCTATATGTACTACATGTTTATCAATTTGTAATGCATACTTTACTTTGGTAAGATCTTTCTTCTGATATCCTTGAATTTAAATAAGGATATTATTTATCAGGAGAATACTATGAATCCAGAGATAGAACAATTAACTATACTTGCGAAAGAATCAGCACAGGTTTTAAAACCCCTCCAGGAAGAGGTACAAAATGTAATTGCAGGACAAAAAAGTGTCCTGGAGCGACTTATTATTGCTTTGATAGCAGATGGACATGTTCTCCTGGAAGGTGTACCTGGTATAGCCAAGACACTTATGATAAAAACGTTGGCTAAATCTATTAATTCAGATTTTTGTCGAATTCAGTTTACTCCTGATCTTCTGCCCGCTGATATAACCGGGACCAAGATATACAATCAGCATGAGTGTACTTTTTCAACAATAAAGGGCCCTGTCTTTACCCAGTTTCTTCTGGCAGATGAAATTAATCGTGCTCCGCCAAAGGTTCAGTCTGCTCTGCTGGAAGCGATGCAGGAACGTCAGGTTACAATACAGGGGGAAACATACACTCTGCCTAATCCTTTTTTTGTTCTAGCTACTGAAAATCCGATAGAACAGGAAGGAACATATCCTCTTCCCGAGGCACAGATGGACAGGTTTATGTTTAAAGTCCTGATGGATTATCCTTCAAAGGAAGAGGAACTGGTGATACTGGATCGTTTTACAGAAGGTAATCTGCATTCACCTCAGGCAGTAATCAATGCAACCGAGATTAAAAAAATTCAGGAGATAGTTCCCAGGTTATATGCAGATATCGAAATAAAAAAATATGTTACATCTATTGTTGATGCCACCCGTTATCCTGATAATTATCATCTCAATCTTGCACGATACATAAAATTCGGATCTTCCCCCAGGGCTTCTATCAATTTAATTCTTGGAGCCAAAGCATATGCTCTCTTACGTGGAAGGGGATATGTAAAACCCGATGATGTAAAGGCAGTTGCCCCAGATGTCCTGAGGCATCGCATAATACTTACTTACGAAGCTGAAGCAGAAGAAATTTCTGTCGATTCTATTATTAAGCAGATTATCAAGGCAATTCCTGTACCCTGAAACTGGTGTGATATGTTAGAGAGTGATACATATTATGAGTTATTAAAAAAACTCAGAACCATTGATATCATAACATCTTCCAGAGTGACAGGTCAGCAGGCAGGTGTTCATATCTCACTTTTTAAGGGTCAGGGTATTGAATTTTCTGATATCAGGGAATATCTTCCGGGCGATGATATCAGGGCCATTGACTGGAAAATAACTGCAAGGTATTGTATACCCTATATCAAAGAATTTGTTGAAGAACGTGATCATACAGTATACATAATTTTTGATCACTCTGGTTCCGGATCATTTGGTCAGGTGGTCAGTAAATTTAATGCAATGATTACCGTGCTTGCAACAGTCCTTTTCTCAGCAGTCCGATACCATGATCGTGCAGGGCTGGTTCTTGTTACAGATAAGGTTGAGAGATATTTCCCTGCCAGATGTGGCAGAACACATGCAATATATGCGATAAACTCGGTGACAACTCATAAACCCGCATCAAAAGGTTCTGATCTCCGTCCTGCTATAAAATTCCTGCTTGAGAGGGTTCACAGGATGGCAACTGTTCTGATAATATCAGATTTTCTTATACCTGATTGTTTTAATGAACTTACAATGTTGAAACGGTATCACGATATTCTGGCAGTAAGAATTGTCGATAAAATCGAGAGAGAACTGCCTGATGTCGGGCTTATAGAACTTGAAGATGCAGAGACCGGCGAACAGATTCTTGTTGATACTTCTAATCCTGATATACGTGAAAGGTACAGAGATGCTGTTTTAGAGCATGAGTTGAAGATTAACCAGATGTTTAGAAGAATTAAGATACCTTTCAGAACACTTAATTCTGATGAGGAGTGTTACCGGCCTCTTTCTTCTTTATTTTCTACAAGACTTGGGAGAGTATTATGATCGGGTTTTACCACCCCGAATGGCTTATTTGTCTGCTGACACTTCCGGTATTATATTATTATTACCTTTATGAGACAAAAAGAAAAAAACAGACTGCAATGAGTTTCTCTCATATCGGGTTTTTAAAAACTGCAATCTCCGGAAGATCACAGTCTGCTCGCCCAAGAACCTTACTTATTATAATGCTTGCAGCACTGGGTTGTATAATAATTGGCCTCGCAGATCCACATATCCCACTCGATCAGACAAAAGAAGGAGTAAATGTGATACTAGTTCTTGATGTTTCAGGTAGCATGCAGGCAACTGATTATCAACCAACCCGGCTTGAATCATCCAAGAGATCTGCAGAGATCCTACTCAAATCACTGGATATAAAAGATTATGCTGGAATTATTACATTTGAATCAGGTGCAACAAGTGCAGCATATCTCTCCCCATATAAAGATCGTGTGATAAAAAAATTACAGGCTATCGAACCTAAAGAGGGATCTACAGCATTAGGAGACGGACTGGCTTTGGGAATTGATATGGCCGAATCCATCCCTAATAAAAAGAGCGTAATAATTCTACTATCAGATGGTGTAAATAATGCAGGTGTCATAAGTCCTGATCAAGCTGCGGAGTTTGCGAAGGATCGTGGCATCCAGGTATTTACAATTGGTATGGGTTCACAGAGTCCCTATCTTTTGGGATATGATCTCTTTGGAACACCTCAATATGCATCTTTGGATGAAACTACGCTAAAAGCGATAGCTGAAAAAACAGGTGGTCTGTACTATCAGTCGATAAATGACCAGACACTATCAGAGATATATCAAAAACTCTCCAGGGAGATTCCTCATGAGACTGAAGATACTAGTATTAAGGATTGGTTCTTCATTATAGCATTAATTCTTATGATAATTGAGATTGCTCTACGATATGGCAGGAGGCGGATTATTCAATGAAAATTTTTAATTATAAAGATCTACTGATCTATCTTTTAATCATCGTTTTCCTTTATATATGTCTACCCGTTACAGCTGATGATATTTCACTTTCCACAGATCAGGCTGAATACTATTTTTTAACAGGTGAAGAGAGAAATATTCCTTTTACAATTGACAGCCAGTTTTCAGGGACCATGGAAGGGACTCTCCAGTATAGTCTTTTAAGAAATCAGGACCAGGGTGGCTATAGTCTTTCTCAGACCAGTACTCAGTCACAGTCTTTTCCTGTTAACCCGGGTCGTTCAGTTCATGCTCTTACCCTTGGATCTGATGTTAATGCGAGTTATCAGGTAGATCTTACCCTTTATTATCCGGATAAAGGAAAGGATTATGCAGTAGTTCTTCCTCCAATCTCTGTATATTTCGTAGATAATCAAAAAGAGATAAAAGAGGAGAAGAATACCTTAAGATCTTCAACCTCTGAAGTTCCACAGAATCAGATGTCACCTGGCATCCAGAATCAGATGAGTAGTATAGATCAGCAGATACAGCAGATGGAACAGGAGCAAAACCAGATGCTCCAGCAGATGATGGCATCGGAAAATATGGGGACAAATTCGCCTTCGAATCCATCATCACAAGATCCTAATCAGGTTTTACAAAATAATCAGATGAGTTCTTCTTCTTCAGCGTTAATGCAGCAGCTGGCCCGGGAGACAGAAGATAATAAAAAGACCGAAGAAGATCTTAAAGTGAGGTTGGAACAGGATCCTTTACTAACCGAACAGGTAAAGGAGTTACAAAAAGCCGGTTACAATCAGACTTACGGTAAGATTATTCCATCCGTTTCAGGCAAAGGGGAAGTTTCAACCGGGTTTAAAGATACATCGGGTAATCAGGTATCTGTACAGGGGAGTATTGAGAATAATTCTGTAAAATCATTATCTGCCAAAAGTTCCGGGGAGATTCCTGTTCCTTCTTCAATGGATTCTAATGAAACCTGGAATACCCTTAAAAAATCTTTATCTTTAGAAGGAATGGTACCTGGAGAAGGAACCATAACCCGTACTCCCGGTAATATCCGAATAAACCAGACATATTCCAGTACGGATGGAAAAAATGCAACAATAATGGCTACAATTGTAAATGGATCTGTAAGTGAAATAAAAGTAGTAAAAGATGATTCATATCCTGTATTCTGGTTTTTTGGTATTCTGATGACAATAATGCTTGTAGTACTTTGTCTTGGGGTGGCAGTCTGGTATTATTCTGTCAGAATAAAAAGAAAAGGATCAGATCCTGGTGATTCCGTAATTACAATCCCTGTAGATTTCAGGCAGAATGTACTTGATATGATAGAAAATGCCAGGATTAGGTATAATGATGGAGATAAGAAGGAAGGGTATGTTTTACTAGGGCAAGCCACAAGAATATATCTTTCATGCAGGTACGGCACAGGTGCAGGACTCACTACTGAAGAGGTGATTTCACATTCTTTCATGACTAATATTAACATCAAGGATCAAATAGCAGAAGGCCTTAAATTATGTTCTATGGTGGAATATGCAAAGGAAGAGCCTGATGATGAATTCTTCCATAAATTCCTGGACTACATTCATGAGATTGTTAATAAGGATTCAAAATAATTTTTTATTGAGACAGATCTGATGATAAATTCTAAAGGAAGAGAGATCTGTCAGGTCTGTGGGAAAATTGCAATAGGAATGCAAATTCTGGGTTGTTGCACCCTGATAGTATGCGAAGAACACGCAGATAAAATTTTGAAAGATATGTTATCAGGTGAAACCCTTGAATTCGGTGTATGTTATTATGTCAGATATTGATAATATTAATAATTTAAACAGGTTTAGATAATTCTCTTACCTGGAATTGGTATTTTAATATTCATATAACATTTATTGTAATTTGAATCAGAATGTGCGGTAAATATCTTTTTATTAATACATAAGGGTATATAATAAACCTTGAATTTATCTCCACCTTGGTATAGATGAAATATATATCCTGACCATTTTTTCTGCATCTTCTGTTTTTATGGATAATTGACTGGCAATTAATGGAGTACATTTTTTTATCATTTTTTCTTTTGTCAAGTCAGGTTCAGTATAATTTCCATTCATATAACAATGATAACAATATTTTTCTGATTTCGATCCGTCCTGCATAGTTCCTTTTTCATCTTCATTAGTTAGAGGCATTCCACAACTTTCACAATTAGGTATTATCCTTCCGCTCCATCTCTTAAGGTTTTTTAACTGTTCCAGAGAAAAGGCTCCTGCGTTTTCAGCCGGAATTCCATACATATCTGATAATATTACTCCACATCTGGCTGCCATTTCTCCAAGGGTAACTTTTTCATCTGTAAAAACGCCTGATTGGTAACAATATCTGCAATAAATTTCAGAATTTTTGCCATTGGTCTCTTTTCCAAAATCATCTTCAGATAAAAGAGGCATTCCACAACTCTGACATACATAGCATTTTTCAGTCATAAGAATATGTTCTAATTAATGAGCAATCTTCTTTTCTATTAAGAGATAGAATATTTTTGCTATAGTATATCAATTAATTGCTAAAGATTTGTTATTAAAAACAGGGCAGAGATTATATTTATTTAAAGAACGATGAAAATATGGGTATGGATAATAAAAATCATCGGATCGAAGCATTTTTTTTTACAAATAAAGGCGGGGTTCGATCTAATAATGAAGATAGTCTTATAGTTCAGGATACCTTGATCTCAAACCTTTCAATGGAAATACCTGAATCTTACAGGGGAAGATCATCTAATGCAGTATTCTGTGTTGCCGATGGTATAGGTGGATCACAAAAGGGGGAAGTGGCTAGTTTTCTTGTATTATCTCATCTTCAGACTCACTTTTCAGAGATAACCGATGAAGAAAGTTTCTCAAGAGTGATATATGATGCCAAAGAACTACTCGAAGAGTTCGTGAAAAAATCTCCGGATTCTTTCAATCTTGGTTGTACACTAGCTGGTGTAATTATTCGTGATGAACACGCATTTATCTTCAATATTGGAGATTGCAGAGTTTATAGGATAAATGGGCGATTTTTTGAGCGAATAACAAAAGATCATTCAGTAGTTCAGCATCTTCTTGATGAAGGATCCATTACAGAAGATGAGATGAGGCATCATCCGCGCAAAAATATTGTAACATCCTCAGTTTCCGGAGATGGAATACCAGACTCTGTTCACTTACGGATAAAGGAGATCCCTATCAGGGATTTGGATGAATTTTTTATATGTTCTGACGGAGTATGGGAATGTTTTTCACAGGATGAATTTGAGATGATTTACGAGAAATATCAGGGATACCAGTTTCTTGAGAAGATTCTGATAGCTTCTCTTGCAAGGCAGTCTTCTGATAATGTGACTTCAATCCTTGTTAAAATCTTTAATTCTTAATAAAATGAGCACATTACGTGTTATCGGAATTTTTGTCAGCCATGATCCTGAACGGAAACTAACTAAAGCTCAGGACTGGCTCAAAATAAATATTCAGGAAGCATTAAACCAGCTTGAGGATTTATACCGTTCCATTCCTGAAGGTTCATCAAAAAATCTTCTTTTAATAAAAGAATTGCGAACTGTTGCTGGTAGGTTTATTAGTACCAAGTATCTTCCACATACAACAATTGAATCTATAGGAAAAGATTTTGAGATCTTTTCCAGAAAAGCAGAAAAAATTCAGATCTTTTTCAGGCAAAAAAAGGTAGAAATTAAAGAGTCGGAATTGTTGGAAAAGCATTTGATGAAGAATATTCGTGAAATCAGTTTATCATGTCTATCTGAAGGCGGACTTTCCAGGGAAGATGATGATTTCAAAGATATAAAAATAAGAATCAGAAGTATAAAGGAACTCTCTACACAAACACAAAGGATTGGTGGATATAAGCAACTTTTTAAAGATATTCATCATCTCGCATATAATTTGCAGGAGAGAGATTTTCTTCTCATAAAAAGATCAGAAGATATTAAAAAGTCATTGGTTTTACTTAATAAAAAAGAACTCACACGAAAGCAGTTAATCCTTGTTAAAAGACTTTATCAGGTCCTGACGCAAATTGAATCTTTGAAAACCCTGAAAGAAAAGGAGCGTGTTGTTAAAAATGTTGAGACTACATTAACTAAATTAACTCATATAATTTCAGGAAAGGAGTATATTAATCTGGAAGAGATAAAAAAAACAGATGAAAAACCTTTAGCTCTTAATGAAAGAGCAATACCTGACCAGGTAAAAAAGATAATCATAAAGGATGAGTATATTTTCTTCAGGGAACGGATTTTATTTATAAAAGGAAATGATGCAGATGAGCAGGAGTATGAATTATTAACCGGGAATGAGTCTTTAGAACGTCTGACTTTAATGAGAGATAACCTAAAACTTGAATATGGACTGCTCAAAGAACAAATTCCCATATGGAATTATGTAAAGGAAGTGGTCAATAATATCATATCTGGTATCTCTTCTGATCCTGAGGCAGGATCACTTCTTGATGATGCAATTGAACTGTATGATAATCCTTTTCCAGAGCCGAAAGAACTGGCTTTTATCAGAAGAAGATACGCAATATTTACACTAAAGAAACTTGTATCGGAGATTTCTGAATCGGAATGGATTATGGTATTGACCAATCTGCTCGGAGAATTGGAAAAAAAAGGGTATTTGGTTCCTGATATAACCAATGTTGACTGTTCATGCAGGTTCTTTTCAAAAAACCCTTTAAAAATAGTAACTACAAATTCAAATTATCTTCTTTTATTATCGCTAAATTCATTAAATGAACTTGTATTCAGGTTAACTAAATATAATGATATAAAAATACCTGAAATAGTAAGTAGTCTTACGGTAACGGAAGATGACATTTCTGTTTCTAGAAAATTTGATATCGATTTTGATGATATTTGTAAGACATTGAGCAAACATGGAATAATAATTTCAGAAAAGGTTGCACGAACTCCAGAGGAACTTCCTGTTATATTGATAGATAAACAGGATTGTCTCACCGATTAGCATATATACAGAGAATCAATACTATATACACTCTGAAAGAGACAGACGATGAACACTGATGATGATATTAGTGGAACAGATGCATGGGGGCATACATTACATGATAAAAATAAACCAGCATCAGATTCCAAAGGTTTTGAAAAACCTCTTTTAAGTCATCAGTATTTTAAATCATATAGGATTATCAGACAATTTCCCGCAACAGGTGGAGAGGCAGATATTTGGCTCATACTAAAAGAAAAGACCTACTTTATTCTAAAACATTACAGACTTGGAATAGAACCAAAAATTGAAGTATTAGATCAAATAAGTCATATATCCATAAGAAATCCTAAAAACCTTATAAAAATTATTGATTATGGTTTTGATGATGAATCTGAACGCTGGTATGAGATCCTTGAATATGCAAAGTATGGAGCTCTTCGCGATCTATTTCAGAAACAGTCTATAAATAGCACTACCTTTAGGACGATAATTGAGGAGATATCATATGGGCTGGATACACTGCATAAAAATAATATTCTTCATCTTGATTTAAAACCATCAAATATCCTGATAAGAGAACTTCGTCCTCTTAATCTTATCCTGACGGATTTTGGAATTTCCACTCTTCTAGATAGTGAACTATCACGGCATATAACTACCACCAAAGGAACTCCTATGTACTGGGCTCCGGAACAATTAGGGAATATTGTTGGGCGGGAGTCAGATTATTGGGCATTGGGTGTAATTGCATTGGAAATTGTCCAGAAAAAGCATCCGTTTGAAGGACTTAATCATAATCTCATTATGTCTACCCTGGCATCAAGGGGAATTATTATACCTCAACATATTAATCCGGAAATACTTATTCTGCTTAAAGGTCTGCTAACCCGGAACCCTAAAAAGAGGTGGGGGAAGCGTGAGGTTTCCCTGTGGCTTTCAGGAAAGAGGAATATTCCGGTTTACTATGAAGAGGAGCATATAAATAAGGCCGGAAGTTCTAAACCATATGAATTCCATGATGAGAATTACTACAACCTCCAGGACCTTATGTATGCTTTTATTAGTGATCCGATTTCATGGGAAGATGCAAAAAGGCATATCGGCAGGGGTTACCTGTTAAGATGGCTGGAGGCCACTGAACAGTACAATAAGGCTGTAACGATATCCAAGTATATAGAAGAATATTCAGATGAAGATGAAAGACTCCTGTTCATCGCAACCGAATTAAATAAAGAGATAAATTTTATTCTCTTTGGAAAAGCGATAAATGTCTCTAACATTGTCTTTTTTTTAGGAAGAGCATTAAACAGGGAGCAGGATGATCTTGAAGAAAGGATCATAACAATGCTTTTTTCCGGCCATCTGGAGAGGATCTATCACACTTTTCTGACTATTAAAGAGCAAAATGATCAGTCTGATATGCTTTTAAGGTTATTTACATGGAATAAAGGCAATCCAAGGGGAATTACTGAACGGAACCGGCTTTTTCAATATGCAAGAATTCTTCAGGAGAGAGATATTGCTGGTGTTCCGATGGAATGGAATGCTAAATCTGTGATTTCAATAATAAATATTTATCAGCAGTTCCAAAAATTTTCAGCAAATGAGGATGCAGAGACATGCAAAAAGGAATTAATGGATTCAGTAAATTATGCCCTTTCAACTGCTGTTGTAGAACCAGATCTCCTGGTAGCCCTTTCTTCTGCTTTTGAAGAGATAGGAACGTTTGATCTATCAAATAGACTACTTAAAAAGGCATATAATCTGGATATAAAAATCCTGACGCTTCTCTATAATAAACGCAAAGGGATTCAGAGGTACAGGTATTATTCATCATTGGTTCGTGAATATGAAAAAAACCTTGTTTTTGTCTCCAAAGATCCATGGAATGAATCATACGGGTTTTGGAGAGAGAAATTTATTCAGTATTATCTGGAAGATAAATTTTTAATTTCTCTTTCAATTTCAGAACGGATCATTGAAATGAAAAAAAACTCAGCAGATGGATGGATTATGAGAGGAATCTCGCTAAAGAAGTTGAAAAGGGTGCATGAATCAGTGTTCTGTTCATCACATAAGCTGGTTCAGTCTTCTGTTGAGCCTCTGGTTATCTGGCTTACAGGGGAATACCTTGAAGATGATGGCGAACTCTCCTCAGCTGAGCATAAATATCTATCTGTTACTTCAGGAACGGATATCAGTTTAATATGTCAGATATGTCTGGCGAGAATATATCTGAAGCAACGAAGATTCTGGGAGTCTGTTGAAATTTGTGATAACGTACTTTCGATAGATCCTGGAAATAAAAGAGCACTATATTTCAAGGGAGATTCTTTATACGCTATTGGAAAGATTGTTGAAGCCTTGACATGTTTTGAAGAAATATGTATGGGTGAGCATTATGAACCCGGTGGTTGTTTGCGTGCTGTAAAATGTCATATTAAATTATCGGATTATAAAAAGGCAGATGATATGCTTATGAAAATTTTGAAAGAAGATGATGGTAATATCGATGCCTTACAACTCAAGACATATATTCTGCTAAAGCAAGGTAAAAGAAGTGAAGCCGGAGCTTTTTTTGATAAAATCCGGAAGATACAACCAGATAATGCATGGCTTTTAAAATACGGCTCACATAGAAGGTAGTTCTGTTTAAAAGAAAAGATAATATTGTGAGATAACCCAGATATGGAATAGGGGTAGAATTTTTCTCCTGATGGGAGTAAATTGTCTGGGATTTATTATGGTACTTCAAAAAATATGTGATACATGTGGAATGGCAAATCCTGCAACTGAAAAGGTTTGTATGAGATGTTTCTCTGATATATCTGATAAAGAGGTTATAGAACGTAAGACTATCAGACAGATGGAAAATAAGGTAATAATAAAAAGGCCTCCTGATAAAAGATTTCCGTCCATCAGATCTGATGAAGGGAAGACCATAAGGGAAATAAATCCTCTTACACTTTCAACGCCTCAGGGCCTTACTATCACGGTCCATCATGGTGATACAGTCGGAAGAGATGCTGTTGGAAGACAGGTGCTTGAGAAGTTTACCGGTGTTTCACGTCAACATGCAACATTTAAGTATTTCAATGGAAAATGGCTTATTCGTGATGAAAATTCTACTAATGGAACATTTATCTCATCCAGGAAAGCCTCTCCTGATATATGGTATGAGCTAAGAGAGGGGGATACAGTTTCATTCTCCACTTCATGTACATTTACTATTAAGAAATTCTAAAAGGAAATGAGTCATATAATTATTTACTATTTCCATTCTAACATAATAAGTAAGTACCGGATTTTCCGGAGTTAGGTCATAATATGTGTATAGCCATACCTGCAGAAATCATTGAAATAAAACCAAATAATCTCGCTCTGGTCGATTTTGGAGGCCTTAAACAGGATGTGAGAATAGATCTCGTTGACGTAAGTGTTGGGGATTTTGTCCTTGTCCATGTAGGATTTGCAATTCAGAAATTAAACCGTGACGAAGCTCTTGAAACCAGGGAGTTATTCAGAGAGTGTTATGCTGCAATGGAGGAGACCGCATAATTCTATTCATAATTCATTAAAAACGGATCAATTAAGTTTTGATCTCCATAATTAGTTATTATACGGAACCAGTTAACATCGGGAAGGCCTCTGAAATTCCGTTCATTATAAACTGAACAGCTATTGCCATCAACATAATACCCATTAATCGGTTAACAACCCTATATTCGCGCATCCCCAGTTTTTTTGTAATCGTATCTGAAGATATAAATATTACATATGTGATAAGGACTGTTGCAATTACAGATATAAGAATTATTGAGAATCCAATTGGATCTGTTGAAATCGGTGTGTCTTTTGAGAGAACGATAACTGTTGTGATAGTACCTGGTCCAGAGATCATAGGGAATGCCAGGGGCATCGATGAGATATCTTCGGCATCTATGCTCTCATATTTTTCTGTTGCAGTGAGTTTTGCTCTTGATGTACGGGCATATACCATTTCCATACCTATTCCAAAGAGCAGCACTCCACCTGCTACGGTAAATGCACTTATGGTAATTCCAAAAAGAGAGAGGAGTGCTGATCCAAATAAAGTAAAAAATACCAGTACTATTACTGCTATCCTGCAAGCATGCCCTGCTACCTTTTTCTTGGTACCAGTATCCATAAATTCAGTTGTTGAATTATAGACAAGAAGTGCACTTAGTGGATTTACAACAATAATAATCGATGAGAAGGCAAAGAGGGTAAAACTAAGAAGATCGGTTGTCATTTTATTAATTAACTAGTAATAGACTATTCCGTTCTCTAGTTTGTTAATTTTCTTATAGTGTTCAGATGTCTGGTTTGTTCTGATTGTAACTTCCGGTATCTCACTATTAAATTCATGGGCAGGGAACCAGTACAATCCATCTCCATAAATCGGTTGTATATCAAATACCCTGATTTTTGCATCAGTATAGTTCATTGAGATAATTGTAACATTTTCAAATCCAAGTTGATCAATCAGTCTTTTTCTGAGGTCATTCTCACCAAACATAAGAGATATAAATCTGAAAGCGTCTTCCAGAGCATAATTTACTGAAACGTCTGCATATCCAGGCTTCAAAGTAATATCTATTGAATTAATTTTGAGATATCCACCGGATTCTGTCTCCTCAGCATAAGACTGGGGTAAACTGATCAGGATAATCCCGATCAATACCACCAGACCGGATTTCATTCCCTAATAGTTACCATGGCTAGCATAAATATTTTCGTTGTTTTATGGAATTCCCTTTTTATTTTTACGCGCAGATAAAATAATTTCAATTGTAGAGACATTTGTCTTACCATTTTCAGTATCCAGAACATCAGTATCAATTGAGATACATTTTTTTTCTACATGCTGTAAAAACCGACTTATAGCGATCTCAGTAGTATCAACTGCTTTTGATATAGCTTTACCCCTGGCTTTAATAGTGACTTCTTCTGCTCCATTATTAAATTGCGTAACCACAGCCAGTACATAATTCATTACTGGCTTGGTTCCAACAAATACGGTAGTATCATCCTGCATGATGTCTATGTTTATCAATTAAATATATTCTCTGTCCCGGATTAGTTCAGCATTTAGGACTGAGGCCCCTGCTGCTCCACGTATAGTATTATGACCCATTGCTGTATATCGGATCTGAGGCCTTATTCTGCCAACCGATACTGTCATTCCTTTACCTTTATTACGATCCAAGCGTGGTTGAGGCCTATCCTGTTGGCTCATCAGATCAAGGGATGATTCTGGAAGGGTTGGGAGATCCCGGATTGGAGGTTTCCAGGTTCTGAAAGCTTCTGTTACTTTTTCGACTGATTCTTTGATATCCAGCCACACTGACATTGTATGTCCATCTATAACCGGTACCCTGTTACAACTAGCGCTTACAGAAAAAGGGGCTTTAATGATTGTGTTTCCATCAAAAGAACCCATAATTTTTTTGGTTTCTTTTTCCATCTTCTCTTCTTCCCCTCCTATGTATGGGATAACGTTGTCAAAAATTGACATACCTGCTACTCCTTCAAACCCTGCCCCTGATATTGCCTGCATGGTAGCAACCTTAAGGTCCGTGAATGTAAAATTTCTTAATGGAACAAGCGACATTGTGAGCATAATGGTTGAGCAGTTAGGATTGGTAACAATGAATCCGTCCCATCCTGCATCGTGCTGAAGATCAATCAGACCAAGATGATCAGGATTTATCTCCGGGACTACCAGTGGAATTTCCTCATCCATTCTATGAGCACTGGCATTAGTACAAACTCCTAAACCTGCTTTAGCGCATTCAGTTTCAATATTTGAAGCAAGATCAGCAGGGAGCGCTGAAAAAACAAGGTCAACATTCTTCAGGGCCTTTACATTCGTTTCTGATACGACTATCTCACTTATGCTATCCGGTAGTGGGACGTCAAGCCGCCAGTTTACTGCATCCTTGTAACTTTTCCCAGCACTTCTTCCTGAAGCGGTAAGAACAGAAAGTTCAAAGAACGGGTGATCTGCTAGAAGCTGGACAAAACGCTGGCCCACTGCGCCTGTTGCACCGAGGACACCGACATTGATCATACAGTGAATATATCTTTTAACCAGTAATTAAAAAAGTGGGTTGCTTATTCCATTGATATGGCTTCTGAAGGGCACACATCAACACATGATCCACAATCAACACATAGATCATTGTTAACTGTTGCCTTCTCATTTTCCATTGTTATAGCAACAGCAGGACACTCATCAACGCAGGTTTCACACCCGGTACATTTTTCTTTATCTATGATCGCAGTCATTGATATCTTCCTCATATTTCGTGAAATGTTTAAAAATAGATTTCTAAAGGATCATTTAAGATCCAAAACATCTTTCATTCCGTAAATTCCAGGTTTTTTTCCGATAACCCAGCGTGTTGCCCTTATTGCACCCTCTGCAAACACCGCCCTGTCATATGCACGATGAGAAAGCGTTACTGTCTCAAAGTTATTAGCAAACATAACCGAGTGATCGCCGACGATATCACCGCCGCGTATGACATGCACACCAATCTCGCTACTTCTCTCAGTCATACCCTCGCGCCCGTAGATCTCTTCTCTCGGTCCTGTCTCTTCTTGTAATATCTGTAGAATGGTTCTTGCCGTTCCGCTTGGTGCATCCTTTTTGTATCTGTGGTGGGCCTCAGTCAGTTCGATATCATAATCCCCAAGTCGTTTTGCAGCTTCTCTGATAAGCATCCAGAGTATGTTCATTCCTATGGAATAATTAGAGGAGATCACTGCCGGAACGTTTGCCCTTTTTATAGAATCATCTATCTCCTTTCTTTGTTCAGGAGTAAGTCCCGTTGTTCCGAGAATAATTGCAGATCCTGCTTCAGCAGCTATCGGGATATTGCGTACAGTTGCGGCAGCTATAGTAAAATCTATAACAACATCCGGTCTGGTTTCTGATAGTAGTCTGGAAAATCTGTCTGCAGAGACGACAGGTGCCCCAAAAAACTGACCTTCTTTAACATCAACCCCTCCTACCAGTTTCATATCAGCTTCATTAGTGACGATATTTCCGATAGTTGTTCCCATTCGCCCTAATGCGCCACAAATTACTATTTTAATCATATCTGGAGAGAACCTCTTTTAGTTTTGTTACGGTAGTCTCAGTTGCTTCATCAAGGGGAAGGCGAAGCGGGCCGGATGCATAACCTTTCAGATCTGCAGCTGTTTTTACTGGTATAGGATTGGATTCAAAAAACATCGACTTGAAGAAGGGTGAATACCTGAAATGGATATCACGCGCAGTAAGATAATCACCACGGACAATGGCGTCATACATCTCGATCATCGGTGTCGGGTAAATATTTGCTGCGACAGATATGACACCCTTGCCACCAAGAGCCATAATCGGAAGTGTCATACCATCATCTCCCGATATTACTGAAAAGTCTTCATCCCTTGTAAGTTCGATAATTGAAGAGATCTGGTTTATGTCCCCGCTCGCTTCCTTTATACCAACTATATTGGGATGGGATGCTAATTCCCTGATGATATCGGGAGTAACATTCTGACCGGTTCTTCCCGGAACATTATAAATAACCAAAGGAATATCACACTCTGCTAAAGCCATATAATGCTTTATCAGTCCCGATCTGTTTGGTTTGTTATAATACGGGCTTATTACCAGAACTCCATCTGCTCCTGCATCTTTAGCAGCATGAGTAAATCTGAGCGCTTCAGCTGTGTTATTGGAACCTGTTCCAGCGAGAACAGGAACTTTTCCATCGGTTTCATCAATGGTTACTTCAATAACCTGCTCATGCTCAGCAAAAGAAAGAGTAGCAGATTCACCTGTTGATCCACATGGCACAACACCATGGACGCCAGCTTTAACAAGGCGTGCTATGTTGGAACGGAGGCCATCCAGGTCAAGAGTCTTTCCGTGATTTCTTTGAAAAGGAGTTACAAGAGCAGGAAAAACACCCTCAAACATGGATTACTTATTGAATCTTCCAGTATTTATCTTTCTTGTGATATACCCGGCTACTCTGTTCCTGACACGTTTGCTCTGGATGTTAGTAGAACCATCTACTGCCTTTTTGTTCTGATCAAAGTCGTTACTGAACTTTTCTTCGTGAAATTCCAAAAGTTCGTTTCCAATTGTTTTGATATACGTCGGTTTTATACCCATGATATTCTGCTCTCAAAGAGTTTCATCACTTATGCGCTCTGCTATCTTAATAATATTTGTCGTTACGATGAAGGGAGATTCACCGAAGATCCTCAATGAAGAACGACCAGGATCATTACTCTTTACTGATATTATGTCTGGAACTCCCTCTTCCTGCCCTGAACAAAATGCAACCGTCCAGTCCATAGTAGATACTCCTGGCGGAATCTGAAACGCATCGAATTTACATACATACAAAAGCATCTTCTCGCATATTTTCGTCAGTTTTTCTGAATATTGAAGAGAACATGAAGATCTGATTTCAGGACAAAAACGCATTGCAGTAAGAATACCACTGCTTATTTGACTGGTCTCCCCAAAAGTAACTTCAGGATTCTGACCCATCTCATTTTGAACAGGACTTATATGAACAATAATTCGTCCTACCATTTCAGCGGATACTGCCCTGGTTAGAGCATATACCAGTTCAAATCCATCTTCTGGCATGATTGCATATAATTCTTCTTTAAACAGAAAGGATGCTGCGCGTTTTAGTTCTTTCTCTATTCTGTTTTTATCATCTCTCTGCAATTAGATCCTCTTCGTAAATTTCATGGTGTAATCAGACATTATCCCGTAACACTTAACCTGTCACATAACTGAAATGTACACAATATATGAAAAGATGGATGCTTGATGCAATAATTGGGGTAGTTAGTCTGATTATTTTTTTGGCGATGATACTAATGCTCCCGATAATACTTCCAGGGTCGGTAGCCTACCTTACGGCATTAATTCTCTTTGTTTTAATTATCAGCAGCGGGGGATATCTTATCCGGAACATATCCCCCTGATCTCTCCGGTTTAATCTGACCGGTTTTTCCGTCAGGGTTTTCGGATGTATTTGGTTCAGATTGCTTATTGCTTTCACTTTTTTTGAATTCTCTCTTTTTTAGTTTATAATATGAGAGAGGATGTGAGATCTTACTACACAGAATTTCCGGATGCACGCATAATCCATGTGTTCGCATAGTTGAACATTGGGGAGATATGTATTCAACACTCGTGCCACCTCTTCCTGAAATATGTTCAACCTGATAGAGTGTTTTTTTCAGGTCAAAGTTTGGAACATTTCCATATAATTCCACGATTCTGGTATTTTCCATGCCTATATTATGTAAAAATGCAGTTATGGCAAATCTTGCCATATGTGTAAGATGGCCTTGTCCTGCTATGGCAGCAAGAATTGCACAGATACATGGAGGAAATGCAGATTCTTCGACCTTCCCAAACTCCTCAAGTGCAAGTTTCTGCCATAGTGCCAGAATCTTCTCTACTAAAGGCCTTACTTTCTCACAAACGCTGCCAGGTATTTTAAGAGGAAGATTACTTATCATGACATATCTGAGACGCTCCCTGATTATCTCATCATACTCATCAGGATGGACTATAACATGCCCTTTTAGTACAACGCGGTTTACCAGGCGCCAACTATTATCCGTCATTCTGGACGCCACAGGAATATAATCAACCAGTGTAATTTCATTCCCTGTTTCAGGCAGACCTATTGATCTCCGGATGTATTTTTTCATTTCAGGGTCTTCATCTTCAAGATAAGAAAAAAAGGTCCATGCCTGATATCTAACCAGCCTGTCAATAAGTGGTCTTGAATTAGTACAGGACACAAGAATTCTGCCTACCGGGTAAGATGCAATTGAGATGATGGTTGATTCCATATCTGACGGAACAGGTGGAAGAACAGGAGTATTCTTTCCTTTAAAGTTCAATGCTCTCTTGATATTTAAAACGGCTTCACTTAATGCTGCCTCTCCCGAAGAAGACTCAAGAAATGCATCCAATGACCCAAATATTGTCCCGATATAATCCTGTGACTGTTTTAAAAAAGGATATCTTGCCAGATCTTTCCGGTCAAAGGTGACCATGCCTTAGTCAGCTTCGATTCGTGGTGCCAGCAGATATTCTACCTGTCCTTTTCCGCCTGCAATTTCAAAAGAAAATTTTACAGGGTGATTTGAACCCAGATCAATATTGATCTTCTCTACATGACTCATAACGCGCCCCATATCCTTGAGGTAATCTATAGAAAATAACGACCTGGCTTTTTCCCAGTTGGATGAGATAACCTCTCCGGAAGAGAAAGACCTTTTGATATTATCTGAATCACCCTCCGCATAGAGAACAAATTCCCGATTTTCAGGTTCAATTGAGAACCAGATCTTATCTGATACAATTGATGCGGATTTTATAACGTTATACAATTCCATTCCTGATATTGTTACCTGACCTGGTAACTGAATATTTGGAAGGTTTGGATCTTTTTTGATTGTATTTGGATCAAGTAGCGTAATTGAGTAGTGATATCCTTCAAATTTAACCTCTATCTTATTTGCTCCCTCCTGGTGTTCAAGACTTATTTCGTTGGATTTTCCCATCATTGAGTAAGTATTCTTTAATTTGGCAATATCCAATCCAATCTCTCCGGGTATTGATTCATACTGGCTGAAAGCCTCCTTTTTGAGGGTAAGAATAATCATGGCCACATTGGCAGTATCAACCGCCCTAGCCCAAATTTCGGTTTCAGAGAAATGAAGCCGGCACTCTGTAACCAGGGCAGAGAGGGCGTCTACGGTATCCCTGAATATGTCTGCAGTCATCGTTGCTTTTAGCATCTGCGCTCCCTTTGCATTCAGGTTGTTATTTGAGACAGATATATGTGCCGGGTTACATAATGAGTGTGTAAAAAAAAGAAGATAAATATTATGGGTTCACAATGGAGTAGAGATAAGACCTATCTGAAAGCAAAACAGGAAGGATACCGCTCACGGGCGGCTATAAAATTAATAGAGATTCTTAAGAAGAATCCGGTATTTTATCCTGATGATAATATATTAGACCTCGGCGCAGCACCAGGCAGCTGGCTGCAGGTGCTTAAAGAACAAATAAATGGAATACTGGTAGGAGTTGATCTAAATCCTATAACTCCGATCCAGGGTGTCGAATTCATTGTCGGTGATTTCACCGATGTAAGAGTAATCAATATTATAAAAGAAAAGATGCCTCTGGTAAACGGAATTGTATGCGATGCATCACCTAAATTATCCGGTCAGAGATCTTATGATCAGGCAAGAGCGATTGAACTTAATCTTAAAGCCATGGATATAGTTGAAGTTTTATTAAAACCTGGTGGTAATCTTATTATGAAATCTTTTCAGGGAGAAGATTTCAACTGGATATACAATATAATTAAAAAACGCTTTTATTCGGTTAAAACCTTTAAACCAAAAACAACCAGAAAAGGCAGTACTGAAATATACATAATAGCGAGAAATTTTATTGGAGACAGAGAAGATGACCGGAAGGGAGAAAATAATGGATCTACATGATTCTTTTGGCCGTCCTGTATCTAATCTGAGAATCGCAGTAAACTCGGGTTGTAACCTTAATTGTATTTATTGTCATCATGAAGGAGAGATTGATCCTGATAAGGCGATGAGTCTTGAAGACATCAAAGCTATACTTGAAATATCGAGGGATATTGGGATAAAAGCCATTAAGATTACTGGTGGTGAACCCCTCCTTCGTAGTGATATTCTCGATATAATCAGGAGTGTTCCCAAAGGGATAGAAGTGTCTATGACAACCAATGGGACAATGCTGGGTGCTTTGGCAAAGGATCTAAAAAATGCGGGACTTTCAAGGGTAAATGTAAGTATTGATTCCTTAAACCGTGATACTTACAGAAGAATAACCGGGAAAGATGCACTATCAGATGTACTTGAAGGAATTGATGCAGCAATAAATGCCGGACTTATACCGATAAAAATTAATATGGTTCTTCTGAAGGGGATTAATGAAGATGAGATTGGCGATTTTATAAGGTTGGTATCAGGCAATCATAATATGATTCTTCAGATTATTGAATTAATGGATTTGGGTTCTTGTCCTTATCACTCTGATCTTTCTGCGCTGGAAGAGAAGATTGCATCACAATCACGTAAAGTAATAACAAGAAGAATGCATCATAGAAAAAAGTACTGTTATAATGGTGCAGAGATTGAGTTTGTCAGGCCATGGCATAACTCTCATTTCTGTCAGAATTGCAACAGGCTCCGGGTTACCTCTGACGGAAGATTAAAACCATGTCTCCTTAGGGATGACAATACGGTTGATATCAAAGGTAAAAGAGGGGATGAATTACTGGCTCTTTTTGAACAGGCTGCAAAAAAACGTGAACCCTATAATAAATAGTCATTCGGAAATGGTTTTGTATCAAAATTACCAGTCTTAAGTATGCATGAAAATAATGAATATGAAAAAGTACTTGAGACGCTCTATAATAAATCCCTTATTCTTGAAAATTTATCAGATTTTCAACCGCACCTGAGTTTCTGGTTCTTTGATGCGCTTGCGCATCTCGATTACACAATATCACTCTTTGCTTATAACGCAGATTCACCCAGAAATCTTCTTTCAAGAGAGTTACTTAAGTTTAGATCAGACATTTCAAAAAAGGAACCCTATGTATTTTTTGCGGATTTCATGAACTGGATAAGAAAGGAACATCCGCAGGAGTATGAAAAATTCCCTCTTTTTTTTCAAAAGATACATGACCCTGATGATAAGGCATCTTACAGATCGTTTCATATTGTCCTGGATCCTGATGATAAAAAACCGATTTCACCAACTGTGTTCAGGGTTATGGTTGATGAGATGTTTGACAAAGCATATCTGGCCTCACTTTATAACGGCTCATCAATGTCCTTACTTTATAATCAATATATGAATTCGCGCTAAAACGGTGCAAAATGAATGTTGTAGATCTTTGTTCAGAACTTGTAAAAATAAGGTCAGAAAATCCTCCCGGGTATACAGATGATCTAATTCTTTATTTAAAGGATGTCTGTGATAAGATCGGGTTAAATACCAGGATTCTTAAAAACGGGAAAAAATGGAATCTTATCTCGGAACAACCTTCTGATAAACTGCTCCTTTGTGGTCATGTTGATGTGGTTCCGGCTCTTGATGAGTCCTGGACTTATCCACCATTTGATGGGGTAATTGCAGATGGCAGGGTTCATGGCAGGGGTTCGACTGACATGAAAGGAGGATGTGCCGCTCTTTTATCTGCTCTTTCAACAGTGATTGATGAAGATATTATTCCCAATGCCGATATTGCATTTGTATGTGATGAAGAAGGAAATGGAGACTTTGGAATGAGCTATCTGGTTGAAAAGAATTTGTTACATCCGAATGCTTGTCTTCTGGCCGAACCCACCCCGAATATTTCTCCTGTTATCGGTGAAAAAGGTATTATCAGGCTTCATATTACTTTCTGCGGAGATGCAGGTCATGCCTCATTATATCCTGTATGCGGCAGCTCTGCAATCATGCAGGCATGTAAATTTATGGAACACTGCGATGAGATACATCAACGTGTATGGCCAATTGAACCACTAGTCAGTGAAATAATTGAGAATACGGTAAAAACCCTTTCTTCTACATTGTCATGTTCTGAAGAAGACACCCGGGTAATTTTGGGAAATGTATCATATAACCCTGGGATCATCTCCGGCGGAGAACGTATCAATGTAATAGCACAAAAATGCCAGTTAGATCTCGATATGCGGATTCCATGGGGTTGTGACAGTGAGGATTTAATCTGTGAGATATCTGAAATTCTGGGTGAGAATCAACTTGAAGTAATTGATACTGTCAGTCCTTCATTTAGCAGGCCCGGTTGGCTATGTAATCTGACCTGTGAAGCGATAAGGTCAGTCTATAATGAGAAAGCTCTTCCGGGGGTAACTCAGGCTGCGAGTGATGCAAGGCATATAAGAAAGTCTGGTGCAGAAGTAGTGATGTATGGTCCTGGAGATCTTAAACTATTACATTCAGTTAATGAGAGTATCCCGGTAGATGATCTGAAAAACTGCCGTGATATTTATACATATATTCTTCGCAATATGCCACACTGATTTATTTTGTATGAAAAACCCTAGTAATAGGGATATCATGCCCTATATTAGCTGAGGATCTGGTCGATTAATAGCTTGAACAGTTTCTGTAAATAATTTAATTGCTTCATCTAATGAAAGA
>Ga0074198_1000362_pt1 | contig 52241 bp, 21 predicted proteins | sample EPASupsiteSAE323_FD_64527 | JGI IMG/M metagenome (GOLD analysis project Ga0074198, IMG submission 64527) | Bioremediated contaminated groundwater from EPA Superfund site, New Mexico - Sample SAE3-23 | ecosystem: Environmental > Aquatic > Deep subsurface > Groundwater > Contaminated ... | reverse complement strand
CATACCGGATCGGACGAGAACGCCCTCGCTCCGGGCGTATGGAACCACGTGGTGATGACCTACAACGGTTCCTACGTTTCAATGTACGTCAACGGGACGCAGCTGACCACCAACAACCGCCTTATCGCTTCCATTTCCCCGATGACGGAGGAGGCCGTCGGCATCGGAAGGTATCCCACATCCACCACGCCATTCAACGGCTCAATTGACGAGGTCGGGCTCTACAACCGCTCGCTCTCCGCAGCAGAAGTCCTTGCGCACTACAATGCCGGAAAGGCCAGGCACGCGGACTGGACTCCGAACGGAAAGTTGGAAAGTGCGTTGAATTTCGACGGAATCAACGATTATATCGACGTCCCGGACTCTTCAAGCCTCAGCGTGACCGGGCCCATCACTTTCGGCGGGTGGATAAGAAGTGCGGTGCAAACCTCTGCAGTAGGCGCGATAGTTAAAGGGCCGATTTCGAACGATTATGACTACATGCTTTACCTGACCGGCAGCGGCGTGCAGTGCTATTTCAAAAACCCGTCCGGAAGCATATTCACTAGTCATATTTATTCTGTCACTTGGGCGGATTCTTCTTGGCACCAGTACCTGTGTGGTTACGATGGCCGGAACATAAACCTGTATGCCGATGGGGCTCTGGTGAACGTCAAGCCTGTGACTATGGCCGGCATCCGCGACTCAGCAGACTCACTCAAGGTTGGTCGCGGCTGGACTGCGGCTCTCAATGGCTCCATCGACGAAGTCCGCATCTGGAACCGCTCGCTAACCGCTGCCGAAGTGATGCAGAACTATTACGGCTCGCTCAACAAGTACGCGCCAAACAAGTGGCTATTCTCATCCAACGTTTCAAACGCAGGCAACGGCGCTCACGCGTTCTCGATACTGGTGCAGGACGCTTTCGGTTCAGTGGGCGTAGCCAACCGGTCGGTCCAGGTCTCCAACTCCATAACTTTCGTTCCTCCGACCCATGCCGACGGCACCCTGACTTCATATGCGTCGGTTGCGGTTGCGCCGCCCGTAATCAACGCAACCATTCAGGGAATCCAGCTTGCGGCGATGAACCTTTCCGTAAACGGCGCCAACTACCCGTTCTACAACGACTCGCTTGTGCTTGCGTACAACTTCGACAACGTTGCCGCTCTAGGCGACAGCGCAACTTCAGTAGCCGACGTCTCCAGGCGGGGCAACACCGGCATGGTCGTAGGTGCGACGTGGAACACGAGCGGCGTATATGGCGGGGCGATGACCTTTGACGGGGTGAACGACTACGTTTCCGCAGGAACCCCCTCAAGCCTCAACATCACCCGCGACCTGACGATATCCGCGTGGATAAATCCGGGCGCCAGCATGAACTGGAACCAGATTGTGCGCAAGTACCGTTCGTACGCTTTCGGAGTAATCAACAGCGACGAGCTCTCGTTGAGGTATTATACCGGCGGGACGTGGTCGACCTGCGCGACAACGTCAACTGCGAACATGCTGGCCAACCGCTGGTACCACGTTGCTGTCACGCGGAGCTTTTCAGGCACCGCCGGGACCTGCGCAATCTACGTAAACGGATTGCAGAACGTCACGGGCTCCCTGAGCGGCTACGCGGATTCGCCCGACGAAGCTATTGTAGTCGGCAGCACCGGCGGTTCGTCGGAGTTCTTCTCAGGCTCGATGGACGAGGTGCGCGTGTGGAACCGCTCGCTTTCCGCAACAGAGATTGCCCAGCAGTACTACGGCTCGCTGAACAAGTACTCCGCGGACAGGTGGGTGTTCACCTCGGCGCAGTCCGGCCTTTCCGCAGGAGCGTACTCCTATTCGGCCTCCGCGCTTGACTCGAACGGTTTCGTGAACTCGACCGGTCCGCGCAGGCTTGCTGTCAGCAACAGCCGCATAGGATTCACCACCCCCACTCCGGACGATTATGCATACTACGACCTTTCGGAGGCGCTGGTGCGCCCGGCGCCTGTCAATGTGAGCATAGTCGACTCTCCGGCCCCGCAATCCATAGTGTTGAACTGGAACGGCACGAACCAGTCGGTCTACGACAGTTCGCTGGTGCTTGCATTCAATTTCGACAACGTGTCCTCGATAGGCGAAAACGCGACCAATGCGGTTGACCTTTCGATGTACGGAAACAACGGCACCTTGGTCAACGGGACTGCGTGGACCTCGCAGGGAAGGTACGGCAACGCCCTGGACTTCGACGGCGACAACGACTGGGTGGACGCTGGCAACTCGACTTCCCTGGACATGAACAACTCGTTCTCCATCGAGATGTGGATGAAGCGCAGGGCCCCTTCGGTCTCCTTTGTGGAGTTGCTCAGGCGCAGTTCCGGGGACGCCTATTCACTTTACAACTTTGCAAATTCAACTGATATGCTTGTGCGGTTCCAGGATAGGACCAGCGTACATCACTACGGGACCAGCGTGAACGTGCCAACGGGGGTATGGAACCACGTTGTCGGAATTTACGACGGCCTGTATCTCCTGTTCTACCTCAACGGCGTGCTGGCTTCCAACGCTTCCATAGGGAGCTATACCGTCATGCCCGGTTCGAACAACCTAGTAATAGGCCGCGACGACCCCAACCCCGGCAGGTTCTTCAACGGCACCATCGACGAGGTGCGCGTGTGGAACCGCTCGCTTTCGTCGGCCGAGGTCTCGCAGCACTACTACTCCAACCTGCGCAAGTACTCGCAGGGCCGCTGGCTTTTCGAGTCAGTAAAGCCAATCAGCCAGTCCGGCGCCTACACGTACTACGCATACCTCGACGATTCCATCGGGTCCAACCAGACCGAAGTCCGCACGCTCAACGTCGGAAACAACTCGTGGATAAGCTTCCTTCCGCCCACGCCTGAAAACGGCGAAACGACGTCCGCAAAGCCGCTGACCATCAATGCTAGCGTGGCCGGAATCAGCTTAGCAAGCTTCGGCCTCAACTGGAACGGCACGAACTACTCGTTCTACGACGACTCGCTTGTGCTTGCACTGAACTTTGACAACGTTAGCACAATCGGGGATTCTGCAAGCTCTGCAGTCGACGCCTCAGGCTACGGCAACAACGGCACCATAAGCGGTGCGGCCTGGAATATCGGTGGAAAATACCGCGGAGCAATGAGCTTCGACGGCGTCAACGATTTTGTGAACGTAAGCTCATTGGGCTCGCTTTCGGGAGGCGTAACTGTTTATGCTTGGATAAATGCCAGTCCAATCCAAAGCACGACCTATTCCTATTTCCTCGACCTTTCGCAAGCTACTGGCTCCGGCATCCAGCTTGGATTATACTCCGATGGCCGGGTGACGAATGACAATGCAGGCGGCCCAACGTACATGCTTTGGGGGCCGAGGCTCAACGACTATCGGTGGCACCACGTTGCCATGGTCCGGCAGGGGACGACCTATTCCCTCTATATTGACGGTCAGTTCCAGAATTCCACTCCCGGAACGTCGGTCACTTATACGAACCTGCAGGTAGGCAAGCGGTTCACTTCGGCAAGTTTCTTCAACGGCTCCATCGACGAAGTCCGCGTTTGGAGCCGCTCGTTGTCCTCTGCCGAAATCCAGCAGCACTATTACGGTTCGCTGAACAAGTACGCGCCAGAAGCGTGGCTCTTCACTTCCAACCAGGCGGTCACCGACGGCGCCTACAACTTCTCCGCGTACGCAATAGACTCGCAGGGACGGATGAACTCGACCGAGACCCGGGCAATCAACGTCAGCTATGACTGGGTTTCCTTCGTCGCGCCGACCCCGGCAAACGGCTCGGTGTCGTACAACGCAAACATCAACATCGCCGCAAACGTCACCGGCGTCAACCTTTCGGAGCTTGTTTTCAACTGGAACGGCTCGAACACGACCTACATCAACGATTCGCTCGTGCTTGCGTACAACTTCGACGACGTGGAGTTGATAGGCGATTCCGCCAAGCAGGTCTCCGACTTGTCCAGGAACGGCAACAACGGATTGATTTACTCCGCAACCAAGGCGCTCCTGCACTTTGACGAGAATTCCGGCAGCACAACCCGCGACGAGAGCAACAACAGCTATACCTGCCCGCTTTCCGGCCCGGTGTGGACGTTGCAGAGCAAGTCCGGTGCCGCGCTTGATTTCGACGGAAACGGCGACTACATAATCTGCAGCGGGCTTTCCGTCCCGGAGAACGGGACTGCCTCAATCGAGGCGTGGGTGAACTTCCGCGAGCTTCCAACTGACGATTCCACCCACAAGTACCTGTTCCCGGGCCTCCTGTATGAGCACTCCGCAAACAACTACTTCTACATATCCGGTACCAGCGACTACTTCAACTGGGTGCCTTCCAAGAACACGTGGTACCACCTGGTGCTGACCTATTCGAACCAGTCCAACACCGCCAAGCTTTACCACAACGGCGCGGCAACCTCCATCAGCCTTCAGGGGACTTTTCGCGGCATAGGTGCGTGGTACGGTGCGATAAGCCATAACAGCGGCAACTACGCAATCAACGGCACCATCGACGAGGTCGCGGTGTACAACCGCGTCCTCACCCCGGCAGAGGTGGCCCAGCACTACGCCGCAGGAAGGGCTCACCCGGACGGCTGGGACCCGGACGGCAAGTGGAACTCGGCCATCAAGTTCGACGGAGTGGACGATTACGTCAAGACGCCATCGTTTGCATTGTCGAGCCCGTCTTCCGCGCTGACTTACAGCTTCTGGCTCAAGAGCTATCCTGTAGCCCAGTATGGGAACATATTAACAGACAACTCTGAGTCGGGCTCAAGCGGGTTCATCTGGATTCACCGGCTCAATGGCAACGACCGGCTGCGCGCGGAGTACGCCAACGGCACGAACTGGCAGTCCGCGATAGCGTCAAACTTCTTTACTGGTTACGATGGCGTCTGGGTGAAGGCGGACATAGTATTCGACTGCACTAATACGTGGGTGAAGTTCTATCGAAACGGCGCGCTCTTCTATTGGTACAACTCCTCCACGCCCATCCTGTTCCCGTCGGCCAACCGCGTTAAGTACGTCGGCGGTTCTACAAGCACTGGTTACGGCGAGTTCAACGGCTCAATAGACGAATTGCGCGTATGGAACTACGCCCTTTCCGACGCCGAGATTGAGCAGGTCTATTATTCGAACCTTCAGAAGTACGCGCCCGACAAGTGGCTGTTCAAGTTCCAAAAGCCCGGCGTCCCCGAAGGCGCGTACTCGTACTATGCGTATGCCAAGGACGCGTCCGGCAGCTTCGACTTCTCCGAGACCCGCACCACGCAGGTCGGCAACATAGTCGCCTTCAGCGCGCCAACTCCCGACGACGGCTCGGCGGTTTCAATCGGCGCAATCGCCGGCGGCACGGCAATCAACGCCACCGCGTACTCGTCGAACCTCTCTGCGTTCCGCTTCAACTGGGACGGCACGAACTACCCGTACTACGACAACTCGCTTGTGCTTGCGTACAGCTTCGACAACAACTCCGCAATAGGAGAGACTGCGGCCAAAGCCGTTGACGTTTCCCCGTACGGCAACAACGGCTCAATCAGCGGTGCGGCATACACGCCGGATGCAAAGTACGGTCGTGCGCTCCTTTTCGATGGTACGGACAGCGTCAATTCCACGGCATCTTTTGACATTTACATAAACAATTCGAGCATAACTTTTGAAGCGTGGATAAAGCCCTCCAGGATAACTAATTACATAATGGGGAGTGGCGCCTCGAACGCAAACCACGGGCTTTATTCCCTCTGGATGAACAGTGGTGCGCTGCAGTTTGCATTCGTAAGGCCCGCCTGGGCTACAAGCGCGTATACTGCCTCAAGCACCGTCCCGATCAACACTTGGAGCCACGTGGTTGTGTCGCACCAGTTCGGTAATGGCGCGGCAACAAGGATTTACCTTAACGGTGTCGAGCAGCCCGCGTCTTGGTCGGGCGGCACCGGAAACGAGTTCTCCGCATGCTCGAGCACCTGCAGGTTCGAGGTCGGCCACTGGTACAACACTCCGTTGACCGGTTATGAGGGGTATTACTTCTCCGGGGCAATCGACGAGGTGCGTGTCTACAACCGCGTCCTTTCAGCAGATGAGGCCAAGCAGCACTATTATTCATCGTTCTCAAAGTACGCGCCCGACAAGTGGCTTTTCCAGTTCTCGCCGGAGGCCTACGTTGGCGACCATAATTACTATGTCTATGCGGCCGACGCGAGCGGCAACTCAAGCTACTCCGAGACGCGCGCGCTCACTGTTGAAAAGCACGCAATCGGTTTCATGCCGCCCACCCCGGCAGACGGCGCCGCGTCCGACAACACCTCGCTTTCAATAAACGCAAGCATCGCAGGAATCCAGCTGTCCTCCGCAACGCTTACTTTCGACGGGGCCAACCACTCCTTCTACGACGGCTCGCTTGTTGCGGCGTACAGCTTCGACAACGTCCCGGCACTGAACGACACCGCAGGAAAGGCAACGGACTTCTCAATGTACCGAAACAACGCGACGCTCTACGGCAACACGCTTGCGCTCCTGCATTTCGACGAGGGCACCGGAAGCACCGCGTTCGACGAGTCCGCCTACGGCAACAACGGAACGTTGACCGGCGGCGCGGCTTGGTCTGTTGGAACAAGCGGAAAAGGCATAGCATTCGACGGGTCGGACGATTACATCAACATCCCACAGTCCGCCTCGCTCAATGCGGTCAACGCGTTCACGGCGTCCTTCTGGGTCAAGCACAACACCAGCGTTGCGACGTACGCCGGCTATCTTGCGAAAGCCGTCAATTACTCCGAAAAGTCTATTCTGATTTTCAAGGACTATTACACCAACGGGCTTTTCGTGAACCTGTACGGCACTTCGGGAGGCCAGATAGGCCGGCGCGACGTTCCGATGGCCAACCAGAACCTGTGGAACCACGTAACCGTCACCTATGACGGCGGCTCGAACTATCTCGCCACGCACTTCTACATCAACGGGTATGAAGTCAGCGGCTCGCCGGACGACTCCGGCACATTCGGTTCGCTGCGGAAGAACACGGGTCCAATGACCGTAGCGAACGAGCTGGGCCGTCTTCTCAACGGCTCGATGGACGAGTTCGCCTTCTACAACCGCTCGCTTTCGCCTTCCGAGGCGCTCGCACTCTACAAGTTCGGCAGGGCAGCACACATGGATTACACTTCCGCGGGCAGGTACAACGGCGGCCTGCTGTTCGACGGCGCCAACGATTACGCCCAGACCGCGCAGCCAGTTGCGCTTGGCACCGGCGACCTTACGTTCTCAGCATGGGTCAAGGGGACTCCGATGGCCGCGGATTCCGAGCAGGGAATAATCTCCGCGTATTATTCCGGCAAGCCGTGGTTCTTCTCGCTTGAGCGCTCCACGTACTCCGGCTGCGATTATTCCGGCTGCCTTTCGGTGCACGTCGGCTACCCCGACCAGTCGCCCTACGTCCTGCAGGCAGGCAACTGGCCTGCAGCGGACGAGGGCTGGCACTTCGTGGCCGTCACTCGTAGCAGTTCTCGCATGGCGCTGTTCCTTGACGGGACAGAGGTAGCAGTATCGTCCCAGCCCGCGTTCACGGGATTTGACGTCGGCACGCGCTACCTGCGCATTGGCGCGCCGTCGCAGGACTATTTCAACGGCACCATCGACGAGGTCCGCATCTACAACCGCTCGATGTCCGCTGCCGAGCTCAGGCAGCAGTACTATTCGTCCCTCAACAAGTACGCCCCTGACCGCTGGCTGTTTGCAGGAACGCAGCAAAACCTCGCGTCAGGAAACCACTCGTACCAGCTGCACGCCTTCGACTCGGCGTCCTTGCGGGCAAATTCAACTTCCCTGCGCGCCTACAACGTGATGCCCAACGCCTACATCGGCTTCACCGCGCCGACCATTTCCAGCGGCACATACGACTTCACCTACCTTGCGGCGTCGCCTGCTGCAGTCAACCTTTCGGTCAACAACGCCGCGCTTTCAAACTTCACGCTGAATTGGAACAGCAGCAACTACACGTTCTACGACAGCTCCCTTGTGCTTGGCTACAATTTCGACTCGCTGACTGCGCTGGGCGAATCGTCCTCGGTCGCCAAGGACTTCTCAGTTTACGGAAACCACGGCACGCTCACGTCCAACTCGACAAGCGGCGCAGTCGACGACTTCGAACGCCGCAACTGGCTGGGCTGGACCGAAGGCTGCGGAGGCAACACCGAGCTGTCGCTTACCAAGGGGTACCGCTCGCAGTACGCTCTCTCAATCAAGGCGCGCGGAGGGGACGGATACGCGTGCGCGCTCAAAAACGTCACGGTCACAAACGGCTCCTCGCTCTCGTACGCGTGCAAGGGCGACCTGTGCCAGGTGTGCCTCTACAACGGAACCGCCTGCTGCAACACGCAGATGGTGTGCGACTACGGCCTCGGGGACGCGGACAACAGCTGGCGCACTTGCTCTGTGGTGGCAAACGCGTCCGGCAACCTGCAGTTGCGGCTCTATTCGTCCTTCTACAACGGCACGCACTACAACAGCACGCCCGGCGCGCTTTCAACTTACGATTTCCTTACGTTCGGCCCGATTCCTGCCGAAGGCAAGTACGGCTCCGCCCTGCAGTTGGACGGCGTCGACGACTATGTGAGCTTCACTCCTCCGGTAACTTCCATTCCAACAAGCCTGACTGTCGAGGCCTGGATGTACCGCAAGTCAAACGTCAGCCACAGGTTTGCGCTGGTTTTGTCTGACAGTGCGGGAATATACGGGACCGAGGCTGCGCACATCTTGCTTTCAAACCACCTGGGCAAGCTGACGTTTAGGGCCGGGGGCAACGGCTACGAACTTCTCTCAGGCAACGGGCTGCAATACGTGCCATCATCGGACGGCTGGTACCACGTGGTCGGTGTGAAGTCAGGAACTTCCTATTACCTGTACGTGAACGGCCAGCTTGCTGCGCAGACCACACAGTCCGGAATCAGCGGGACCATCGCCCGCGCATCCATAGGCGACACACTGCACCCCGCCTACACTTACAACGACAAGGTGGACGAGGTGCGCATCTGGAACCGCTCGCTTTCCGCAGGCGAGGTCGCGCAGCACTACTATTCGAACCTGCAGAAGTACGCGCCGGACAAGTGGTTGTTCCAGTCCAGCCAGCAGATTTATTCCCCCGGCACCAGCACGTTCTACGCCTGGGCAGGCGGCAACGGCGAGGCGTCCACCGAAACGCGCACAGTTGTCGCGGACGCGGCCTCGACAATCGGCTTCATCCCGGCAACACCAGCGCCCTTGTCGACGATTTACTCCGGCGTAATCGGAATCAACGCAAGCATCGCAAACGCAAGCGGCCTTTCCGAGCTGAAGCTTGAGGCGGACGGTTCGAACTACTCGTTCTACGATTCTTCGCTCGTTCTTGCATACAACTTCGAAAACGCCGCAAGCCTCGGCGAGAACCTTTCGCGGGTTGTAGACGTTTCAGCCTACGGCAACAACGGCATGGTCTACGGCGCCAACTACACGCAAAGCGGAAGGTACGGCTCTGCGTTGAACTTCAGCGCAAACAACCAGTACCTGCGGTTTGAGAGCACGCCCGTGCTGAACGTCACCGATGCAATCACCCTCGAGGCCTGGGTGCGGCCTGCGGAGATGCAGACTTGCAGGTATTCGTTCATCGTGAGCAAGTACTGGCGCTGGTACCTGAACCTGTCGCAATACACCAACATCCCGATGTTCAAGGTCAATTCCGTATCGTCCGCAATGGGCCAGTCCGGGTTCAACCCCGGAGACTGGTACCACCTTGTCGGAACTTATTCAAACGACGGGTCGCAGAACAACTTCCGCCTCTACGTCAACGGCAAGCTTGAGGCGCAAAAGACCGCAAGCGGAGAAATCCCGCTCATCGCAAGGGAAGGCTACGTGGGCAGGGCCGATGCAAGCAGCCTCGGCTGCGGCTTCAACGGCACAATCGACGAGGTTCGCATCTACAACCGCTCGCTTTCGTCAGCCGAGGTCTCGCAGCACTACTATTCCAACCTCGCAAAGTTCGCGCCCGACAAGTGGCTCTTCCAGTCGGTGCAGAGCGGGCTTGATTCGGGAAGCCACTCCTTCAACGTATATGCAAAGGACTCCGCAGGCACGGCCCTGCCGCTTTCAGCTCGCACGTTCACCGCAAACACGATCGGGTTTTCCGCTCCAACTCCCGAGAACGGCATCGTCCAGTACGACAACAACCTCACAATCAACGCGACCATTGGAAACCTCACTCCCCGCGAAGTCCGGCTCAACTGGAACGGCAAGCCCTATTCGTTCTACGACGACTCGCTTGTTCTTGCCTTCAACTTCGACAACGTGGCGGCAATCGGCGAGACTTCCGGCAAAGTCGTTGACCTTTCACGGTACGGCAACAACGGCACTTGCTACAACATGAGCGGAGTTGACGGTGCGAGTGCCTGTAGCTATGTCGCCGGAGTGTTCGGCAATTCGATATTGTTCAATGAATCTTATGACTTGATACGTGTGCCTATCCTGTTCCAATCAGACCAGGACCCGTTGTCCATCGAGGGGTGGGTCAACGTAAACGACTATTCGCTCGTCGGCTCGATTTATGGCGAGTACGATCTGTCAGGCAAAACCCGCAATTTCTTGAATATCGTTACAGACGGTAGCATGCAGTTCGACCAGTACGAGCCTTCGGGTGGCGTTGCAAAAAGTGAGCGCGGAATGGTCGACCTTGGCAGGTGGATGCATTTTGCCGTAGTGAAGGACAATGACATTGTCCGTTTCTACAAGAACGGTGTGCAGTTCGGTCCAGAAAAGCAGCACGTTGAGACGTATTCCAGCTCCGCGCCAGTGTTCGCGGCAGTCGGCACGCGTTACAATCCGGCAGGATCCGGTTGGGGCTCCCATAACTTAAATGGAAGCATGGACGAGCTCCGCATCTGGAACCGCTCGCTTTCCGCTGAAGAGGTTTCCCAGCACTATTACTCCAACCTTGCAAAGTACTCGCCAACCGGCTGGCTCTTCACCTCGACCCAGCCGGGCGCTGGCGCGCAGACCGACAGCTACTATCTTACCGCCCTTGACGTGAACGGCAACCTTACTGTTGGCGAGGGCCGCGCCAACACCTTCAACAAAATCCTTTTCCACCAGCCTTCGGTTGCAAACAACCAGCTGGTGGATTCGCCGCAGTTCAACCTCAATGCGACGATACAGGGGGCGGGCCAGCTTTCGGAGTTCAAGGCAAGCGTCGCAGGAACGAACTCCGTCCTCCTCAACGACTCGCTGGTTCTTGCGTTCAATTTTGATGATGTCGCAAGCATCGGCGAAACCGCATTCAATGTCAAGGACTTCTCGCGCTACGGCAACAACGGCGCAATCATCGGCAACACCCTTGCTCTGCTGCGCATGGACGAGGCCGACGGCAATGTGGCGTACGACGAGGGCATCTACCGCAACAACGCGTCCTTCTTCGGCAACTCGCGTGCCATCCTGCACATGAGCGAGGGGTCGGGCTCGGCAACCGCTGACGATACCGCGTACGGCAACAACGGCGCGTGTTACAGCGGGTCTTCAACTGCAAACTGCAACTGGGTTTTCGGCAAGTACGGCAAGGCCATAGCGTTCGACGGGGTTGACGATTCGGTAAGCGTGTCCTCAAGCGCTTCACTCAACATATCCGGCCCGATAACAATCGAGGCCTGGATATATCCCAACGCCAACCAGACGATTGGCAGCGGCGGCGCCACAATCGCAACCAAGCCCGGGTCATATTACCTGGAGCTTCTCAACAACTCGCGGCTGCAGGTCTATTTCTACGGCCTGTCCTCGCCCGGCTACCACAAGAGCACCAATGCCGTCCCCACAGGCGTGTGGAGCCACGTTGCGGTCACATCAGACGGGTCTTTTGTCCGGATTTACATCAACGGCATGCTTGACCGAACAATAGTGTCAACAGGCACGATAACCCTGGCAGGATACCCGTTCTACGTGGGCGGCCTGAACCCGAGCTTTAACAGTTACAATTTCAACGGCACCATTGACGAGGTCGGGGTTTACTCCAAGGCTTTGAACGCAACCGAGATGCAGGCGCACTACCTTGCGGGGCGCGCAACGCACATCGACTGGGTGGAAGGAAAGAGCGGCACCGGCCTTGCGTTCGACGGGGTGGATGATTATGCTGCCTTGTCGCCCCTGGCAAGCCTCAACTTCTCAGGCGCGTTCGCAATCGAGGCGTGGATAAAGAACCCTGGAGTCAACGCATACGACTACATCTACGACAGCTCGCTGAACGGCTCCGGCAACTTCGACCAGCTGACCTTCAGGCTCTCCTCCTCGTCGGGCGACGGCAAGCTTTACATGCGGATGGGCCAGACTTCCTCGTTCTTCTACTTGGCTTCCTCGAACCGGCTTGACGACGGCCAGTGGCACCACGTTGTCGGTTCCTACGACGGCTACAACGCGACCATTTACGACAACGGGATATTGGTTGCGACAAACACTGTAGCGCTTCAGCAGATACTCAATGCGAGGACCAAATACCTCGGCAGTTGGCAGGAAGGCAGCCACTTCTTCAACGGAACCATCGATGAGTTCGGGCTGTACAACCGCTCGCTTTCCTTCTCGGAGGTGGCTGCCCGCTACGCTGAAGGCAGGGCAAGGCACGCGGACTGGAACCCCGACGGCAGGTGGAACGCGTCGATACAGTTCGACGGGAACAACCATTACGTCAGCGTTCCAGACTCGCCGTCGCTCAACATAACAGACAAGCTCACGATGGCCGCCTGGGTGAACCTCAAGCCCGCAGACATCGGGTATTCCGGAAGGGTAATCCTGGGCAAGGGCCCTGCGAACTATTACCAGAACTACGGCATCTGGACCAACCAGGGCGCGACGTCTTTCTTTGTCCAGCTTAACACCACAGTTGACCTGGGGATGCCGGGATATTCGACGGACCTGACCAACGGATGGCACCACCTTGCGGCAACTTACGACGGAACCGTCACGAAGTTCTTCCTTGACAGCGTGCTTGTAAAGACCGATTACGGGTATTCGGGGTCCATACTTCCGACCACCAGCCCGTTGATAGTGTCTTCCGCAAGCCAGCGCGCGGTCAACGGCTCCGTTGACGAGGTCAGAGTATTCAACCGGCCGCTTTCGGAAAGCGAGGTCCGCCAGCTGTACTATTCAAACCTCGCCAAGTACGCGCCGGACAAATGGGTGTTCTCTTCGTACTGGAATTCTTCCGAGGACGTCAACGACGACCACCTGTATTTCCTCTTTGCAAACACCACCGCAGGCAACGCAAGCTACTCGCAGGTTCGCACGCTCCGGCTGCGCAAGAACATGATTTCGTTCCTTCCCGCAACGCCGTCGGACGGCGCGACATCTCCGACAAACAACGTCACAATCAACGCGACGATACAGAACATCTCGCTTTCGAGGGTGGTGCTGAACTGGAACGGCACCAACACGACGCTTTACGAACGCGATTCGCTGGTTCTTGCCTACAACTTCGACGACGTGCAAGGAATCGGCGACTCCGCGTCAAGGGTTGCGGATGTTTCGGGCCGCGGCAACAACGGCACGATACTCGGCAACACGATGCTTATGCTGCGCATGGACGAGGCAAGCGGGAACTTCACTTATGACGAGGGCAAGCTCGGCAACAACGGCACGTGCTACAACACGGGCAATGTTTCCGGCGTCTCCGTCTGCAACTGGACTGCGGGCAAGAGCAATTCCGGAATCATCTTTGACGGCGTCGACGACTATGTTCGGCTTTCAAGCAACGTGACCCTTCCCGGGCCGTTCTCTTTCGTGACTTGGTTCAACAAGCGCTCGACCGGCACGTACCAGTCTTTCACCGGCGTAGACGCATCATTTAGTTGTTCAGGAGGATGTCCAAAGATCATCTTCTATGCGGGAGTAGACTACATCTTCGTCCGTACTACGGCAGGAGGCGACAGCACGAACATCAACGCCGGCTACAACCCCGCCACTATGGACAACTCGTGGAACTTCCTTGTGGTTACGCGCGACTGGAACGGGACGATACGCGCCTCGCTCAACGGCGGCGCTTTCGTCTCAGGTGCCTCTCTCAACGGCACGATGAACGTAATCCGTGTCGGCATGGGCGATTCAAGCCAGTACTTCAACGGAACCCTCGATGAGTTTGCGGTCTACAACCGCTCGATAAACCAGACTGAAGTTACTGCGCTTTACAACCAGGGCCGCGCAAGGCACGCCGACTGGGACCCGAATGGAAAGTTTGGTTCGGCAATGACGTTCGACGGAATCAACGACTATGTCGAGCTTCCGAGCAGCTCGTCCTATATCACAAGCACCGGCACGGTATCTGCTTGGGTGAAGTTCCAAAGCCTGCCCGTGCCATCTGGCTACTTCACAATCGCATCCACCGTAAACGCAGGCCAGACAATCGGCTGGAAGTTCGAGCTTTACGAGTCAAGCGGCGCGTACCGCCTCGGCTTCCGTAAGTGGACTCCAGAGCAGTCGGCAAACACGATAATCCCGACGCCGACCCTTGGCCAGTGGGTGCACCTTTCCGCGTCCTGGAACGGCACAAACATAATGCTTTACCGCAACGGAATACTAGAAAGCAGGAATTCTATCGGTTCGCCGACCCTCGGCGCGAGCATACTCCGGCTTGGAATGGATTCTCGTGCGACCCCGAGCCAGGTGCTCAACGGCTCCCTCGACGAAGTAAGGATCTGGAACCGCTCGCTCTCCGCAGACGAAATCAGGCAGCAGTATTATTCGAGCCTGAACGAGTATGCGCCCGACAAGTGGCTCTTCACTTCAATCCAGCAGTTCCAGCCGTCGGGAACGCACAATTACACGCTCTACGTGGACAACAACAACACGGTCTACAATTCAACTGCTGCGCGCACTGTCGTAGTCAGCTAAATTTCCTGCGTTTTTTGCCTGTTTTTTTCGTTTTTACGAGATAAAACTCGCATTAAAAAGCCCGTTTTACGTTCTGGATGGGGGAAAAATGCAACGCGGCCAGACTACTCTGGAGTTTTTGATGATTCTAGGCGCAGCCCTGCTCATCCTCCTTGTCACAATAACCATTTCCAACGAGCAGGGAAGCGCGCTTTCCACCCGCAAGGCCGAGCTGCAGGCGTCCCTTGCGGCTACAGACATAGGCAATGCGGCGCGCGAAGTCTATGCGCAGGGCATAGGCGCGCGAAAGCTTGCGACAGTCACGCTTCCCCGATCCTACAACGCGTCCCAGTCCGGCGTCTATTCCAACTACCTGAAAATACGGGCGGGCCGGACGGACTACATAGAGACGTTCCCCTTCCCCGTCACAGGCTCTCTTCCGGGCCGGCCGGGCATGTTTGAGTTCCTTGTCGAAAACGACGGAGGCACGGTCTCCATAGGCAGGTGGCTTGCATATGCAAACACCAGCGCAATAGACGCCACGATTTACGGAGGCGAAAGCTACTACGAGTCAATAGCCCTGTCCAGCCTCTCAAGCACCGACTCCAACGTCACCATCGCGTGCACTTGGGAGGACGGCCCGGTGACCATCGACTGCCAGAACACCAGCTTTGCACTTGCAGGCCACGCAAGCGTCCCGTTCTCGATAGGCTTTTCCGCAAGCGAGGCCGCGTTCGGCGTGCACTCCGGCACCGTGAACGTCACGGTTCAAGGCGCCCTCGGAAACCAGAGCATCGAGATTCCCGTATCCGTGTCCATCCTTGAGGTGTACGGCGAGCTTTCGACCAAGATAGTCTTCCTCTCCCCGACTCCCGCAAAGGGAACGTCTATTACTTTCGCGCAGCTTGGCGCGTCTCCTGTTGTGGTGAACGCGTCCATCTCCGGCATCTCGCTTTCGGACCTGCGCTACACCGTCGCAAATTCCGAGTACCGCTACTACGACGACTCCCTGGCTGCGATGTACAACTTCGACGAGAACGCCGCTTTGGGCGAGAGCGCAGGCACTGTCGCGGACGTGTCAAGATACGGAAACAACGCGTCCGTCTACGACGGCGTCAAGCTTTTGTTCCACATGGACGAGGCCGACGGCAACACCAGCCTTGACGGCAGCGCGCACAGAAACAACGGCATACTCTACGGAAACACCGCAGTCCTGCTGCACTTCGACGAGGGCACCGGCGCAACCTCCTACGACGAGTCCGCCAACAGGAACAACGGCACGTGCACCAACATGGCAACGGTCAACGGCGCGAACTCGTGCAACTGGGTCTCCGGAAAAAACGGCACCGGCATTTTGTTCGACGGCATTGACGACACATTCACTATTCCCGCGTCCGCACGGACCAAGATTGTGGGCGATATGGCCCTCGGCGCGTGGATAAGGCGGGCAAACACCACCGGCACCTCGCCCGAGGGAATCATCTGCAGCGAAGGCACCGGCGGCTACGTGCTCGAGCTTTCCTGGAATTCGAACACCAACCGGCTGTGCTTCATAACCCCCAACGCGAACGCGTTATGCAGCAACAGCCAGATAACGGACACGCAATGGCACCACGTGTTCGCGACGTATTCAAACAGCGTGGCAAGCCTCTACATCGACGGCGTGCTGGACCGCAGCGGCGCAAGCTCGGGCTCGATTACGGGCACGTCAACCCCCATCTATGTCGGCCAGCGCTCTGGAGCCGCGTTCTTTTCCGGAATAATCGACGAGGTCGGCATATACAACCGCTCGGTGTCCGCACCGGAAGTATTTGCCCAGTACAACGCCTCGCGCGCAAAGCACATCGACTGGGTGGAAGGAAAAAGCGGCACTGCGCTGAAGTTCGACGGGGCTGACGACTATGTCGTAACAGGTTCAAGCGCAAGCCTCAACATTTCCCGCACTTTGTCCGCGTCCGCGTGGGTGTGGCAGGATTCGACTGCGGCAAACTCTGCCGGCTCTACGCGCGTAATCTCCCTGAGCGGAAGAAACGACGGCATAGACTTCAAGACGGGAAACGACGGGCAGTTCGTGGTCGTGGCAGTGCATCCCGGCGGGATTACTACGTGGACTGTCGTGCGTTCAGTCCCGATGAATTCCTGGGCGCACCTTGCGGCGACTTTCGACGGCGCAACGCTCAAGGCCTATGTGAACGGCGCTCTTGCCTCCGAGGCCGCAGCCAACAGCAGCACGATAAACATCAACACCAACCAGGTCTACCTCTCTTCGCAGTCCGACGGCTACTCGCCGTTCAAGGGAATGCTGGACGAGGTCGCAATCTACAACCGCACCCTGACCCCGCTTGAAATCTTCGAGCAGTTCTCAACAGGCAAAGCGACGCACCCCGAGTCCGTTGAGGGAGTTTACGGGAAAGCGCTCAAGTTCGACGGCATAGACGATTATCTGCAAGGCTACGTCCCAAGCCCGATTGGAACAGGCGACTATTCCATTTCAGTGTGGTTCAAAAAGCCTGCAAAAGACGTCCAGTTTTATTTGACCTCCCCGACTTCCGATGCGGCTTTGGGCAACTATTCTTTTCCACACGTACGTGCAATTAGCGGCGGAGTGTGGCTGCAACGGCACCCCATGTCCGCAATCTACATGTCCTTCACGCCGGATACCAATTGGCACCAGGCGGTCTTTATCCGGCGTTCGGGCACCGTCTACGGCTATCTTGACGGCGTAGACAAAAACATTCCCCAAGGCGACGAGTTCTCGAACCAAAGTGGGTTCAATTTTACCGGCACGTCGTTCTATACCGGCCGGTTTTACTATTCCGGAGCCAATTATTCCACTTCCGGCTCCATCGACGAAGTCCGCATCTGGAACCGCGCCCTTTCCGCTGCCGAAGTGAGGCAGCAGTACTATTCCAACCTCGCAAAGGTCTCGCCAAACTCGTGGCTCTTCTCCTCGACGCATTCACAGCTTGATTCAAGGCGCTATGACTACGCGCTCTTTGCAAAGGACGTTGACGGCCAGTACGACCGCGCCTCGCGCCACATTTATTCGACCTACAACACTATCGGCTTTGTCCCGTCCACGCCTAGTTCCGGCGCGTCCGAAAGCTCCGCATCGCTTCTTTACGACCCGCTTGCAGTGAACGCAAGCATCGCAAACGCCGCGCTTTCCCAGGCAAGCATTTCCTGGCAGGGCTCCAACTACTCCCTTTTTGACAGCAACCTCGTGGCGGCATACGACTTCGACAACAACGCCGCGCTTGGCGAGAACTCCACGCTTTTTGTCGACTCGTCCAACAACGGCTTCAACGGCACGTGCTCAGGCGACTCCTGCCCGTCGATTGTGGAAGGAAAGTACGGCAGCGCGCTTTACTTCGACGGGTTCGAGGATTACGTAAACCTGTCCGCGTCGATGCCTTCTTTTGGCGGAACGCAGCCCTTTGCCATTGAGATGTGGGTGAATCTCAGCAGTGAGAACGTTATGCCCTATCTGATTTCGCGCTGGAACGGGAATGTGGATGGGGAGTATTATATTCGCATTTACGGAAATCGCAGCATAGTCCTCCATAGGGAAGCGTCGACGCCCACCAAGGTGTACAGCGAAGTACTGCTGGCTGAGGATTCGTGGCACCACATAGTTGCCGGCTTCAACGGCACGCACAGCCAGGTTTTCCTTGACGGCGTACTCGCCGGTTCGGTGACAGCAAGTTCGTGCGGCGGCGCGGCCACTACCCAGGTGATGCTTGGTGCAGTGCAAAGCAGCAATGTCATACGGCCGTCCTTTGACGGTATGATGGATGCGGTGCGCATCTACAACCGCTCGCTGTCAGCTGACGAGGTTGCACTGCACTACTATTCCAACCTTGCAAAGTACGACAGCCGCAAGTGGCTGCTGGCGTCGAATCCGGCAACTCCCGCAGGCGCGTATTCATACGCGGGGTTTGCGCTTGATTCAGCAGGCTGGAACTCCACTGGAACCCGCTCTTATTCAAGCGTTTACAACCGCGTCGGCTTCATCGCGCCGACTCCCGCAAACGGCTCTACTGCCAACCTGACTGCGGCAAGCGCAAACGGCCTTCCAATAAACGTGAGCGTTGTTGATGCCAACCCGTCCCGGCTGTATTTCGAATGGAACGGCGCCAACGCTTCATTCTACGATGACTCGCTTTTGCTTGCGTACAACTTCGACAACGCTTCCGGGGTGGGCGACACTGACGAGCGCGTCACCGACCTGTCGCGCTACGGCAACACCGGCTCGGTGTCCAGCAACGTGCTGACTTTGCACTTTGACGAAAGCGACGGCGCTTACACCTCGGATTCGGGGCCCAACAGGATTAATCCCGTTGTCTATGGCGACACCGTGCTGCTGTTGCGCATGAACGAAAGCGCCGGCTCGGTCGCATACGACAACAGCAGGTATGCAAACAACGCGACCTGCTACCATGGCGCAGCAATTGCGGACTGCAACTTCACTTCGGGCCTAAGCGGCAATGCGATAAGCTTCGACGGCAATTCGGACCACATGCGCATCCCATACGCGCCTGCATTCAACTTCACCACCGCAATGTCGGCCTTTGCTTGGGTGAAGGCCGGGCCGCAGTGCAGCAAGGACGTCATGGGACAGTACCAATACGACACCAACAAGCGCCGCTGGAGGATAAGGAGCGCCTGCACCGGGGCGAACAACCAGCTTTCGGTTTCCCTTTCTGCGGACGGCACGACGAACCAGATGAAGCAGTACACCACAGTTGACGCGGTGTTTGACAACAACTGGCATCACGTCGGCTTCACATGGGCTTCCGGCGCGCTGACCCTTTACGTGGATGGGCAGGTTGCGCAAGTCAGCCAGAGCGATTATGCGATGACGCGCCTCTACCCGTCCGACGTTGACTTCACAATAGGTTCCGTCCTTGCAAGCAACGTCACCTCGGAGAACCTATTGGGGCTAATCGACGAGGTCGCGCTCTACAACCGCTCGCTTTCCGCTTCGGAAGTGGCCGGGCATTACGCCGCAAGGAAAGCCAAGTTCTCCGAGTGGGACTTGGACGGGAAGTCCGGCAGCGCGATGACTTTCGACGGGGTCACTGATTACGTGTCTGTCCAGAATGGAACCAACGCCCCGTTTAGGCAGTCTTCGCAGGTCACGTATTCTTTCTGGGCAAAAATGCCTTTGAACGGCGGGGGCAACGTCATGGGCGCAGGGTGCGCAGGCGGCCAGGGTTATGGGGGCGTTTACCTTGACCTGAACAACTTTTTTTTCCGCTGGACTCCGACCACGCCGCAAGTTGACCGGACAATAGCAAACAACCAGAGCCTTGGAATTTCCTCTGACGAATGGAATCAGTTCGTAGTCACTGTTGACTTTGTAGGGAAAGTCACTTCCATGTATGTCAACGGTAATGCGATTGTCACGGGCCTGCCGTACGGTACGCCTACCAACTGGGTTCCGGTGACTTCATACAATTCCGGCAAGCCCGATATGATAGGTGGCCGCTTCATCAACTCGTGGTATTATTTCAACGGCTCCATCGACGAGGTCGCAATCTACAATGCCTCTTTGTCTGCGTCCGAAATCCTGCAGATGTACTACGAGGGCAGGCCGAAGCACCTCAACTACGTGGGAGGAAAATACGGCGCGGCCGTTTCTTTCGACGGCGTTGATGATTACGTCCTGCCGGCAAACGCGAGCGGCTTGAATTCGCCAAGCGGCATTGCGGTTGAAGCCTGGGTAATGGCGGACAACCTGACCGGCGACCACAGGATAGTCTCGAAGACCGAATCCGGCGGGTATGCCCTGTACCTGTACAATTCGGTTCCGACGTTTTCGGTGCACGTTGTCGGGGAGTATGTGGCTGCAACCTGCCCCTCGATAGTTTCCGGCAAGTGGTACCACCTGCTGGGCACTTTCAACGGCACCACCGTGTCTTGCTATGAGAACGGCGTTGCGGGGACGCCCGCGCAGCGCAGCGGGTCAATAACTTCCAATAGCCAGGTCGTCCTGGTCGGCGCGGAGCCAAACGGCGCGGCATTAAGCACCATGTTCTTCTTCAGCGGCTCGATTGACGGGGTGCGCATCTGGAACCGCTCGGTGTCAGCGGCAGAGGCGATGCAGCACTATTATGGCAACCTCGCAAAGTACGCGCCCGAACGGTGGCTCCTCTCGTCATCTGCGGTTGCAAACGAGCCCGGCGACTATTCCTACGCGGCATACCTGCGCGGCACGGACGGGACTTGGAACTCAACAGGGACGCGCACTGTCGCTGTCACCAACTCCACAACCGTAAGTTTCATTTCGCCGACTCCTGCCGACGGCGCTGGCATATCTTCGAGTGCCTATCCCGTTCGCGCCGCGGTTGCGGGCGTTAGCAACCTCTCGTCATTCCACATCTTCGCAGGCGATTCCGCGTATTCCTTCTACGACGACTCGCTTTTGCTGTCGCTGAGTTTTGACAACGTCACTTATCCGTCTTATTATAACAGCACCCTGGAGCGGGACTCTTCCAAGTACGGTAATAACGGGCGGCTGACTGGCAGCCCGTATCCGGTGGACGGCAGGTACGGCCAGGCGAAGTACTTCAACGGGTCCAGCTACATCACCGTGCCGCGCTCGGCATCGCTTGAGCCTGCAAGCGGGCTTACTGTGGAGGCGTGGGTGAATCCCGCCACTTACAATATGCCGGACTATGTCAAGCAGATAGTGGAGAAATATTATCCCGACACAAGCCCCACGGGGTATTACCTAGGGATGCGCTGCCCCGACCCGGCGTGGACGACTTCGTGCGCAAGGGGGGTGTTTGTCTTCGAGGTGCGCAACGGCACCCAGTACGGCTCCAATTATGCCTTCGCAAGCAACGTCACAATCGTCCCCAACACTTGGTACCACGTGGTAGGCACTGCAGGAAACGGCTTCGTACGCATTTACGTAAACGGCGAATTGGCTGCCTCGCGTCCGCTAGTTGGCTCGCTGAACTATGCCGACGTGCGGGACATGCACATCGGCGCAGATTATGTCCTTACTTCCGGCCGCTTCTGGGCCGGCTCGATTGACGAGGTGCGCGTCTGGGGCCGCGCCCTGTCAGCTGGCGAGGTCCTTTCGCACTACAATTCCAATTTCGCAAAGTTCGCGCCCGACAAGTGGCTGTTCGAGGCAACCGCCATTGGCGTCCACCCCGGCGTGGAGGAACTGCGCGTCCTTGCAAGGGACTCCTCAAACAACACGTATTCCGACCGCCGCGCCATAAGCGCCGTTTCCGGTCAGGTCGAGTTCGCAGGCCCGACTCCTTCTGAAAAACGGGCGAACGCAAGCATTGCGGCGATGCCTTACTACCCGCTCACGGTCAACGCGACCGTTTCAAACATCTCGCTTGCCAACCTGACCTTCCGGTGGGGCTCGTCGAACGTCTCCCTGTACAACGACTCTCTTGTCCTTGCGTACAACTTCGACAACGTCGAGTCCAACGGCGACAGCGCAGGCGTGGTGAAGGACGTCTCGCGTTATGGAAACAACGGCGCTATCAGCGGCAACACCATGATTCTCCTGCACCTGGACGAGAATTCGGGCAGCGTCGTCTACGACGAGTCTAAGAACCGGAACAACGGAACCTGCTATTCCGGCGCATCCGCAACAAACTGCAGTTTTGTTGCAGGCATTAGCGGCGCGGGCCTGTTTTTCGACGGGACCGACGACTATGTTGATTTGGGCAGCAGCGTTCCCATCTTCGCGTCCGGAGCAACTTTGTCCGCATGGATTCGGACAAACTCCACTGCCGACGTGATGAACATCGTTTCAAGGTGGACCGCCAGTTCCGGAAAGCGGGGCCCGAGGATAATGGTGACGTCTGGACTCCTGTCGTTCCAGGCAACGACCGACGGGGAAGTAACCACGGCCTACAACCTGGCCGGGCTGCGGCGCGTCTCCGACGGGAAGTGGCACCACGTTGCCGCAACTTACGACGGTTCCCAAATCCGGCTGTACGTGGACGGGTCGCTTGACAATTCTGCAGAGGCCCGGAAAGGGATACTTTACTCGGGTTCTGGGAACTTCGTCCTGGGCCGCCAAGGCACCGATTCCGTGCAGTACTTCAACGGCTCCATCGACGAGGTCCTTGTAGTCAACCGCTCCCTTTCGGCTTCCGAAATCCTTGAGCAGTACGCTGCAGTGCGCGCAAGGCACCCCGACTGGACCGCGGATGGAAAATACTGCGGCGCGATGACTTTCGACGGTGTTGACGATTCAATCCAGACTAACTTCAACATTGGCGCGCAGGTCCGGAACATGACGTTCTCCGCGTGGGTCTATGCAAGGCCCACCACCGGCTATTCGACGATATTTTCCGACGGTACTACTTGGACCAACGGCACGCGCGTTTGGATTGATTATAACAACCAGCTGATGTTTTACGTTGCAAACGGGACGACCTACCTGGGGTACCAGCCGGTGGTCAAGTATGGCGAGTACCTGAACCGGTGGACCCACCTGGCCGTTTCTTTCGAGTATTTCAACAACGGAAGCGGCGTCAGTTCAGTATATCTGAACGGCCAGCAGTTGCGGAATTCGTTTGGCACCGCCGGGGCGCCGAACCCGTCCAACGAAAAGTTGGTTCTGGGCAGGATTGGCACGTGCTGCTGGAACTTGAACGGAATGCTTGACGAGGTGCGTTTGTGGAACCGCACGCTTTCGCGCGAGGAAATGGACGTTGTCTACCGTTCAAGCCTGAACAAGTTCGCCCCTGACAAGTGGCTCTTCACTTACTCCGTCCCAACAGACCTTGCGCCGGTTTCCTATGATTACGCGGTTTACGCCAACGACTTCCTTGCGGACGGCGCGGACTGGGGCGCGTATTCGGGAAGAAAGCGCATCACGCCGTTTACTGACCGCATCTCATTCATCGGCCAGACTCCGGCCAACACCTCTTCCATCAGCTCGGCAACAGCGGCGTTCGAGCCGGTCCAGCTGAACGCAAGCATAGGCAACGCCAGCCTCTCGCAGGCAACCGTCAACTGGAACTTGACCAACCTCTCGCTTTACGACTCCTCGCTTGTTTTGATGTACAACTTCGACAAGGTCGCGTCAATAGGCGACAATGCGTCGTATGTGGTTGACTCGTCCCTGTACGCAAACAACGGCACCGTCATTGGCATGGTGAACTTTTCATCCGACGGCCCCTTCGGCAAGGCCGCAAGCTTTGACGGAGTGTGGGACTACATAACCGCCCCAAGCAGTACGAGCCTCAACTTCGGAACAGGAGACTTCGCAGTCGCGTTCTGGATGAAGCCCGTGAAGTTCAACACTTCGCAGGGGTTAGTGCGCAAGGTGGCGCCGGAAACCCTCTGGGGAGACGGCTGGTTCATTGAGAGCACCGGCGACGCGTCCAACACAATCCGCTTCGAGACGCGGCCCAACGACGCGGCAATACGCAGCAGGCGCGTCAACTCCTCCTCGGCAATACCTTCCGGCGTGTGGACGTACGTGACTGCTGTGCGCGCGGGCACTGCGATGCGCATCTACCTAAACGGGATGCTTGACGCTGAGAACGCCACCGGCGTAATCGACAACGTGACTTCGAACGCCTCTGTAATAGTCGGCTCAAGCCCCCAGGACTCCGACAGGTACTTCGAAGGCCCCATCGACGAGGTGCGCATCTGGAACCGCTCGCTTTCGGGCCGCGAAGTCTACGAAAGCTACGCGGCAAACCTCGCGCACACGGGCCCGGGCAGGTGGGCGTTTTCAGCCAACAAGTCGGTTGCCGGAGTCAACGGATATTCGTTTTACGGGTTCGCAGGAGAGCCCTCAGGTTCGAACTTGACTTCCCGCACGTTCTCGACTTCCAACAACCGCATCGGCTTCCTCTCGCCTACTCCCGCGGACGGCTCCGCAATCCAGTCAAGCGCCGCCTTTGCAAACGGAATCCAGGTCAACGCAAGCGTGGTGAACGCGAACCTTTCCGCGTTCAAGTTCAGCTGGAACGGCACCGGCGCGTACTATCTTGACGACAACCTGGTCCTTGCCTACAACTTCGACAACGCCCCCGCGGCAGGCGACTCGGCCCAGCGCGTGACTGATTATTCGCGCTACAAAAACAACGGCACCGCAAGCTCGGCGTTGCTTGCTTTGCACTTCGACGGCGAGAACGGCTCTACTGCGTACGACTCGGCGGGCGGAAGCAACGGCCTGATTTACGGCGATACCCTCCTGCTGATGAGTTTCGACGAGGCCGAAGGAAAGTCGGTTTCCGACAAGAGCAGGTTTGCAAACAACGGTACCGTCTACGGCAACACCCGGTTGCTCCTGCACTTCGACGAGGCCGCCGGTTCGGTGACTTACGACGATTCCGCGTACCTCAACAACGCAACTTGCTACAACATGAACGGCTCGACCGGGATAACACCCTGCAACTGGTCAACAGGAAAGTCCGGCGCCGGGATTACTTTCGACGGGAACGACGATTACCTGAACATATCCAACAGCAACAGCCTCACGATGTCCACCAACGACTTGACTCTTGAGGCGTGGGTCAAGCGCAACGACAACCCCGCGGACAACCCCGGCATACTGGCTAAGAAGAACGCGGGAGGGGCGGATGCGAACAGGGGATATGCCCTGGGTGTACTCCAGAGTGGCAGCGGCTATGGGAGCTTCAAGCCGTGGATGAGCCTCGGCGACGGGACTTATTATGAGGACTATTATCCTTCCAACAGCAGCGACATAGTGCCCCTTGGCCAGTGGACGCACGTGGCCGCAGCATATTCCTTTGCAAGCCACTCCGCGCAATTCTACATCAATGGCGTCCCAGTTGCCACCACCAAGAGCTCTTCCGGCAACATCACCAACCTGTCGGAGTCCAACCCGATGCTGATAGGGAAAGCAAACTATGCCGCGTACAACCTCAACGGCTCGCTTGACGAAATCGGCGTCTATTCAAAGGCCCTCCCCGCTTCGGAAATACTCGCGCACTACGCGGCAGGAAAGGCAAAGCACTCCGGCTGGGTGGCAGGAAAGAACGGGACCGGGTTGTATTTCGACGGCGCGAACGATTACTTACATGTTCCCGAAAGTTCGAGTATGGACGCTTCAAGCGCGGTTACAGTAGAAGCGTGGGTCAATTTTGACGGGATCCAGATGGGATATGCCGGGATAGTTGACAAGCGCCAGGCGTACCGGCTGAGGACCGGATCCAACTACAAGATGTATTTTGACATGCAGCTTACGAACGGCACGTGGTTTGACAGCAACCCGAGCAACTCGGTCATAATGCCATATGCCTGGCATCACCTGGTCGCCACTTACGACCGTTATGCGCCTTACGGAAACGTCAATTACTACATCGACGGCGTGCTGGATCGCCAGTTCACCTTCTCCGGCCAGATAATTAATGCCGCCAGCGCATTCTCAATCGGCCGCCTTGACAACGTCCAGATGTTCAAAGGCTCCATCGACGAGGTCGCGGTGTACAACCGCTCGCTTTCCGCAGACGAGGTTGCCGTCCACTACGCTGCAGGCAGGGCGAGGCTTTTGGAGCGCGGGGAAGGAAGGGTCGGCGACGGCCTGGTGCTGAACGGCACTGGAGAATATTTGAACGTAACCGGGCCGGTATCCGCGTTGCAGGTGAATTCGTCCTTCACTTTCTCGGGCTGGATTAAGCCTCGCAAGGTGGGCTATACCAACCCCGTAATCGAATGGGGCGCGTATTATGGCGGCCTTCAGGGCATACGCGTCCAGCAGAACAGTGCGGGGAGTCTTTACGGGTTTGCAGGAAGCGGCTCGTCAAGGCCCATGGAGTATTCTGATAGTGTGGTCCCCTACGACCAATGGACTCATTTTGCATTCCAGTGGAACGGAACGCACCTTAACATGTACCTAAACGGCGTGCTCCAGTCCGCGCCCAGCGCCTTTGCAGGCCCCCTGTCCTACAATGGCAACTATTTCTACGTAGGCAAGGAAGGAAACAACTACTTCAACGGCTCGCTTGACGAGATTGCGCTCTACAACCAGTCCCTTTCGGCATCCGAAATCCTGCAGATGTACGAGGAAGGCGTGCCAAAGCACCTCAATTACGTGGACGGCAAGTACGGGAAGGCGGTGCAGTTTGACGGGGTCAGGGACTTCGTGTCGGTTCCAAACTCAGCCGCGCTTAATCCTTCCGGTTCAATCTCCCTGGAAGCTTGGGTCAGGTCTGATGCGCTTGGGGGAAGGCAGACGATATTCTCAAAGGACGCGACCCTGAATACTGAGCCGTATTACCAGTATCACCTTGAAGTCAGGTCAACTGGGGAACTGTATTTTGCCCTGTCTTTGTCCGGCACAAGGTATTCGTTGGATTGCACAGGCTTTGGGGTCACCCCTGGACGCTGGCACCACGTGGTGGCCACCTATGACGGAAGTGCGCTGCGAATATACCGGGACGGTGCCGTTTACTCCAGCCAGATTGCGGCTTCTGGCTCGATATCCCAATATGCAACCGACTTGCAGATTGGCCGGATTTACGTGGCGGGTTCGGACCTTGCCTATTTCAAGGGTTCGATAGACGAAGCCAGGGTTTGGAACCGCTCGCTGTCCGCTTCGGAAATACAGCAGCACTACTACTCGAATTTGGCAAAGTACTCTACTGACCGCTGGCTGTTCTCCTCAAGCCAGCCAGTCACTTCGGCAGGAAACTATTCCTTCTTCGCATCGATAATGGACGTCAACGGTTCGTGGAATTCCACCGGGACGCGCACTGTCCAAGTAGTGCAGCCCAACCCGGTTGGCTTCGCCCCGCCGACCCCTGCCGACGGCTCCGACCTGTACGGCGAACTAGTGCAGGTGAAGGGGACGCTTTCCAACGTGTCCTCGCTTGACACGCTCAAGCTCTTGGTAGGCGACTCGGTAACCTCGCTTTACGACGACTCGCTCGTTCTTGCCTACAACTTCGACAACGTCGCGTCGCTGGGAGAGAATGCCACTCGGGTGGTGGACGTTTCCAGATTAGGCAGCAACGGCGTTCTCCTCAACGGGACTGCGTGGACTTCTAGCGGAAAATATGGCGGTGGTTTGGCGTTTGACGGCGCGAACGATTTCGTGCTGGTCAATTCCTCGGCATACATGTTCAACTCCGGGAGTTTCAGCGCAACAGTGTGGGCGAACGCGGCTGCTTTGGACGGGGGCTATGACGGCCTGCTGTCTGTGGATATAGCCGGGGACTCGGCTTGGAAAATCAAGCGCGACGCAGGCAACACTTATTTCCGGGGCAGGTTTGCGAGTACGACGTTGGATTACCCCCAAGTCAACGTCAACGAGTGGCACCAGTACGGCCTCGTGAAGTCCGGGACCACCCTGAACCTTTATTTTGACGGCGTGTTGGTCGCTTCTGCGGCCTGTGCGGCAACGCACGCGTTAGTAGGGACTAGTCTTGTCATAGGCTCCTACCGCGTAAACGACGCTTATGGTGGATATCATATATTCAACGGTTCCATGGACGAGGTGCGCATCTGGAACCGCTCGCTGTCCGCAGACGAAATCAGGCAGCAGTACGATTCCAACCTCGCCAAGTTCGCGCCCGACAAGTGGCTCTTCCAGCTGAACCAGTCAAACCTTGCCACGAAGCAGTACGAGGTGCGGGCGTTTGCGCGCGACCTGTCGAACAACTCCTATTCTGACCGCCGGTTCTTCAACGCGTACGCAAACAAGATACTGTTCTCGTCCCCGACCCCGATAAGGCGCTTCTTCTCAACAATCGGCGCGGGCGCTGCCGAGCCTTTCGCGATAAACGCAAGCCTGCGCAACATCTCGCTTTCACGGCTCGACTTTAACTTCAACGGCACGAACCACTCGCTCTACAACGACTCGCTTGTTCTTGCCTACAACTTCGACGACGTCCAAGGCATAGGCGACTCGGCCACCAAGGTGGTGGACGTCTCAAAGTACGGCAACAACGGCACGATAGCCGGCAACACGATGCTTATGCTGCGCATGGACGAGGGCAACGGCACCACCGCTTATGACGAGAGCCGCTTCGGAAACAACGGCACGTGTTATTCTGCAGGTTCGGTGGCAACCTGCAGTTGGACTAATGGACAAAGTTTGAGCGGTATCAGTCTGGACGGGTCGGATGATTTCATAAACATAAGCTCAGTCGGCATCATTCCAGGTGATGTATCCATTTCAATCTGGTTCAAGGTCTTTTCCGTCCCAGCAGGCTATGCTCCCCGCATTACTGACCTTTCACAGGCCTCCACTTATGGGCTTCAGATTGCAGTGCGCAATACCGATGGCCGGGTGTATCTTGACAATTCGGGCGGCCCGTCCACTTCGGTACTCGGTCCAGTGGTGAATGACAGCAACTGGCACCACGTCGTAGAAGTCCGCAACGGAATAAATTATCATTTCTATGTTGACGGGGTGTACCAAGGTTACACTACGGGCACCGTGCCGGCGTACACTTATCTGGTACTCGGCAGGCTATTGTCTGGTTACTACTTCAATGGTACTATTGACGAGGTAATGGTTGCAAACCGTTCCATTTCCTCCGACGAGGTGCTTTCACAATACAACGCAGGCAAGGCCAAGCACGCCGACTGGACCCCGGACGGCAAGTGGGGCAGCGCGATTAAGTTCGACGGTGTGGACGACTATATTTTGACCCCCTCTTCGAATTCGTTGGGTCTAAGTTCGTTTACCGTTCAGGCTTGGGTTAGGCCGGAACAAAACGCAGGTTCTAGCAACTGGCAGTACTTGGTCGGAAAGAACGGCGCGACCGACATTGAACGACCATATATGTTGTGGTGGGAAGAAAGTTATCGGCGGTTTGCAGGATATATTGGGAACGGAACCGTCACACAGTCGGTGAGCTCTAGCTTCTATTTACCAAAGCAGGTGTGGTATCACGTCGCGTTTTCTGCAAACGGCACAAACCTTTGCCTCTACATAAACAGTCAAGGCACGTGTGCGATTCAGACCGCCTTGCCTTTGGTTAATTCTCGAGAATTAGTAATCGCCTCAAACAACGGTACGGGTTACCGGTTTACCGGCTCCATGGACGAGGTGCGCATCTGGAACCGCTCGCTTTCCGCTGTAGAGGTCGCCCAGCAGTATTACGGTTCCCTGAACAAGTACGCTGCAGACAAGTGGGTGTTCACGTCAACGCAGTCCAACGCTTCGGCCACCTTTGGGACTTACAATTATTCCCTATACTCAACAGACGCCAACGGCGCTCCGAGCTTCTCCGGCAGGCGCGTAGTGTTCAACGACTTTGGCCGCATCGGCTTTGTCAGCCCCACTCCCCCAAGCGGCTCTGTGATAAGCCTTGCCTCGGCGTCAACCGGCCAGGTGCTCATCAACGCAAGCATATCCGGCATCTCCGCCCCGCGCTCGATGGGCTTTACCTACGACGGCACGAACACAGTAATCCAGAACGACTCGCTTTTGCTTGCGTACAACTTCGACGACGTCTCCGCAATCGGCGACTCTGCGGGAAAGGTGGTCGACTCGTCAAAGTACGGCAACAACGGAACTGTTTATGGCAACACGAGGCTTTTGCTGCGCCTGGACGAGGACACGGGGTCGGTCGCTTATGACGAGAGCCGATTCGGGAACAACGGCTCCATAAGCGGCGCAATCCGGGTTGCGGGAAAAAGCGGGGCAGGGTTGCAGTTTGACGGCACGGACGATTACTTGTCCGTCCCTTCGTCCTCAAGCCTGAGCTTCAACACGTCCTTTGCCATCATGGCGTGGTTCAAGACTACAAAGAACACGGGCTACGGGACCATCTTCAACAAGGACAGTTCGGGGATGGGCTACAACCAGAACTATCACCTGCGCCAGAATGGCGGCGTTCTTTTATCCCGTATTGGCAACGGAACGACTTCTTGCGACCTCGCGGGCACTAGGCAAATTTCGGACGGGCAGTGGCACCACGGCGTTGCGATGTGGAACGGAACTAACATGCAGATTTATGTTGACGGCACCCACGACAATTCCCGAGTGTGTACACTTACCCCCTACGTAAACAACGACCCTGTACGGATTGGCATCTGGGGCGGCGCCGGCGAGGCGTTCAACGGCACCATTGACGAGGCGGCGATATTCAACGGCTCGCTCTCCGCAGCCGATGTCGCCCAGTTCTATGCCGCAGGCAGGGCAAGGCACGCAAACTGGAACCCGGACGGCAAGTACGGCTCGGCGATGACCTTTGACGGAGTGGACGACTACGTCGAGTCGACGGCATTTCCCGCGTTGACCGCAGAGAGCTTCACGATTTCCGCGTGGATTAATGCGAGTTCGTTCACTAATGCGTACAGTTCTGAGCTGGCCATTGTTTCGGACGGTTCTGCTGATGGTTCGAGTTGGTATGGCGTAACTATTATTTCGAACGGCCTCATCAGGTTCCGGACTTATGATACTGCGAATCGTTATCTGGACTCAAGTTCAAACCTGAGCGCTGGAAAATGGTATCATGTCGTCGCAGTCTGGGATAAAGACCTTCGAAAGTCGATATACATAAACGGCGTTTTGGATTCAAGCGACACGAGCAGTGTTGGCATTGGGGGTGACTCGGCAGGCATCCGCATCGGCAAGAATTCCTATTCCTACCCCAATGTCTTCAACGGCTCCATCGACGAGGTCCGCATCTGGAACCGCTCGCTCTCCGCAGCCGAAGTTACGCAGCAGTACTATTCGAACTTGGCAAAGTACGCGCCCGGCAAGTGGCTTTTCTCCTACCAGCCGTTCCTGAACTCGACAGGCTCGCACACTTTCTCGGCATCGGTGCGCGACGACGCTTACGCGTACAACTCGTCAGACTTCCGTTCGTTTACAGTGTCCGCGGCAGACAAGATTGCGTTCATCTCCCCAACGCCTGCTGATGGCGCGAACTCAAGGTTCGGCAACATCACCATAAACGCAAGCATAGCAAACATCTCGCTTTCGAAGATGGCGTTCTCCTGGAACGGCACCAACTACTCCTACCTTGACAGCTCGCTTGTGCTTGCGTACAACTTCGACGACAACACCGCTGCAGGCGACACCGCAGGCAAGGCGGCGGATTACTCCAGCTACGGCAACAACGGCACGATAGCCGGCAACACGCTTTTGCTCATGCACATGGACGAAGGCGACGGGAACACGTCGAAAGACGAGAGCGTCACCGGAAGCAACGGCACGATTTACGGCAACACCGTCGCGCTGCTTCGGATGAACGAGGGCTCTGGCAGCGTCGCCTACGACGAGAGCGCGTACAAGAACAACGGGTCTTGCATATATACCAACGGCACCGGCAGGCTCTGCAGTTGGGCTACTGGTAAGAGCGGTTCTGGGGTTTACCTCGACGACTTGTCCATGGTATACCTGGGTGGGCCCGCAACCATCAACACCACCCGCGCAGTCACGGCGTCTGCTTGGGTCAACCTCGGCGATACTGACGCTTTGAGCGCGATATACTCCAAGGGCTATTATTACGGCAATTATCACGGCATCGAGCTGCGGCGCCATACCGACAACTACTTCCATTTCTTCATAGGCAATGGCACCAACATATGCAACATCCGTTCCGATTCCCTGGTCGCGGCCAACACTTGGTATCACGTTGCCGGCGTGTACACTGGCGCTACTGCGTATATTTACGTCAACGGCGTGCTGCAGTCATACACTTGCAACATCAGCGCGCCCATAGCGTTCGAGCCGAATATGGACTCGTTTGTCGGCGCAGGCGCGGGTAATTACCTTGGCATAATCGACGAGTTCGGCCTCTACAACCGTTCGCTGTCGTCGGCCGAAATCCTGGACCAGTACAACTACGGCAAGGCAAAGCACGCCGAGTGGGCCGCAGGAAAGAGCGGCGCGGGACTGCAGTTTGACGGGGCGGATGATTATGTGGGTGTTCCCTATTCATCTGCCCTGGCGCCAACAAATCAGATTACTGTAGAGGCTTGGGCGAACTCGGCAAATTGGAACAGCGGAACTTATGTGGTAGTCTCAAAGACGGAGTCTGGGGGATATGAGCTTTACTCGAATTCAACCCACTTCATGTTTGAGATTAGGCGGAATGGCGCTTACGCTGACGCGACCATCCTGACGTCAAGTCTGTCTTCAGGCTGGCACCACTTTGTCGGGACGTATGACGGACGGTATGCGTGCTTGTATGTGGATGGCTTCTTGGCCAATACGAATGATGCCGGCAGCACCTACCCGATTCAGTACTCGTACAATAATTCCCTTTTGATTGGCGCGGAGGCTGGCCAGGGCGCCGCTGCAAACCCGGGTTACTACTTTAACGGCTCAATTGACGAAGTTGGGATATATAGTCGCACGCTTTCCGCAGAGGAGGTTGCCGCGCACTACAACGCAGGCAAGGCCCACCACGACAGCTGGGACCCGAACGGCAAGTGGGGCAGCGCGCTCAAGACCGGCACGTTTGGCAGTTACGTCGCCGTCCTCGACCAGCCGGAGTTCAACTTCGGCTCGTCCATGACTGCGATGCTTTGGACCAACGGCGGCCCCGGCAGTTCAAGTGAGAACTATCTCCTGGCCAAGTATGGTGCGTCCCAGAGCAGCCTTCTGCTTGCAAAGAGCTCTTCGGGGCCGGGACGTTTGATGGCATACGTCTACGCGAACGGTTCGGATATTGCGGGAGCTTTCCGGTACCAGTTAAGCAACGCGGTTGTGTTCGACGGGAACTGGCACTATGTGGGCTTTGTCTGGAACGGCACCAGCATCGTCCTGTACGAGGACGGCCAGGCCATAAGCTCAACTGCCGGAGGCAACCTGTCAATCAACTCGATGTTCCGTTCAACTTCCAGTTTCTGCATAGGCGGAATCTGCGGCAAGAGCTTCAACGGCTCCATTGACGAGGTGCGCGTGTGGAACCGCGCACTCTCCGCAGACGAAGTCGCCCAGCAGTATTACTCGAACCTGCAGAAAGTCGCGCCCGACAGGTGGATTTTCACAACCAGCAGAAACGTCACGCCAACAGGCGGGATTGGCGTCCCGTATTCGGTATGGGTCAGGGACGACCGCACCTGGCTGACCAACGAGTCAGTAAGGGTAATCAACAGGCAATAGGTAATTGTTAGGATGGATTCGAGAATCTTGCAACGTGTGCGCAAAAAGTCGCGCGGCCAGTCATTATCCGAGTTCATGATACTCCTGTCGGTGATGGTGCTGTACATACTCGCCTTCTCGATGATTTACGGCGGCCAGACCAGCAACCAATTTTATTTCATAGAGTCGCTTCTGGGAAAGACAATCGGCGAGTCCGTCGCTCTTGGCGCGAGCGCCGCTTACATTGCCGGGAACGGCTCTTCAGTTGACGTGCGCATCGCAAGCGTGGAAGGCGACGTGGACGTCCGGGGCCACTCCGTGCTGATCACCCTCGAGGACAGGGTCGTGCACTCGCCAATCATATGCTCCGCAGTAAGCGGGGACTTCTCGTCTGGTTTGAAGACTGCAAGGAATTTTTATGGCAACATCACGGTCGGGTAGTCCAAGGCCTGGTGCAAGCCGCGGCCAGATGTGGATAATCGACGCAATGGTATCCGGCACGTTCATCACCCTGCTGCTTTTTTTGATGCTGGGCACCCAGGAGCAGCTGTCCAACAAGTACGTGCAGGCGGACTCGGAAATCACCTTCTCAAACACCCTGCTGATGGCTTCCGACTCGCTTGTGCTCACTCCGGGCAGGCCCGCAAACTGGGACATGCTGCCTGTAAACTCAACTTCATTCGAGTCGCTGGGCCTTGCGTCTTCGCCGAACGTGATAAGCACCGCAAAGGCGTTCAGGCTTTCCGAACTCAACAGTACGAACTACACCGAAATCAAGACCGTGCTGGGCCTTGGCGCGGCGAGCACCTCGGTTGAGATATTCCTGTTCGGCGACTCGGTGCCGCTGTACTCGTTCGGGATAAAGCCAGCGAACACGTCGCGCTCTACGGTCTTTGAGCGCATTGCAATGCTTGACGACGGCAGGCCCGTCCTTCTGAGGCTCGAGGTGGGTTAGATGAGGCGCGGTTTCATCTTCACTGTCGATTCGCTCATAGCCTTCGGCCTGGCGCTTGCGGTGCTCGGCCTGGTCATACCGTTTTACGACACCACGAGCATGCCCAACCACGAGCAGATGCACGTGCAGCGCTATGCCGCCGACTTGCTTGCGGTGATGCAGAAGACCGGCCAGGCAAGGCAGGCGATAGCGGGCGACGACACGCCGGTAGTAGGCACCCTTGCAATGACCGGCACCGGGAAGTGCTTCATATTCAAGGCGGTCAACGTGACTTCGCAGGCTATAGTAATCACCGTGCAGAAGCCGGGTTGCGGGGGAAAGCCAATGACCGTGTCTTCCGCCGTATCGAATGAGTATTACGAAGGCGGCTTCTACAGGCTTGAGCTTATGAGTTGGGTCGAATGAGGTACAGGCGTACGAGGGAAGTTCCCAAAAGGGGTTTTGTGGCCACGTTCGTCACGTGCGCTCTAGCTACGCTGATACTCATGCTCATCACTTTCTCCCAGCCGTCAATAAAGCTGCGCGACAGGTATCTTGCGGACTACTCGGGCTCCGCTACTGTGCGGCAGCTTTTTGACAACGCTGCGGTGCAGGTCGGCGCGATTGCGGGAATAAACGCCACTTTCCTGCCCCAGACCGACGGTAACGTGACCGCGTCGTTTGCAGTTGCAATCCTTCCGCAAAACCGCAGCGAGCTGCTTTCGAACTATTCCTCCTACCTGCAGAACACGTTCTCCCAGGGCGCTTCCGCAGTCATCGTGCCTTCGTTTGGGGCGATAACCGGCGACCGCGTCGACTTGATGTCCAACACCACCGACTTCTTTATAGACTACGGCTGGCGCTCTGCAGGGTTCGACCCGTCGCCCGAATCAACTGGCACGCGCTTTACAAACCTCTCGATAGCGCTAGTCCTTTCCGAGGAGCTCAACGCGTCCACGCCCTGGGCGTACGACGGCTCCGGGGACGTCAACGTAACCCTCTCGTTGACTACCGCAAACGGGACAACCGTCACCAACGGAAGGATGTCTTCTTCCACCCCTCACTTTTACCTGATGAACGTGACAACCGGTGCGGGCGGCGGGGAGAGCGTGGTGCTTTACTTCGGCAATTCGGGCGCAAAGTCAGGCTCGCTGTGGGTAAACAGCACCGGCGTGCCGGGCACTTTCAACGCGACCATAACGATGCCCTATGCGTACTCCTCCCTGTGGTACTACAACGCCTCTCTCAACGTGACCAAGGCGGCGATTGCGCGCAACTCCAAGCTCCTGGTATGGGAAGGCGGCTAGGGGAAAACGGACAAGAACAGCATTAAAGCATTTTTCGGAGCACAAGAAACCTTGCCAAAGGAAGGCGATTTGAAATGGTCGAACTTGCAATTGAAAAAATCATCGTGCCCGACGGCTGCAACATAATATTTGGCCAGGCGCACTTCATACGCACTGCAGAGCACCTGTATTCTGCCCTTGTGGAGAGCGTGCCGGGAATCAAGTTCGGGCTTGCTTTCGCAGAGGCAAGCGGCGAATGTCTCATCCGCACCGAGGGCACGGACGACAAGCTCAGGGAAGTCGCGGGCAGGGAACTTGCAAAAATCGGCGCAGGGCACACCTTCCTAATCGTGCTTTCAAACGCGTTCCCAATCAACGTGCTAAATCAGGTAAAGGCAACTGCCGAAGTCGCAAACATTTATTGCGCAACCGCAAACCCCGTTGAAGTAATCCTTGCGCAGACTGCGCAGGGCCGGGCAGTGCTTGGTGTGGTGGACGGCTCGTCCAACAAGGGCGTCGAGAAGCAAGGCGATGTGGCTAAAAGGCGCGAGTTCCTCAAAAATATCGGGTATAGCCCGAAATAATCCCAGATAGAGTTGAATGCATTTACAATGTCCAACTTCGCACTGACCTGGCAGCAGGTCAAGATACTTGAAAAAATCCCGTCCGCCCCCCAGTCCGCTCGCGCAATAGGCGAGGAGTTCGGCATAGATTACAGCACTTTCATGAGCGCGCTTTCCGCGCTTTCCGAACAAGGACTGGTCGAGGTCTCAAAGACCGAGCGCCAAGTCTACGAGCTTACTGCTGAAGGAAAAACCTACCTGGAAAAGGGGACTCCGGAGCGCAGGCTTTACGCTGCAGTGTCGCAGTCAGGCGAAGCCGGGATGGAGGCCGCATACTCAAAGGCAGGGCTTGCAGATTCCGAAAAGAGCGTCGCGCTCCAATGGGCAAAGAAGAACGGCTGGCTAAAAATAGGCAAGAATGCAACGGGCTTGCCGGTTTTCCAGCTTGCAGCGGCATCCGTTGACGAGAACGCGCTTTCCAAGACGGAAAAACTCCTTGAATCCATCTCAAAGGGCGCGTGCGAAAACATCGCAGTTGCCGACCTTTCGCTCATCCTTTTGCGCAAGCTTGCGACTGAAAAGACCGAAAAGGAGTTCTCGGTAAATGCAACATCCGCAGCGCCAAAGGCAGTCGAGCTTGCCAAGAAGCAGCTTGCAAACGTAATTTCCGCAGTCACTCCGGAGTCCATACGCACCAAGGCGTGGAAGAAGCCAGGGGCGGAGTTTGAAAAGTACGACCCGCTTGCGGCCTCTCCGGTGCAATACCTCGGCAAGAAGCAGCCCCTGCGCTCGTTCATCGACGAAATCCGCCAGATTTTCCTTGAGATGGGCTTTACTGAAATCAAGGGCCCGATTGTGGAGGCCGCGCTCTGGAACTTCGACGCGCTCTACGTTCCGCAGGACCACCCCGGAAGGGAATTGCAGGACACTTTCTACATCAAAAATCCCGGCAAGTCCGTAATCGACTCAGGCGACGATAAGCAGCGCGTTGAGAACGTCAAGGCCGTGCACCAAAACGGAGGCGACACTGGCTCAACCGGCTGGGGCTACTCGTGGGACAAGGAGGTTGCGCAAAAGAATGTGCTGCGCACGCACACCACTGCAGCCACCTGCCGCCACCTGGTGAAGGCGGCAACCGAAAAGAAGTTCCCGGTGAAAGTCTTCTGCATCGACCGCGTGTACCGCAACGAAGCAATTGACTACAAGCACCTTGCAGAGTTCCACCAAGTCGAAGGAATCATAATCGACGACAACTGCACTTTCCAGGACCTCATAGGCATGCTGCGCATCTTCTACCAAAAGCTTGGCTTTACTGACATCCGCATCACTCCTTCGTTCTTCCCCTACACCGAGCCTTCAGCGCAAGTTGAAGTCTACGACCCCGTCAGAAAGGAGTGGCTTGAGCTGGGCGGCTGTGGTATGTTCAGGCCCGAAGTCACGCGGCCATTAGGCATTACCGGCAACGTCGCAGCTTGGGGACAGGGCTTGGAGCGGTTGATGATGTCGCGCGAGAAGCTCTCCGACATCCGCACGCTTTACCGCAACGACCTTGACTGGATACGCAAGGAACGAAAGCCGCAGTAGCCCCGGTTTGCGCACTTCTTGGACGTTTTATATACTACTTCTATCCTACCCCCTGTTATCGCCAGCATTGGCTGGCTTTGGGTAGAGGTGCGTTTAGGTGACTGTCGGGTATAAGGGATTCTTCCTGTTGATTTCCGTTTTCTGCGCCACGCTGCTTTCGGGTTGCGTGACGAACTCCGAAGGCGGAACCGACGTCACGGCGCTTGCGTCCTCGCTTCCGCAGGTCAAGGCTTTCCTTGAGCAGTATCCCAATGCAAAGATTTCAGTGGTGCTGTGGGACTCGGCGACTGTTGAGAAGAACATTGCCTCGATTCGAGCAGACTGTGGCGAGCAATTTGCTGTTGCCGACTATTACCGCGTGTCCGTAATCGACCCTTCATTCACCCTCACAGTCTGGCTTGACAAGTCCGGCCAGAACGTCATGTGCGCAGTAAAGGCAGCGTCCGCGGTGAATCCGACTTACGTCCCAACCGGCACGCCGACTCAACTGCCGGGCTCAACAGCAGTTCCCGCAGTATCCGCAACGCCCGCCTCAACTACCGAAATGCCACCGCTGCCTCCGGGCACTATTGAGACTTCAACCGAGGTTTCAACAGGGGTCTCCCCGGTTAGCATGCCTGCACTGCCAACCACTTCATCCTCCCCTTCAGGGTCCTATTCAATCAAGACCTACGTCAACGACTACCTTGACAACAACTCGGAGACGTTCCGCGGTTCCACTGGCGTTTACACCGGCGACAACACCGGGTTTGAGAAGGCGTTCAAGCTCGACTCAAGCAAGGCAAGCTTCCTTGCGCTTCCAAACAACGGCAAGATTGTGAACTCTTACAATGTTCCGGTTTACGAAAACCAAACTATCTATGTTGGTTCACACACGGAATATGATTCGGGATTGTCCTACCAGACTGTGATAGCCAACAATATGCGCGCGTCCTACGTGGTCTCGTTCAGTCCGGCGTTGCCCGTATGCTGGAACACTACTAAGATTAACGGCCCCCTTGGGTGCGTCGCTGATAGCATTTTCAACACCCTCACTGAAATCAACATGTTGGGGCAGAGGTGGGTGGTTTTCGGAGGCTTGATTGATGGCGCATCAGTCAAACAGCTGGACGTTGGAAAGCAAGTCGCTGCAAATCCGGGAATGACGATTGGCGACTCCCTTGTTGCGCCTACGGGCACCAAGTTCGTGCTGAAGTCACTGTCAACAACGGGGTATTCCGATAATTCCACATATCATCCGCCCTATGCAGAGTTCGATGTCACCTCTGCATCTGGCGTAACTACAACTGACCGGGTATCCATCGAATTCATTCACGGGTACACGAATATGGACGGGTTGGTCCTGCGCGCCCGCGTATACACATCAAGTAACGGCGTAAACCTGGCTGACGTATCCGTTTATGGGGATATAATGGTCTTGAATGATGGCTCGCAAATCGATTCAACTACCCACAACTACTGGTTCTCCGCAATAAGCACGACCAAACGCGACAATTCTCTTGCCATCAGCAATATCACACTCTATTCATCCTACCCGAATGTCAAAATAGATGACAAGTTGAGGGCGGGAGAGAAGCTCTCCCTGATTCGCGGGGCGGAGGGCTATAACTTTGTTTACAACGGGTTGGAAGACCATTACCTGTCCTACTCTAACTTTGGTGTGACTGCCCAGAACGGAACCGTGCCTTCGAGCGCAACCTGCAAGTGGACTGGACCGTTCGTAGAGGTGGTTTCAAGCGAGTCCTATGCATTCCGGCATAATGGCTCCAGCAGGAACGTGATGCGCCTGCCTTTGGCCACGATGAGTTCGAACTGCGGCGTGAACGCCACATTTGGCGACTATTTCATACAGTCTGCCACGGGGTTCTGGTTGAAGGCAAGCGGCCCGGCGTTCTATTATTGTAGCGGCGATGTCATTTGCGGCAACATCGGAACGGTTTCAAGCAGTAGTCCGGTCGCGTACTTCTACCTAAACGAGACCACTGACCGCCAACGTAACTTCAAGTACCTTACTGCGCTATACGACCGCAATGCTGGTGCGTTCGTCGACGCTGCAGGCTCTAATTCCACTACCAAAATAGGCTATGGTAACGATATGTCCTACCCGACTTATGAAGCGGGCTTTATCACCGACCGCGGCACCAATTTCCTGTCAATAGGCCGGACCAGCCTTTCGTTGTCCTTCCCCGCATATCCTGCAATGGCCACGTATACGATTGCATCTGCCGCAACGGTAACTCCGTCGCCAACTCCGACCGTATATCCTTCACCCACGCCTTCGGAGACCAATTACACCGTGTCAAGCTGCAACGCCTACCTGTCGAAAGCCGGGGAATACGTCCTGGCGTCGGACATCGACTGCGGCACCGGCAACGGGATAAAGATATTGGCAGACGACGTGACCCTTGACTGCAAGAACCGCACGATAAAGTCAAGCGCCTATTCGACCTCGTCTTCGGCAAGGAACAACGGCATCTACGTCACAGGCGTGCGCAACGCGGTTGTGAAGAACTGCCAGGTGCGCGGGTTCTATTACGGCATACTGGTCGGCGGCGGGTCTTACCTTGCCTCAGGCGGCAGCGGCCACAGGATCTCCGGCAATTTCGTATACGATATCATAAACAGCGCAATACTGACTTACATGACCGAAAACACCGTAGTTTCCTCCAACTACATTGATGCGGGCAAAGGCGCCGGCATCTACGTCGCGTACAGGAGCAGGAACGTCAGGGCGGAACAGAACGTCATAGTTGGCGGAAATTCTGGCATAACCGTAATAACCCAGGGCGACATCTGCCCGTCGTGCATAAACTACAACAACAGCGTCACCGGCAACACGATAAGCAACATCCTGCCGGCAATCTACAATTCGGACCCAGGAACCGTGTTTTCATCAAACGACGTCGGCACGGGCTACGTATGCGGCGACAAGTCGTGCTCGGCAAACGAGAACTCCGCGGTATGTTCGCTTGACTGCGCGCCGACTGCCAGCCCGACTCCGTATGCTTCCGCCACGCCGAGCTCGACACCCGCACCGGTCACTGTGCTGAACTGCTCCGACACCGACTACGGCATCAGCTATTATCTGGCGGGCAACGTCTCGCTGTGGCTGTCCGACGGTTCGCGCTCGATAAGCCCCGACTCCTGCATCAGCTCAACAAGCCTGCGCGAGAGGTATTGCAACAGCAGTTACGTGGGAACGGCATATTCCGGCGCGGCTTACGTCGATTATTCGTGCGCCAACGGCTGTTCCAACGGCGCGTGCGTGAATGCCACCGTGACACCGGTGCCTTCGCCCAGTCCGTCTCCCTTGCCGAGCCCGTCGCCTTCGCCATCTCCGACTGCAAGCTGCACCGACTCGGACGGCGGAATCGACTATTTCGTCTATGGTTCGGCATCGGCCGGTTCCGAAGGCGGGTATGACTGCTGCACTATCAGCACTTCCAACGGTGCGTGCGTCTCCTCCGGCCCGGTAGTTTCGGAGGTATACTGCAACGGCGACGTTCTCGGACGGACGTTGTACGCCTGTCCTTCGGGAAGCTGCATAAGCGGCGCATGTGTGAACGCCACTCCTTCGCCAAGTCCCTCTCCCGTCGCAAACTACACTTGCAGCTGGTCAACGTACCAGTGCTCGTACTCTCCCGGTTTGATGACGACCAAGGTTGGCAGCTGGTGCAACATTACCAATGTGGGTCACGTGGCGATGATTGGTTCTGATGGGCTGTACCTGCCGAGCTTTGACACCCGCTACCGCGCGTCCTCGTGCTTGGTCCAGCAGGTTCAGTGCACGTGCTCCGGCACTTATTCGGCCCCCTCGGCCGGCACCGGGCTTGCGACAAGCAATGTCAAGCCGTGGTGGTGCACAATTCCCTTCCTGTGCGGCTGAGCCGCGCAGGCACCCCCTTCCATTTTCTTCTTTTTTTATTCCCTTCGTCTTTTCCGCCGGTTTATTAATTTTGTTAACAATCGTTACTATATGAACCCGCCCTGCATAGCCGCGGTATGGTACCTCATTCCCGCAGTGAGCGCTAGCCTTGCAAAGAAGCTTGCAAAGGAGGGCCTCTCGCAGGGCCGGATTGCCGCAAAGTTAGGCATTACAAGGGCGGCGGTGTCCCAGTACCTTTCCGGGAAGCGCGGCACCGAGCTGAAGCTGGGCCCCAAGTCGAAAAAGGCGCTTGATGCGCTTGCGAAAAAGCTGGCGGATTCAAAGCCCGGATCGTGCGACGCCGAGCTTTCGCTTGCGATGTGCGAAATCTGCGCAATCGCGCGCAGGGAAAAGGTGCTGTGCGGCCTGCACCGAAAGTCAGGAGCTGACAAGGCCTGCAAGATATGCTGTGGTGCAAAGTGCAAATGACTTCGATGAACGTTTACCTGGACAACTCGGCAACCACCAGGGTCGACCCCGCGGTGGTGGAAGCGATGCTTCCCTTCTTCACCGAAAGGTTCGGCAACCCCTCCTCGATACATTCCAAGGGCGTTGAGGCGCGGGAGGCTGTTGAGGTCGCACGCGAACAGGTAGCCAAGCTCATCAACGCAAAGCCTTCGGAAATCATATTCACAAGCGGCGGCACCGAAAGCGACAACCTCGCAATCGCAGGCGCAGCCAGGGCCGCACACTCCGCGGATTCCTCCAAAAACGCGGTGGTGTGCTCCAATGTCGAGCACCCCGCGGTGCTGAACACGTGCAAGGACCTGGCAGCTTCAGGCTTTTCCTTTTCGGAGGCAAAAGTAAGCCCAAATGGCGTCCTTGAAGTTGCCGAGGCGCAAAGCAACATCTCATCCAAGACCGCGGTTGCAAGCATAATGCTTGCAAACAACGAAATAGGCTCAATACAACCAGTAGCCGAAGTTGCCAAGCTGTGCCACGAGCAGGGCGTTTTGATGCACACCGACGCGGTTCAGGCAACGGGCAAGATTCCCATCGATGTCCGCAAGCTCGACGTAGATTTGCTCTCCCTTGCCTCTCACAAGTTCCACGGCCCCAAGGGAGTCGGAGCGCTCTACCTGCGCGAGGGCGTGAAAATCAAGCCCATCTTCGGAGGAGGCGGCCAAGAGCGCGGCCTGCGCTCCGGCACCGAGAACGTTCCCGGAATCATCGGGCTTGGTGCGGCTGCGCAAATAGCGAGAGAGAACCTTTCCGTTGATATTGCGCATATGGAAAGGCTCCGCGACAAGCTCATCGACAACCTGGTGGTGCTTCCGCGGGCATTCCTCAACGGCAGCCACGACCAGAGGCTTCCAAACAACGCCAACTTCCGCTTCCTTGGCTTGGAAGGCGAGGCGCTCATCACCCTGCTGGACGGGGACGGCATCTGCGCCTCAACAGGCTCGGCGTGCTCTTCAAAGAAGCTCCGCGCGTCCCACGTTCTCACCGCCCTTGGCCTTGCAGACTGGGAGGCCCACGGTTCGCTCCGGCTTACGCTTTCGCGCTTCACTACACAAGACGAAGTTGATTATGCTATTGAAAAAATCCCCGCTGCAGTAAGCACCCTGCGCAGGATGTCCCCCGTGTGGGCAAAGCTGGAGCGCGGGGAGAAAATCGAGGATGTCAAGGATGGCCACGTACACTGAAAAGGTAATGGAGCACTTCAAAAACCCCAAGAACATGGGCGAAATGAAGGACGCGGACGGCAAGGGCGAGGTCGGCAACCCGTCCTGCGGCGACCTGATGACTGTATACATCAAAGTCAAGGACGGTCGCATAGCGGACATTTCTTTCCAGACGTTCGGCTGCGTGGCAGCCGTTGCCACAAGCTCGATGGTCACCGAGCTTGCCAGGGGCAAGACCCTGGACGAGGCCATGAAACTCACCCGGGAGGACGTTGCGGAATCCCTGGGCGGCCTACCGCCAATCAAGCTCCACTGCTCCAACCTTGCGGCTGACGCCTTGCACGAGGCCATCAAGGACTACCGCAAAAAGACTGACGAAGCTTGATACTTTTTTATTTTTTTCACTCGCATTTTGCGAACCTATTTATTCGCAGTTCCCGTAACACGTAATCCAATGAATCTAGCAGTAATTTTGGCCTGGTTAGCCCCGCTTATCTGTTTTGCCTCGGCAGTAAGCGACCAGGAGCAGTCAATCGGCATCGAGGCGACCGAAATCCCCGTTCTCGTGCAGGCTTCCGGCGACCTGCGGTTCGTACCGTTCGTCCCGAAGGCGGAGAACCGCGCCAACATCTCGGTAAGCCTAGCAGTGCCCACGTCCGCGATTTCGCACCTTTCCTCAGGCAACCTCACGATATACGTGATGCTGAAGCCCAAGCGTTCAGACTCCCAGCTTTACTTTGGCCGCAACCCGCAGGCAAAGGAGCATTACCTCACGCTCAACTGCACCCTTGACGGCGGGTCCTGCGGCAGTGGCTCGGTCACCAACCGGACCGTTGGCGTGTACTTCAACGCGCCTACAGAAGCTTCGCTTTCAGGCGACGAGATAATAGTCCGCGCAAGCCTCTTGCCTTTTCTTGCCGAGCAATCCCCCGCCTCAGGCGAGTTCTCAATAGACCCGGTTGCTTACAGCCGCGCGGTGTCGCTGTGGGCGCAGGCAAGCAGCCAGCCGCAAAGCCAGGCCGCTGCGGTTGTGCAGACTTTTGCAGTTCAGACGCAGGAAAGCAGCACGGGTCCCGGCTACTCCGCTCCAAGCGGCCAGCTGCAAGGGCCGAAAGAACCGTCCGAAAGCACCCCCGTTCAAACCGGCGAGAGTTCGCTTTCCTACAATGCTGCTGCGGGGCCCGGAAAAGACAGCAGCCGCCTTTTTGTCGAAGCTTCCCAGCCCGTTGCGGCAACTTCGGGCATGTCGCTCCTGCGGCCCGAGCCGACGCTTTCAAACTTACTGGTTTTGGCGTTTGTCCTTCTTGTTGTGCTGAAGATGGACTCGATAATCCGGCTTTGGCAGGACTGGCGCGGCGCCCGCCGGCGGTGATTTGCCCTCGTGGCGGGATTATTATTCGTTTGCGGCGTTATTGAATTATGCGACCACCTTTCGCAATCGTCCCGTTGCTCTTCGTATGCTGCCTTGCGTTTGGCGCACAGGCTTTGCAGGAAGTGGACCTACCCGGCACTTTCACAACCGCGCCGGCGCTTGTTGAGGTGCGCGGTAACCTGGATTTCCCCTACTTCGTGCCCGATGTCGAGAACCGCGCGAACATTACCGTGGGCCTTGCGCTTTCGCAGATGTCAATATCCGCAATAGCGTCAGGCAACCTCACGATTTACGTCCTCGTCCAGCCCAAACGCAACGACTCGCTGCTGTACTTTGGCGGCAACCCCGGCGCAAAGTCGTATTACCTCACGCTCAACTGCACCGTGGTTGACGGCGCCTGCGCGCCAGGCTCGGTGACTGCGCGCCAGATTGGCGTGTACTTCAAGTCCTCCTCCAGCGCGCCGCTTGCAGGCGACGGGGTGGTTCTTTTTGCAAGCGTCAACCCCATCATTTCCGAGCAGGTGAACGCAAGCGAGTTCGCACTCAACCAGACCGCCTACGACCAGGTAGGCGACCTGCAGGCGCGAATAATGCAGGCCGCGTCAGGGATATTCGGCCTGGTCGGCCGGGCAGCGAACGCGACAACCGGCGCGCTTTCAGACATTTCCATAACAGTGACCACAAACAGCACCGTCACGCCGGAGTTGTCAACAATAAACGAATCCTCCGACCCCCTCCTGGTAGCCGCCGCGCAGGCTGCTGCGGACGCGCGAAAGAGCATCCTTGAAGGCGACTACGAGCGGGCTCGCGAGCTTTCGAACAAAAGCGAGAGCCTCCTTGAGCAGTACGCCGCGCAGCAGGACGCAAGGAAGCAGTCCACAAGCGTCTCAGCTGGGGTGGGAATGTTCTTCGGAGCGGTCGCAAAGCCCGAGGTTGCGGCCGCGGTCATAGTCCTTGCGTTGGGCGCGTTCGTGGCGTTCAGGTTCAAGGACAGGCTTGGCGGAAAAAAGAAGGGCAGGGGGCGCAGCAGCGGGCTTGACTTTGACGGCCTGTGAATAAGGGCTCCCGCGCTGTTTTTTATTCCTTGTCGGACAAGATATTCTTCCAAATAACCCGCTTATTTGGGCCCATAGTCGAATGGTAAGACGCCTCGTTGACGTCGAGGAGACCCGCGGTCCGATTCCGCGTGGGCCCACTTTTTCTTCTCTTTTTTCCTTCAGCGCGACGCCTTGGCTTTAATCAGCTTGTCGTGGTATCCTTTCAGGCGCTTCAGGTTTTTCAGTTCTTCTGCAAGCGCTGCTTTGGCGTCCTTTCCCCGGTGGTCCGAAAGGTACTCTTTGAGCGTATCCTCTGCCCTGCGCGCCTCATTTGCCTCGTAATCACGCAGTTCCAACCTTTCCTGCTTTGCAGTATTAAGATACATCTTTCTTTCGTGAGTTTCAGGTTCTTCCGGGCCTGCCTGGAACCACGTGCCGTCGTCAAAGGGGCTGCGTTTTTTTGACTCCTCATACCTGCCAAGCAGCGGGATGACGAGGTCCAGTTCATTCTTGCGTGCAAGCTTCTTGTCGGGAAGCGCGTATAGTGCATGCCTTCCAATATGGCGTTCCAGAATTTTCACTGCCAAGCCCTGCTTTTCAAGCGCGGACTTCACCCTTCGGATTTCCGACTCGATTTTTCCTGCGCTCCAGCCGCCTATCTCTCGTGTCTTGGCCCTTTCAACGACTTCCAAGACCGCCTTCCTTGAAGGCTCCCTTCTCCATATGCGCCTGAGCGTGGACAAAATAGTCATAGCAATGTACCCGAATGGAAGTTTGTCCCTTTGCGTATTATAACCCTTCTGCGGGCTTTCGGCGGTCTGGGATTGCCTTCCTGTAGGCCATCGCCGCAGCCATCCCCGCCACTACGCTGACAAGAATTACCGCAAGAAACGCAGCTGGTGCAAAGAACCCCGCAAGCGCCGCTGCTATTGAAAATATTACCGCAGGGTGCACCAAGTATACAAACAGCGAGGCCTTTCCGACCTCTTCCATCGCCCTGCTTGCCGCACTCGCCCACCTTCTTGTTGCGCGGTATGCGGCTGCGATGATGATTAGGCAGGCAAGCGGGTAGAAGTAAAGGTAAACCGGGAAGAAGTCCGTGTTTATGCTGAGCGCGGACGCCAAAAGGAACACCGCAAGCGACGCGCCAGCCACCTTCTCCGCCTTCCTCCCAAGCTCGACGTGCGACAAATACATTCCCGCTGCAAAGAAGAACAGGTACCGTCCGCAGAACGCAAGCGACACCGGGTCGGCGTTCCACGCCGAAGCCTGCGCGGCGTTGTCGAAGAGCTTGAAGAAAATCGAGACTGCGTACGCCCCAAGCAGGATTATCCAGGCCGGCACGGCCTTCCTTGCCTTCTGCAACAGCGGGAATAGCAGGTAAAGCTGGATTATGAGCGGGATGAAGTAGAGCGCGCCTCCGTTGAGCATGCCTAGGATGACGTCTACTGCGAATGCGGCTGCGTCAAATTTGGCCGTTGCGGCTGCGGAGACAGTTCCCACTACCAGACAAAAAACCGCGTACGGCAACGCAACCCTCTTGGCAAAGCTTTTGTAGTAGTCCGCCTCGGGCTTTGCGTACCTTCTTGCAAGGAGGTAGCCCGTGCTGAATATGAAAAGCGGAACCGCAAACCACAGGAAGCTGTTCAGCCACTGGTATTGCGGGAAAGCGGCTGTTGCGTGGATTGCCACGATTGCGAGTATCGAGATTCCCTTGAGGAAGTCAAAGAACCCGATGCGCTCGCGGTTCCTGTCGTGGCCGTCTATGGTGTACTTTGAAAGCAGCTTGGTGTAAAGCGCAATCGCTACTGCTCCCACGATTAGCCCGGGAAGGAGGAACTGCAGCTCGATTGGCAACATGATAATAACTCTTAGCGGTATTTTGTAATAATTAGTCCGGCTTGGAACGTTAAAACGTTGTCTTGCCACGAGCCGGGCGTTGAACGTGCTGCCAATGGCTACAAAACCCCCAGAATGGATACGCACCGGCGAAGAGTCGCTGGTGTTCGGGCCGGAAGGCCCGGGCGGCTACGTAACCAAGATCACGGGACTGCAGTCAATCCGGCCCAGCACCGACGCCATCTCCGCTCCATCCCAGGTGATGTCGCGGCTTCGCATGAAGGCGATGTCCGAGCGGGCCTCCGGCCTGCCGAAAATCCACATGATTAGGGCAGTAATGATAAACGGAAAGCCCTACCTGTTGACTATCCACGATAACGTGCACGGGGAGAAACCGAACGCCTCCTACCCCCTGGCCTTCCATTTCGGCCAAGGCATCCCCTCGACTTTCGACGACATCAAAAAGCGGAACGTCATCAAGGCCGGCGGCCAGTACAATCTGGTGGACGCATTCATCTGGAAGGACAAGCGGCTGCAGCAGATGCGGCCGGAATGCCGGGGCGGCAACTGCGCGTGCAACTGGCAGGATTTTGCAAAGAACTTCCCGCAGATGGGCGAGATACCCGCAGGTTACGTCGTGCTCGAACTGCTCAAGGCCACTTACCCGCCGTCCAAGCACCCGTGGGTCAGGCAGCTCGAAAAGGAAGCGAAGGGAACGCGGAAATTGCACTGATTCTCTTAAGAAAGAAACCGGTTCAAGCAGGCGAACTCGGGCGGGGTCGTGTCAATCAGAGCTTGATGTATTTCGCCTTTGTCCGCTGGCAGCCGCCCGACCCGTAAGTGGCCGTCTCCATCCCGCCGAGCCAGCCTTGGGCCCTGCTTATGGCCTTTGCTATTTCCTCGGCTTCCTTTTGTGCCTTTGGCCCGTCATAATACGCGACGGGCTTGCGGTGCGGTTCGGCCTTGACGTCGATGAAGATGGTTGACCTGTTGTTTTTCGCATTCACCACGACCCAGCCGGTGTGCGGCGTCTCGCCGGGATTGTCGCTCCAAGTCGGGTGCCTCACCCCAAGGGCGGCCTTTTCCACCAACCCCTTGTCGTTTCTGATGATTTCCGCAATCCGCGCCATCCTCTGCTCGACTATGGATGGCTGCGCCTGGTTTTCCTGGCGTGGCGCCTTTCTTGGCCAATCAAAAAGTGCGTACTTCAAGCAATCACGGAATGTTGTCTGCTCTGACATTTATAAAACAAGCAAGGCTTGCGCTGGCTCTTTCAAAAAATCAACTTTTTGTTAACGGAAATGCGGTCTCCTTTCGAATAAGTGTGCTGTTTTTCAGAAGTCCTGCATGGAAATATTTTATCCAAGCCAGGCGACGGTCATTGACATCAACCGCCGCACAGTGGCTCTTGAAGGTCAGACCCATTCAATCCAGTCATCTGCTTTGGATTACTTGGACATAGCGGCATCCCGTTTCGAGGACGAGCCGGATTTTCGCAAGAAGATTTTCAAGAAAGCCGCGTACATACTCGAACGCCTCTGCTGCGGCCACCCGTTCCTTGACGGAAACAAGCGTACTGCTTTCCTTGCAACTGCATTGTTTCTTACGCAGAACCTGCATCTGGCCGGCCCGCTAGTTGTGCTTGATTACGAACACGCAGCTGACTTCATGTGCGAGATTGCCCAAGGCAAGAAAACTCGCGGCCAGATAGCGGAATGGCTCGAGGAACAGGTAAAAATAGAGGAAGACTCCCAAAAGTCTTATGGAGAAAAAGGGTGAGAAGAAGATGATTCACAAGTCCATCCAGTACATCCCGGAAGCGGAAGCCATGGCCGAAGTGGAGAAAATCATCGCCGCAAACCAGAAGCTGATGAAGAAACTGGCGAAGATGTGAGTTGTCCACATTTGTGGACAACTGAAACGTACCCAATTTGGGTACGGTTGAAGCGATTACCGCAAAAATCAACTTTTTGTTAACGGAAACGCGGCCTGTTTTCCGTTAAAAACCTGATTTTCCAGTAGCTTTGTCTATGGAACAGCCATTGTCACTTGACGCAATCCAATCAAAAGCGATATATTTGTGCATTATATCAACTGATATAGTGAATAATGTGGCTGATTTCGCTTTCAAAACCAAGAACATCCTGCGCTACCCGCGCCTTGACACCCTGCTAATGGTAGAGAAGGCCATACGCGACGCAGGCGAGTACCCGACAAAGGCGCAGCTATTGCGCAGCCTGGACAAGAAGATTATGTACCAGACGTTCAACCTCATCCTTGACTACCTGGAATACTCCGGAAAGATACACATAGGCAAGGACGGCAGGATAGTCTGGGTTTGGGACCCGGAAGGCGTGGCCAAGGCGCTTTCCAACAAGCGCCTGGTGGCAAGATGATTTGCACTTTTTTAAACTGTTTTTTTACTTGTGTCTGCTAAAGCAGACATACATTTCTCTTTATTTAATACAAAATAGAATTGTTTTCCTTTTTGAATCTTCGACATGTATTGTTTTTTTGTCAGTTCCAAAAGGTCCGATCTTGCAGTCTGATATGTGATGTTGTATCGTTGTTGCATTTCGTAGGTAGTAATTGGTTTTCCACTTTTTCCCAAAGTAATTATTATATCTGCTTGGCGGAAATTGAGTGCGGGGTTATGCCGTATTGTTTCAAAAATTTTTTTATTTTCATTTACGGTTTTATCGACGTATTTTTCGAATGAACTTAACGCAATGTCTATTGCTCGTAAATTGAAGTTAACGAAATATGTAACGTCGTTGTTATCTGTCTCAACATATAGGTATGCTCGCATATACTTGCTAGGTGCATTTTTTATTGCAGTTGATACTGCTACGTATTCTAGCTTGTCGTAGTTCTGCGTTATTACGTACCAATAAAATAATGCCCTCGCAGTTCTGCCATTTCCATCATTGAATGGGTGCACGTATCCTATCAGGTAGTGAAGAATTATTGCCTTCACGAATGGGTGTATGTAATAGCTCTTCGGTTCGTTATTTATGAATTCACAGGTCTGCGTCAATAGTTTATTGATTTCAGTATGGTCTGGCGGTTCGTGGATTAACTGATCGTCCTCGCGGGAATAGACTTTTACTTCATTATCTGTTCTGAATACTCCTTCCCACGTTTTATTTTCTAGCGTGTTTGCAGTGATTTGCTTATGGATTGCTTTGATAATGTCGAGCGTCAATTTTTGATTAGGTTGTGCCGTATCTCGAATTAATTTCATTGTTAAATAGTTGTTCAAAATCATCTGTTCTGATAGGTCCCGGGGTTTTCGATTTTCTCTTAGCATTTCTTTTGCTACTATTCTACTGGTAGTTGCGCCTTCCAGTTGACTTGATGCAATCGCTTCTTCCATTAATGAGTTAATTAAATATTTTTTATGCAAATCGGGTGCAATTGTGTGTCCGTCCAAATCTACTTTTCCGCCTACTCTTACATCTAAGTCGTGTAGTGCTTTCTCTATGTGCGGCGTTTGGACGTATCGTAAAATTAATCCGTTAATGGGAATCGATCTTTCATTGAACTCTCTGAATAGATTAACCAGCGCCCATATTTGCCTTAAATCTTTCCCCTTGAAGTTACTATCGATTTGTAGTTCGTCCCAGTGAAGATATTTTTCATTCACCCTGTTTAGATATGGCCTAAGCTCATCGAACTGAGAAGAACTCGAACTTTGTGATAATATCTTGTTGAGTTCTTCTTTTGATGGGGGTTTTTCAGGAAGCCTCATATGCATCTCAATTGAATACTAATTTTACATTCATTAGTATTCATTTACATTCAGGCCTATTTAAGCTTGTACTAATTTTACATTCATTAGTATTCATTTATATTCAGATTTAATGTACTGTTGTTGTACTAATTATGCGGTCTGGATAGCTTCCGCTAAGCCCAATTAAACTGAAGAATCAGTTTATCAGACTGGAATCTTTTACACGCCGTCATAGGAAGGAAAACCTTGTCTTGGAGAGTGGATTACTGCTTAGATTCCACCGACTGATGAAGATAGCTTTGACATTTTTCACACTTGGCAAAGTCCAAATGCAAAGCAATTGTTTCGGTCAACGTGGCCGTTGACGCAGTCAATCGTGGAAATTGCGACCTTTAGTAGCGATTAGCTCACGGCTCGCCGAAGCTTGCCGTTTACACTCTCGCCCTATCAATCCCGTCTGCTACGGGCGGTCTATGCTTACTCGTTTTGG